>ERZ1740062.526-NODE-526-length-20264-cov-6.976199_pt1 | contig 20264 bp, 16 predicted proteins | sample MGYA00581741_ERZ1740062 | MGnify/ENA primary metagenome ERZ1740062 (study PRJEB43018, sample SAMN04849747) | marine metagenome | isolation source: floating plastic debris | place: Pacific Ocean | collected 2008-09-01 | study: EMG produced TPA metagenomics assembly...
TGACGATGGGATCGGACATGGCGGGTTCCTCCGGTCGGGCGGCGTGTTGCCGCGAGGGTTTGAAGCATCAAGTGACGGTTCGATCAAGAACGGCTGGCGAGAATTCTCGATGACGATGCCGACATCGGTTATCCCGCCGCGACCTGCGTCAACACGTTGCGCGCATGGTCCCGGGTCGAGCCGCCGCGATACGTCAGAATATCATCATCTTCGTCCAGCAAGGCTGCATGCAGGCCTTGCGCCTGCGCTGGTGTCAGACACTCCAGCGGACAAACCGAGGTTTTGATCCCGAAGGCGACCGCACGGCTGCGCGGCAGGCGGACAAGGGTCTGCCGCTCGGTCCTCAGAAAAAGCGGACCGCCGACCGGTGCCTCCTGCATCAGTTTGTCCGACAAACCGATCGGCAGGAAAAGTTCCGCCGTCGGATGCACGAGCCAGTTGATCCGCACCAGCGGGCGATCCTGATGCAGGGCCTCGAAAACCCGGTTCACCCGGCGGGCCAACGCGTCGTCATAATCCGGCACAGGATCGTGGATGATAGTCAGCGGCCGGTTCATCTTCTCGGACAGCAGCCAACGTGACGGGAAGCACAGAATGGCCCCGATCAGCTTGTACTCGCCCGAGCTTTGGTCCGGCAGCAGCAGGCAGAAATCCTCGGCCACCAGATGAGCAATCGCGGTCCAGGCGCAGTATTCCTCGAGCTGAGTGATTTCCGGGTCCAGCCCCAGATGCGCCTTCAGCATTGACAGCAGTTCCAGCACCGGCTCTTCGGCATCATGGCCCGAGCCGATCGCGACCTCGGGATGATCACGCAGAACCTCGCGCCGCCGTGCCATCTGGGCTTCGAAATCCGGCAGGCGCACGGTCCAGGCGTCCATGTCCAAAGGCGAGAGACCTGGCGGTTTCGCGGTTCGGCGCTGCATGAACGGCGTGTAGGGTGCGTGATCGAGCAGCCAGGGCGTGCGGTCCACCGCGTTCATCGTCCGGCCCCTGTCGAGTAGTGCAGCAGGTTGAAACCGGTCAGCGCCCGGTGCACTGGGCCCCAGAGCGTCGAGAACGCCATCCAGTCCTCTCCCGCCGACATCTGGCCGAGTGTGCGGGCATTGTTGACCCGGCCGATCAGCACGTGTGCGTCGTTGGGGATGTCGACCGTCATGGATTCGCCGTCGAAGCTTGCTGTCAGGCGCCCCTTATCGCGGATTTGTTTGGCCAGGGCGCTGGGGGCAACGCCAGTGATATGCGGGACCAGTTCGGGCTTCGTCGGGCGTGCGACGGCCTTCGAGGCCCGATCGGCATGCGTCACATAGGCGACATGGGTCTTGATGTTTCCGGCGAGTTGCTCTGCCACAGTCATCCGCTGAGATGACGACAATGCCTTGATCCGCGCGGCATACGCCGCGTCCGCAGGCAAGTAGCTTGCCGGGTCGTAGCGTGCGCTTTCCAGGAACGAGGCCAGTCCCAGACCGGCCCGATCCAGCGCGGACAGGAACGACACCACGTCATAGGCCCGGTCGCGCGAATGCAGCAGCAGGTCGTAGAACCCTGCATCGGAGTCGCGATGATCGCCCAGATGGGGATTGCGTTGGAACGGATGCCCATCCGGGACTGTCTTCAGCGCCGCGCGCGCCAGCCGGATCTGGTCTGCCGGAGCGTCGTCGCCGAACAAGGCGCCGAATGCGTGTTGAATCGGGTAAACGCCTGCCCGGCCATAGGGTGCATAGACCATCAATCCCATGCCGCCCTCGGGCGCCAGCGCATCGGCCAGCGCACGAAGCCCCGCATCCGGGTCCGGCAGATGATGCAGGACGCCGCAGCAATCGACGTAGTCGAACGGGCCGTGTTCCGGCGCCGTCAGAAGATCGCCGGTCAGAAACCGGATCTCGAGCCCGCGCGCCTTGGCGCGCGCCTCGGCCACTGCCCGGCTGGCCTCGGACATATCCAGATACGTGACCTCGGCCGGACAGCCCAGATCCGCCAGCTTCTGCGCCAGCATGATCAAACCGTCACCCGTGCCGCCACCTGCGACGAGCGCCCGGAACGGCTGGGACCAGTCGCGCTGACCTCGGAACAGAAAGTGGTCGATCTCGACCGGGTGCGAGGGCGACCCCTCAATCAGGCGCGTCGCCTCGTCCGCGGGGTCACGCTCAGGGTAGGGATAGGTCTCGTATTGTCGGCGTACGGCATCCATCGCCCGTCTATGGCGGATCGGCCGTCACGCCGCAATACGAAGGATGCCTCAGTCGTCGCCGTGGACATCCGTCCACTCGACATCCAGATCCCATTGCAAGTTGTTCATCTGATCGACCAGCCATTCGTTCCGTTTCTTGGCATCGCCCAAGCTGCGGTCGCAGGATCCGTATGACTTGTAGAGCATGTGCAGAACCTCGGCCATCACATAGGCCACGCCCGAGTCGACGATCGGCACATTCACCCATTTCCCGGTCCAAAGCCCCTCGATCAGGCTGGGCTGCGGGGTCTCCTTCATCACGCGTTCGCGGATCTTGCCTTCCAGAACGATCTGAAGTGCGGTGTGCTTGAGAAAATCCTCAAGGTATCCCGCATCGAGTTCGTTGGTGCCTAACCACGCCCATTTGGGATCGTTCAGCCAGCGGTAGTAAAGCGAGATTCCGCTGAGCGTGTGCGGCGTCCAGCGGGCCATTTCTTCCGAGGCGACCTTCTCGGCCTCCTTCCTGACTGTCTTGAACGCGGCTTCGATCAACATGCGATTCTTGGAATCCTTCAGGAATTCGCGCTGTTCGACCGAGACATCGGATCCGCCAAGATCCGAGACTGTCGAGTAGATCGTGTTTAAGTCGGCCGCCAGACTGACCGCTTGGAACGAGCGCCCGACGACCATCGCGACCTGTGCGCCCTTGATCAGCGTTCCGAACCCGAGCGTCGCCACCGCCTCGACGATTGCGATGCCGATGTTCGTCCAGGCCTGGTCGCTGACATGGTCCTTGAAGATCTTCGAGGTCCGCGCAACCTCGCGCTCGTAGTGGTTCCGCTTGCTGTTCGCGATGTGGTGCTGAACCTGAATATGAAACTCCTCGGCATCGTAGAGCAGCAAGTAGAGCGACTCGTATGCCAGAAGTTTACCGATCTTTGGCGCCAGTGTTTGATCCAGCGCCGCCTTGCGCATGAGTTCATCAACAGGATAACCGGACATGCGATCTCCTTTGCGAAATAGATGTATAAAATTGGGCTCTCACCCCACATGAGAACGGTTATAATTACCATTCCCGTCGGTCGAATTCAAATATTCAACTTAGCGCTTAGTGTTTCCGATCTGTGCAATCACAAGTGTTCTATCGTCAGATTGTATCGCACGGTTCGTTTGTTCGCCGAGATGTTCGAGGACGATCATCAACGCCGTCGCGGCGTCGGCACGCATGGCCGCGGCCAGTTGCATCGCATCAGAGATCCCGTCAACGCCGAAAAACGAGGGCGTGCCCGTGGCATTACCGGTGTGAACCTCGGCCTCGGTCAACCCGTCGGTGAACAGGCAGATCAGGTCGCCTGGTTGCACGTCGACCGTCCCGCAGGCGTATGTCAGGTCGTCGGATAAGCCAATCGGCGGCCCGCCGCGCACGTCGAGCGATCTTGGCGGCTCACCCGGCCGCGCGAGGATCGGCATGTCGTGACCGGCACCGCTGTATTCCAGCGTCCTCTCCAGGGGATCGAACAGGCAGGCGACCCCGGTGACGAACATCTGGTCGCGATTGTCCCGGGTGATGTCCCGGTTGGCCTGATCCTGCACCGATCCCAGGCTCTCGCGAACCAGAGCGGCATTTTTCCAGAGGCTTTTGGACAGCGCCATGAACAGGCTTGCCGGGACGCCCTTGCCGGAGACATCGGCGATCGAGAAGAAAACCTTCCCGTCGCGCCGCGTGACGTAGTCGTAGAAATCGCCGCCGACGACCTGGGCGGGCTGGATGTGGCATGCCAGTTGCAGCGTGGGCACGGGGCGCGCCTCGCCCGGCGGCAACAAGCTCATCTGGATGCGCTGTGCAACGTCCAACTCGCCGTCCAGCCGTGACCGCTCGGCCCGTTCGTGCAGCAAGGTAAGTTGCGTTTCCTGATGCCGGCGGTCCCGTTCGATCAAATAGGTCGCCATGGCGAAGCCACCGGCGATCAGCAACCCCATGCTCAGCCCTATACCATCCAGCAACACTCCGGTCGTCGCGAACAGTGCGACGCTGATCGGTAGGAATGCGAACGTGATCAACAGACCAATCGGCAGCATCTGCGTCGAGGATCTGAGGCCAAAGAACGTCGAGAACACAAGTGCGAGGCCGAAGAAGACAACGATCTCGGCCCAGGCGAGCCAGGTCGGCCGGTATTGGAAGTGGCCATCCAGGATCTGTTCGACCATCTGGCCGATCAACTCGCCCGTCATGGCGTTCTGGAACAACGGTGTATCGATCCGCCCGGCGAAATCTCCCAGCCCGGTCGTCACGATGACGAACTTGTCGCGGAATGCGGCTGGATCGATCGCGCCCGCCAGCACCGCGTCACCATCCAGATAAAGATCCGGGTTCTTGCCACGCAGGTAGAAGCGTGTCGTGCCGTCGCGATCCATCGGGACGCTCAGGTTGCTGCCCAGGTCCATGCGGACATCGGACCACCATCCTCCGACAAGATCCGGCGCTGGCAGATCAAGCCCCTTGCGGATCAACTGGATCGCCATGGCATCGTAGCGCGCGACCGGAGCTGGTCCACGATACAGGATCTGAACCGTCGAGGCTTTGCGCAGTGTCGATACTGTGCGGATATCGTCGACGATCACGCCCTCGGCAGCGGCGCGCGCGCGCAGTTCGGGATGAACGGACAGGGCCGTCGTGAATTTCGGTGCATCCGGCAGAGATGTGATCGCCCCGTCCAGAGCGCGCAGCGATGCCTCTTCACGCAGACCATGCGCCAGCCCGACCCCGCGCTTGCGCAGGATCGGCACGCGCGCCAGGGCGCTTTCGTCGAACAGGGCGACGGGCGCCACGACCGTGTGCGCCGCCATCGCCGCGGCGAGCTGTTGCGTCCGGGGACCGGTGAAGCCGGGCCCGCTTTCGATCAACTCGAAGATCCCCAACCCGTCCAGCAGGACATCCAGTCCGATCGCCTTTGCGCCGCTCTCTCCGATAAGGGTGACAAGCTCGGCAATGCGTTCGCGGGGCCAGATGCCCTGCATCCGGACCCCACCGGGCGCCTTTTGCAGCGCGACGATCCGAACGGCATCGCGTGACGCATCAGGTGCGCGCTCGAAGTTCTGGTGCAGCAGGTCGAACCAGTCGGTGCGCCAGGGCGGTTCCTGCTTCTGCACGGTCAAGATGCAGGCGGCGAGCGTCATCGCCAGAACAATGGTGAGCCGGATAACCAGACCCAGCCGCCGTCGGCGCGCGCGCTCGTCGGCATACATCCTTGGGTTCCGGGTCTTCGCGTTCATCCGCCGTCCGGGATATTGCTCCATCCGGCAACGGAGCCGCGCCGGACAGCGGGAAATTGACATCTCTGCGACATTTCCCGCCGCTATCGAGCATGACGTGCCACATGCCTGTCTGTCTAGCTGTAGAGATACCGCAGGAGATTTCCATGGCCAACGACCATTCGCCCGCTCATATGCCGCGCAAGATCGACCCGTCGCGCAGGCCAGCGACGAAACCCGATGGAACACCGGACGATCCGAACCGGGTCGAGATCGGGCCGACGCAACTGGCCTTCGACGAATGGGCGGCTGCCGGGATCGACGTGCCGAATTTGGAGCGGATGCGCCACCACCGGCATGGTCGTATCGTCGATGCGCTGGCCAAGTGGGATTACGGTGCAGTTTTCCTGACCGATCCGCTGAACATCCGCTATGCGACCGACACCACGAACATGCAGCTCTGGAACGCACACAATCCGTTCCGCGCCTGTATGGTCTGTGCCGATGGCTACATGCTGATCTGGGACTATGCCCGGAACGAGCATTTGTCGTCCTATGCCCCGCTGGTGCGCGAAGTCCGATCCAATGCCGGGCTGTTCTACTTCTCGGCCTCGGACCTTGCGCATGACCGCGCCGAGGCGCTGGGCGACCAGATTGTCGACCTGATCCGCGAGCATTGCGGCGGCAACATGCGGGTTGGCGTCGACAAGATGCAGTTGCACGGGATCCGTTCGCTCGAGGCGCGCGGCGTGATCGTGGAAGACGGCGAAGAGATCATGGAGAAGACCCGCCTGATCAAAGGACCGGACGAGATCTCTGCCATGCGGTGCGCGCTCTATGCCTGCGAACAGGCGATGCACGAGATGGAGGATGCGCTTCAGCCCGGCATGACCGAGGTTGATGCCTGGGCGGTGCTGCAAACCGGCAATTTTCGGCGAGGCGGTGAATGGATCGAGACGCGGATCCTGAACTCCGGCCCGCGCACCAATCCGTGGATGCAGGAGTGCGGCCCCCGCGTGCTGCAGCAGAACGAGTTGTTCGCCTTCGACACCGACATGATCGGTTGCTACGGCATGTGTGCCGATCTCAGCCGGACATGGTGGATCGGACCGGGCGAGCCCTCGGCCGAGCAGAAGCGACTTTATCGCGAAGCAAAGGATTTGATTGTTGAGAACACCGCCAGCCTGAAGCCCGGCATGACGTTTGAGGAAGTTTCACACGCGGGTCGTGAACTGGCCGAGGAATTCATCCCGCAGCGCTACGGCTCGAAGATGCACGGCGTCGGCTTGTGCGACGAGTGGCCTTCGATCAAATGGCCCTGCGATGTCACGCCGATCTGCGGGAACTACACATTGCAGCCCGGCATGATGCTGTGCGTCGAGACGTATATGGGTGTGAAAGGTGCCAAGGACGGCATCAAGCTGGAGGATCAGGTCCTGATCACCGAGGACGGGGTGGAGAACATGACGAACTATCCTTGGGATGAAAAATTGCTGGGCTGATCGGCCACGTCGGCCAGTCAAATTGTTTCAAATCTTGGCCATGCGGTGATCTGCCGTGATTTGCGGCGCTCATCGGTAATTCCCAAATCTGATCGTAGAAAAAGACGATCAGGGGTAAAACAGATGAACGAACATCTCTCTGCAATTGTTGATGAAGCCACACCAGAGGACGCCTGGAACGCGCTGGCGATCGACGACGACGCCGTGCTTGTGGACGTGCGCTCGCGGCCAGAATGGTCCTTTGCCGGGATGCCGGATCTGTCGGAGCTGGGCCGCGAGGTCTGGACCGTCGAATGGCAGACTTGGCCGGACATGACGCAAAACCTGGGCTTTCTGACCGATCTGGACGCACAGATGGGTGAAGAGGTGCCAAGCCGCATGTTCTTTTTGTGCCGGGCGGGCCCGCGCTCGCTGGCGGCGGCGCGCGCCACGGCCAAGCAGCTCCACGCGCGCGGGATCAATGTGCACATCACGAATGTCGCCGAAGGCTTCGAAGGTGCTCAGAACGACAGCGGACAACGCGGGAAACTGAACGGCTGGAAGGCGGCAGGCCTGCCCTGGCGGCAAAGCTGAGCACGCGGAAAGGTCAGGCCTGATTGCGGCATGTCCCGTCGCGATCAGACCAGACGACGGGCCGTTTGATGGCGCAGCCTTCGGGATCGGAGGCCTGTTATGAACCAGCATTTTTCCGATACCCGCAAGATCGATCCGACCCGCGCGGACCGCGTCCGTCCCGACGGTACGCCCGACAACGATGACCGCGCCGAGATCGGACCGACGCCGCTGGCCTTTGCCGAGTGGGCGGCGGCCGGGATCACGCCGCCGAACCTGGCGCGGATGCGCGAGGACCGGCATGCCCGGCTGGTCAATGGGATCAACGATCGCGGCTATGGCGGCGCATTGTTCTTCGATCCGCTGAACATCCGCTTCGCGACGGATGCGACCAACATGCAGCTTTGGAATGCGCACAACCCGTTCCGGGCCTGTTTCGTCGCGGCGGACGGCCACATGGTCCTGTTCGAGTACAAAGGGTCGTACCGCTTTCTATCGGGCTTCAATCCTTTGGTCAGCGAGGTTCGTGGCGGGGCAGCGATGTTCTACTTCTCGAACGGTGACCGGCTTGAACAGGATGCGCACAACTTCGCCGGAGAGCTTGGCGATCTGATGGCCGAGCACGCGCCGAACAAGCGCATCGCCGTCGACAAGATCATGGTGCCGGGCTACCGCGCGCTGACCGAAGCGGGCTTCACGGTCGAGGAAGGCGAGGAACTGGCCGAGAAAGTGCGTTCGATCAAGGGACCGGAAGAGATCGCGGCCATGCGCTGCTGCATGCACGCCTGCGAGCTATCCGTCGCGGCGATGGAACAGGCAGCCCGCGACAACGCCGGGGGCGGCATGACCGAGGACGATGTCTGGGCCGTGCTGCACGCCGAGAACATCAAACGCGGTGGAGAGTGGATCGAAACCCGGCTTCTGTCTTCGGGCCCGCGGACCAATCCGTGGTTCCAGGAATGCGGCCCACGCGTGCTTAAGAACAACGAGATCCTGGGCCTCGATACCGATCTGGTCGGGTGCTACGGCATGTGCTCGGACATCTCCCGAACCTGGTGGATCGGCGACGAAGAGGCGCCCGTCGAGATGCGCCGCCAGTATCAGATTGGCGTCGAGCATATCCAGACGAATGCCGAGTTGCTGAAGCCCGGCGTGTCGTTCAGGGAGCTGACCTTCGGCGGGCACCTGCTCGCACCGGAGTTTGTCGAGAGCCGTTACGGCTGCAAGATGCACGGGGTTGGTCTGTGCGATGAGTGGCCGCTTATCACTTACCCCGAGGACTGGCGCGAAGGGGCATTCGACTATGTCGTGCAACCCGGAATGATGTTCTGCGTCGAGGTCGTGGTCGCGCATCTCGGCGGGGACTTCTCGATCAAGCTGGAAGATCAGATCTTGATCACCGAGGATGGCCACGAGAACCTGACCAACTATCCGTTCGATCCGCGCCTGATGGCCTGAGGCGCGGGTTTCGCCCGCTCGCACTGCGCCCTGCGGGCGCACCGCTCGGGAGCGACCAGGCCCGCCACCACCCCCGCCGCCGCCAACGAACGCTGCGCGTCCGTTTTCGGCGGCGTGGTGGCGGTCAGTTTGAACAGGCCTCCCAGCGCGGGTCGTCCTGGGTCACCAGATCGGCGGTTTCGAACTTGCCGCGGTTGTAGTTGAAATAGGTCACCTGTCCGCGGATCACGCCGCCCGGGAAACCATCGCCCAGGATGCCGCGCCAGCGGCTTTCGATCAGCACCATGGCGCCGGGATCGGTGCGCAGCGCCGGGATCGCCGTGGCCGGTCCGGTGTTATCGGTGTCGGTGCCGTTCAGGAAGATCAAGCTCGGCTCGCGATAGCCGATGGAATGCAGTGGGCCCGAGGCGCACGGTTGATATTGCTGCGCAAGCGCCGTGATCCGGGGACTGGCGAACGCCGTTGTCAGCGAGGGCAGACCGAAGTGCAGGACTGCAGGGTACAGCGCGAGGGCAGCGATCAGGCTGGCGGCCACTTGCACTCTGATCCGGCTGTCCAATGCGGCGCGGGCGGCCTGCCAGGCGGCCCAACCCCCGATGGCGATGAGCGGCAAGATCGGCCAGACGACCCGCTGTTGCAGGATGGCTGGCAGAATCAGGAGCGCGCCGATCAGCAGAACGACCGGCAAAAGCGTCAGGACAGCGCTGATCCTGCGCAGCCAGAGCGGTGCTTCGCCGCGGTTCTCTGAAAGCACCCACGCCGCAACCGCGATTGCCAACGCCGGATAGACGGGCAGCACGTAGTGCGGCAGCTTCGTCGGCACGATCTCGAGGATGATCCAGAACGGGATCACCCAGCCCGCCAGCAGCCGCAGCCAGGGTTCCCGGCGCCCGGCCCACAGCCCGATTGCAGCAAGCGGCAACAACGCCGCCCAGGGCCAGAAGGTCAGCCAGACCAAAGCCGAATACAAACCGGGCGGCCCCCAATGCTTCTCTTGTCCGCTGGTCAGCTTGGCACCCATGTCCCGCCCGAGGGACTCGGCGAAAAAGGCGCCGTCCGAGACGATCCAAATCGCTACGAGCCAAGGCGCGACCAACGCGACGGTCAGAGCCAGTCCGGCAAGTGGCTTGAACCGCATGAAAGCAGGTGGTGCGCGTGTCGCGATCCAGATCCAGACGAAGGCGAGCACGGCGATCGCAGGAACAATCGGCCCCTTCAGCAGGATGCCGCCCGCGATCCCGAGCCAGAAGATCAGCACCGCAACCCAACCGCCGGTGCCCACCAGAAGATGCGCCATGCCCCCCAAGACCGCAATCGCGCTGGCCAACAGGGCGGCATCGGTCTTGGCGATGTTGGCCTCGCCCGCCAGCAGCAGGCTGGTGACCATCATCAAGCCTGCGAGAACCGCCGCGCGGTCGCCGATCAACGGGCGCGCGGTCCAGACAGTCAGAAGTGCCGCCAGTATTGCCGCCAAAGCCGACGGTACCCGGTAGGCCCAGATCCCGGCCCCGGCCCCGCCGCCCAGCACCTGCGCCGAGGCGGCCTGCAGCCAGTAAATGCCCACAGGTTTCTTCCAGCGCGGCTCGTCCTGGAAGCGGATGTCGATCAGATCGCCCGTCTCGATCATCTGCTTGGATGCCTGCGCAAAGCGTGCTTCGTCCCGGTCGGTAACGGGCATCGCCCAGAGGCCCGGCAGAACGACAGCAAGTGCCACGATCAGCATCAGGGCCGTCGCGCGCCATCGGCCCGCCGCCGCCCAGTCGAGTGTGCGGCGGAACCCATCCTCGAACCGGTCAAGCATATCGCGACCGTGTTCGGAGCGCGGCGGGATCAGTTGCCGCTGGGTGCGGCCGGAAGCGGTATCTCGCCGTCATCGCCGGTCGGCGCGGGCAGGTCAGGCAGCGGGATCGCACCGCTTTCCAAGGATGCCGGAGAGCCATCGAACACCGAGCCGGTTCCCTCGCCACCGCCCGCGACGATCGCGAGCATGATAGAGGTACAAAGAAAGCCGATCGCCAAGAGCCACGTGATCTTGCTGAGCGCCGTGGCAGCTCCGCGCTGCGAAACCATCCCGCCGCCGCCGCCGCCAATGCCCAGCGCACCGCCCTCTGAGCGCTGCAAAAGCACGACAACGATCAGGAAGACCGCAATGATAAGATGAACGATCAGCAGAACGTTTTCCATGAGAACCCAGCCAGATGTCCGGAACAAGCGGCGCTTCTATACGCAGGGATTTGGGATGTCGAGCGGCAATCACAAGGGTGGGAGCCACGGTTGGCCCGTGTCAGAGTGAGCTTTCCGGGGGAGCTGGTTCGGCGAGGTACGGGCGATGGGATATGACGGCGACAGTTTCTTCACGCTGAGCCCGACCGGGCAGGCTGGGCTTGCGGTGCTGTCATTCTGTCTCGCGATCGGGATGATCGTGCTGACGGGTTGGCTGGCACGCGGACATCCCCTGATCCTGCGCATCGCGCTCTGGCTGGCCGCGTTCACAGCATTCCTCGCGCTGTCCCCACAGGTCTACTACACCTACTACCGGGCGATCATCCCCGGCTTGCCATTGCAATGGGTGATTGCCTGGCCAGACCCGCTCGAGGCGCTTCGGCTCTTGGCCTTCGTGGATCGCCCAACGCTATCGGCGCACGGCCGCGGTATCCTTGGCTGGCTCATGCTGATCGCGGCTCTGGTTGCTGTTCGTTTCCAAACCGCCAGGCGTTAACGGGCGCCTTTGAGTGCTATTGCATTTGCTGCTGGATCTGCCGGATCGTCGCCGTCCCTGGCAGCACGGGCGGCTCGCTTTCAGGTGCTGCCACGACGTCGACCCCGACCGATAGCAACTGACGGCCAGCACCGACGACGATCCCCGACACCGGAGCCACGTCCGAGTAGTCCCGGCCCGACGCGAGCGTGACATGGTCCACACCCGGCACGCAGTCATTCGTCGGATCGAAGTCGACCCAGCCGAACGCCGGGTCCCAGACCGATACCCAGGCATGGCTCGCGTCAGCGCCTTGCAAGCGCTCTTGCCCCTCTGGCGGGACGGTCCGAAGGTAGCCCGAGATGTAGCGCGCCGGGATACGCAGCGACCGCAGCGCCGCAAGCATGACATGCGCGAAATCCTGGCACACACCGCGCTTCAACTGAAAGCTCTCGCTCGCCAGCGTTTCCGCGCCGGTGGCATCGGTGTCGTACTTGAAGTCGTTGTAGATCCGGCTCATCAGTTCCTGCGCCCCGGCGAGGATCGGACGCCCCGGTTCGAAGGTTTCGGCGACATAAGCCTCGATCGCCACATCGGGCGCCGACATGGCCGAGGGAAACGCATATGGCGACAACTCGGCCACCGGGGTCGCTTCGGCCAGGCCCAAAGCGGCCGCGCGCGTGGCCTCCCACGGCACGGATGCCTCGAAGATCAGCGCCGTGCGCTCGGCCCGGTCGATCCGGCTGGTCGCGATAATCTCCAACTCGTCATGCGGGCGCGAGATCGTGGCGACATGCACCCGATTGCCGAACATGTCCTCGTGTGTGTCGATCGCCTCGGGCTCCGGCAGGATGTTCACACTGGAGAGGATGACGCGCTGGCCGGGGACCGTGACAGGGCTGAGCCGCAACAGATGCTGCGAGAACGCGGCAGGGTTCGCATAGCGGTAATGCGTGCGGTGGCGGACATCCAGCCTCATGACGACACCTCGGCGTCGTTTGGCAGGCGGGCCTGGCTGACAAGGGCTTCGGGCGCATCGGCGTGCGCGAAGAACGCCCGGCTGATCAGGTCCGAAATCTCGGCTAGATCGCTCTGGCACCGCGTCAACAAGTCGGTGAGTTCGGGCCGTACGGTGTCGTCATCCGTCGCAGCCAGGGCATCGGCATCGAAGAGGCGCAGCTCCGTCAGCAGTTTCAACGCGCGGCGGTGCTCGGGCCGACGATAGGGCACGTCGGTCGGCAACTCGTGCAGTACCTTCTCGAGCCGGTCGACCTGATAGGCCAGCGAGCGCGGGTTGGTCTCGTCCAGGATCAGCAAGTCCAAAACCGCAGCGGGTTGCACTGTCATCATGTAGCGTGAACGATAAGCCGAGGACGAGTCGCTCAGCGTCAGCCAGGCCCGCAGACGGCTTTCTTCGTGCGTGTTCACACCCGCCGCCATCTGCTCCGCCACCGCTGCGATCTGAACACCACGCTCCAGACGGCGTCCGATTTCGAGAAACCGCCACGCGAAGTTGCGCGTCAGGTTCTCTTGCGCCGACCCGGCAAAGGCGGCAAGCGCTTGCAGCGAATCCTCGATCAGCCGCACCAGCCCGGCATTCTGGCGCAGCGCGCCCCGGGCCTGCCACCGCCGGTCAGAGCACAGCCGTTCGATATAGCGCCAGCTTTCGGCCGAGATCGACGTGCGGGCCCGCATGCCGCCCGAGCGCAGGATCCGCAGAATAGACGGCACGCTTGCGACATCGTCGCCGCGCGTCAGACGGTGGATCGCATCGCGGTATCGGGCAGCCCCCGTCAGGGATTCATCGGGCTGCGCATGGATCTCGATAATGTCGCACAGCAGGTCGGGATCGGAGTCCGTCCGGTTGCCATCCAGATGACGTTGGACGCAGACGCCCAGAACGCGCAGCACGCTCTCGGTCCGTTCGGCATTGCGCCCCAGCCAGAACAGTTCGTCGGCGACGCGGCTGAGCAGATCGCGTCCCGTACGCCGCAGATGCGCTTGCGCATAGCGGTCATCCAACCGGGTGGTGATTTGCGCCGGTGTGCTTGGCTCCGCACCCGGCAGAACCCAGACATCCTTGCCAAAACCCAGAGCAGACGGCACGCCCGAGGCCGGCATGCGTGTTGCAACGCCACCCGGTGCAACGCTCCATCCATCCTGGGTGCGTGAGGCGAAGACCCGCATCATCCACGGCGCACGGCTCAGACCGTCTCCGGTCCAGAAAGCCGTTTCGGCCACATCCGGGGATTGCACAGCGCAGAACCGCTCGCCGAACCGGCCGAGCAGTGTTTCGATGTCTCCGCCGTCGCCATCGACTGTGCCGCCACTCATGTCCGCGGCGCTCGCGAGCAGCGTATCGCGGCTGTTCAGCGGGACGATGCGCCAGGCTTCGCGTTCCTCGAGCACCTGTTTGCGCGCGCGTTCGCCGCCCAGCCAAAGGCAAGGCGCATCCCTGAGGTGAAGATCCTCGCCCAACAGGAACTGTGCGAGGCGATGCGCATATGGCGCCAAGGCACGATGCGCCATGACGGCAGAGCCGATGCCGTTGACGATCTTGAGCGAACCGGACCGTGCCGCGAGCGATAGCGCCGGAGCACCGAAGGCTGCCCGGCCGGGCCGGTGCAGCGCATCGACGCTTGAATCCGCGACACCGCGCAAAAGGACATCGATCCGGCGCAACCCGCCCAGGGTTTTCACAAAGGCCGATCCGTCGCGGACCGTCAGATCGGCTGGTTCAACAAGGGCCGCATCCATGTAGCGCGCGAAGTAGGCATGGCTGAAGAAGCGGGGGTCCTTCTCGCCGCTCGTCAGCAGCGCGAGACGCCCGTCCCAGCCCATCATGTGGCCCAGATGATCCTGGAACCGGGTATAGTGCGACGCCAGGCGCCGCACCCCCATCTCGATGAACGGATCGGCGAAGGCCTGGCTGGTCGCGATCCGGTTCGAGAGCAACCAGCCATCGCCCAGCGGCGTATCCACCCGGTCGCCCAGGATCACCCAGCGCCCATCGGCGGTGCGCGCGACATCGGCCTCGTAGATATGCACCCAGTTGCGTGGCGGGCGGCTCCAGCCCGCGCAATGCGCGGCAAAGGCCGGACCGCCGTAGACCAAGCCTGGCGGCAGCAATCCCGCACCCAGGGTCCGCCGGTCGGTGTAGACATCCGTGACCGCAGCGTCGGCCAGCCGGGCGCGCTGCAGGATACCCTCTTCCAGCTCACGCCAATCCTTGTCGGTCAGGATCACCGGCAGAGCGTCTTCCTCGGCATCCGGTGTGCCGTGTGCTGCGAATGCGATGCCGCTTTCCGTGCGCAGGCGCAGCAGATCGGCATTGGCATCGTCGTATCCGGTGCGCCCGATCTCCGCCAGCCAGTCGATCAGCCCGCGCCAATGCGGCCGCAGCGCGCCGTCGCTCGACAACAACTCGTCGTGGACGCCCGACACCGGGCGCCCGTATCCTGCCAGCAGGGCCTCGCGGATCTCCGCGGTCCCGGGATCGACGTCGCTGAGCGTCAGCATCTCAAAGCCACTATCACCTGCTCAAACAGTTCTAGCCGTGCCGCCGCAGATCCAGCGTCAGCGGGAAGTCCGGGTGCATGCGCGCCGCCATCGGAGTGTAGCCATCCGGGCTATGTCCATGCGGAATGAAACGCGCGAGCCTTCGGCCTTCCGCCTCCAGATCGTTCACCGGCTGGTCGTCAAAGCTGCGGCCACCCGGATGCGCCACGTGATAGACACATCCACCAACCGAGCGTCCGCTTAACCGATCGTAAAGATCGATGGTTAAGGGAGCATGAACTCCGATTGTCGGATGCAGGCATTGCGGCGGCTGCCAGGCCCGGAAGCGGATCCCACAGACGTATTCATCCGGGCCCGAGGCCCGCGTCAGCGGCACCTCGATCCCGTTACAGGTCAGGCGATACCGATCCGACATCGGACCTGCAACGCGCAACTGGATCCGTTCCAGCGAACTGTCGACGTTGCGTGCGGTGCCTCCGATCGCGCCGGTCTCGCCCAGAACGTTCCACGGCTCGATCGCGCCGCGAAGTTCAATCCGGATGCCCTGGTAATCGACATCGCCAAGCAGCGGGAACCGGAACTCGAACTGCGCCTTGAACCATTCGGGATCCAGATCGACGTCCAGCGCTGAACCGGTTTCCTCCAATACCTCGAGGAAATCTGTCCAGATGTAATGCGGCAGCATCCAGCGATCGTGCAGGGCGGTGCCGTGATGGATCAGCGGCTCGCGGTAGGGTTCGCGCCAGAACCGTGCGATCAGCGCGCGCAGGACCAGAGACTGCGCAAGTGCCATCCTCGGGTGCGGAGGCATCTCGAAAGCGCGGAATTCGACCAGTCCCAAACGGCCCGTCGGGCTCAGCGGGTCGAACATCTTGTCGATGCAGATCTCGGACCGGTGCGTGTTGCCGGTCAGATCGGTCAGCAGATCGCGGAAGATCCGATCAACCAGCCAGGATGGCGGTGTCGGCCCGGCCTTCTCGGCCTCGGCCAGTGCAATCTCCAGCTCATACAGTACGTCCTGACGCGCTTCGTCGACGCGCGGCGCCTGACTGGTCGGCCCGATGAACACACCCGAGAACAGATAGCTCAGCGCGGGATGCCGCTGCCAGTAGCGTACCAGGGAAGCCAAAAGATCCGGGCGCCGCAGGAACGGGCTGTCATTCGGCGTCGCACCGCCCACGACAATGTGGTTGCCACCGCCCGAGCCGACCTGCCGCCCGTCATGCATGAACTTGATCGTGTCCAGCTTGCAGTGGCGCGCGGCGTCGTACAACTCCTCTGTCACCTTGACCTGATCCGACCAGTTCGCCGTCGGGTGCACGTTGACCTCGATCACACCGGGATCGGGGGTCACCTTGATGACGTTCAGGCGCGGGTCGAAGGGTGGCGCATAGCCGTCGATATGCACCTGCAGCCCGGTTTCCAACGCGGCTTCCTCGATCGCGGAAATCATGTCGACATAGGCCTCGGCGTTCTCGACCGGCGGCAGGAAGACGCTGAGCTTGCCATCGCGCGGCTCGACCGTGACGGCGGTGCGGACATACTCGGTGTGAATCGCGCGCAGCGGATCGTGCGGCACGCTGGGTGCCGTAGCCAGCACGGTGACAAAGCCCGGCGGCAACGGCTGCAGCTCGGGCCAGTGCCGGGTCTCGCCGGTCTCCTCGTGGACGATTTCGATATGTTCGGGCGGCGGCGGAGCGCCGCTCCCCGGTCCCAAGGGACTGCCCAATGCACTGCCGCGGCGTTGCAACACGACCGAGCGACGCGGCAATGCCAGACGTTGGGCAAACGGATCGCGCTGGACGATGAACGGATAGTCGCCCTCGTCGAGCCATGGCAACGAGGTCAGAGGCAACCGATAGCCCGCAGCTGAATCTCCCGGCGCCAGGAACAACCGCCCGCGCCGTGTCCGCCACTTCTCGGTCACCCAGCGATACCGCCTGCGCGGATTGCGTCGCGCCGTCGCCCGCGACATTGCCAACTGGACCGGCAGCACCATGCAGACCGGGTTGCGCAACCCGCGCTCGAAGGCCGTCGCGACCTGGCGCCGCTCCAGCGGATCGTCGAGCTGGTTCGAGGCCGGATCCAGATTGTCTGGCAGCTTCGCCTCCTGCAGGACATAGGTTGCCGGATCCTCGTAGGCCGGTTCCACATATCCCGCATCCAGATCGAACGCCTCGGCCAGCGCTGCCGTGAAGCGGCTTGCGTCCTCGACTGTCGCACCTGTCGCCTTTTCGGGCGCGATCAGGTCGGGATCCCCCCACAGCGGCACGCCGTCGCCGCGCCAGTAGAGCCCGAACGCCCAGCGCGGAAGCTGCTCGCCCGGATACCACTTGCCCTGGCCGAAATGCAGCAGCCCGTTCGGCGCGAACCGCTCGTGCAGGTGCCGGATCAGCACATCGGCGTAATGGCGCTTGGTCGGGCCAACCGCCTCGGTGTTCCATTCGTCGGCATCGCGGTCGAGTTCCGAGACAAAGGTCGGCTCGCCGCCCATGGTCAGCCGGACATCGCCCGCCGACAGAATGTCGTCGATCTTCCGCCCCGTCGCGTCGATCCGGTCCCAGTGTGCATCGGTGAACGGATAGGTGACGCGCGGCTCCTCGCGAACCCGGTTCACCTCCATGTGGTGGGAGAACGTGACCTCACACTCCTCCAGCGCGCCGGTGATCGGTGCCGCCGATTTGGGCGAGGGAGTCGCCGCCAGCGGGATATGCCCCTCAGCTGCAAACAGACCCGAGGTCGGGTCGAGCCCGCTCCACCCGGCACCGGGCGCATAGACCTCGGTCCAGGCGTGCAGGTCTGTGAAATCGGCGTAAGCTGGATCAGATAGCCCGACACAACTCGCGATGCGAGACCCAGACGCCGCATGATGTGGCACAGCAGCCAGGCTGAATCACGGCACGAGCCCGAGCCCTTCTCGAGCGTCTCCTCCGGCGTCTGGACGCCCGGTTCCATCCGGATCGTATAGGCGACGGCGTCCTGCACCAGCCGGTTGACCTCGACCAGGAAATCGTTCGTCGGCTGCTCATCGCGCGAGATGATCTCGAGGAACTCCTCGAACAGCGGCCCCTGCTTGCCGGTTTCCAGATAGGGTGCCAGGTCCTTTGCCAGATCAGGCTCATAGGTGAACGGATAGCTCTGCGCCTCTTCCTCCAGGAAGAAATCGAACGGATTGATCGAGGCCATGTCCGCGACCAGATCCACCGTCACCGTGAAATGATCGACCTTCTCCGGGAAGACGGCGCGCGCCAGGTAGTTGCCATACGGATCCTGCTGCCAGTTCAGGAAATGCCCCTCGGGCTCGATCTTCTGGCTAAACGACAGGATGCGCGTGCGCGAATGCGGCGCGGGGCGCAGCCGGATGACCTGCGGACCCAGTGTGATGCGCCGATCATACGTATAACGCGTCACATGCGTGATCGCCGCGTTGATGCTCATGGCTCTGCCCGTCCCCGTTTACGTAAGCCCGAAGCTTAACGCCTGCGAGCCGAGATATGTCAACGGCGCGGATCGACCAGATCCGGGAAGCTTGCCCGACCGGGCTTGTCCGATCAGGACGGCGCGCAACTTTCGGTCTTTCTGGAGCATTACGCCTTTGCTAGATTCGCCAAAGGGGAAGAGGGGAAACACATGCCATTGAATGACAAAATTGCGGCTTTTGAAGCCGGTGCTGTGGCAGGGAGGCGCCAGAACTATTCGCACACAGGGCTCTACACCTATGCCCTGAGGATTGCCCGGACGCCGCCGGTGAACGTGCACATCACCAAGGTCGGATACAAGCCGACTCGCCACACGACCGCACTGTTAGACGCGCTGGACGTCGCCGAGGCGATGGAAGAGGGCCCCGAGCGCGATTCAGCGGTCGCTTCCGCGTTCGAGGCGATCTATGCGGACGAGCATGCCCCGCTCGGGCTTGCACGCCGCACGCTTAAGTCGACCCGCAACCAACCGACCACGATCAACTGGTCTGGCAGCATTTGTGACATGGCGGCCTATGCGGTCTTGTGCATCGGCGCGGGCGTTGCGCGGATCGAGCGTCTGAACGGCAATGACCCCGCCGAACCCGGAGACCGACTGGTCGAAGTCTCGGACAGCGCCGCATGCAGTGACCGGATCGACGAATGGATCGCCGTCAACGCACCGGGCGTGATGCAGGTCAAGTTCGACGCTAACGGAATGCACACATTCGCTATCGAGAAGGTCTGCGGCCGGGAAGGCGGCAGGCTGGGTTTTCGTATCTATCAATCCTATCAGGGCAAATACCGCCTCTCGGACTTTCTCGGCCTGTCGAACTGCCGGGACCTGGTCGAGGGATCCAATCTGTACGGTAACAAGCAAAAGACCGCGTCCTGGGCTGCGGTCACCGAAGCTGCGAACACCTTCGGCAATGGCAAACGTTTGAGCCAGGAGGAGTTCGTCAGCGAGGTCAAGCCGATCCTCTGTGGAATGGTGGGCGATGGCGTCGACAACCTTGGCAGTCTGATCGGTGTTGCATCCGAGCCGGGATCGCCGGTCGCGCGCAGTGCCGACAAGATACTTCTGGTCATCTGCGATCGGATTGATCCGACAAGGTTCAACGCGAACTATGAAGGTTTCATCAGCGGCGTCGGCGTAAGCGGCGGATTCGTCGATTTGAATGCAGTGGCGGCAGGCTAAGCCGGGCGGGCACCGCTGGTGCTGTGGTTCTCGCCGATAAACGGCTTCAGAATGTGATCAGCACCTCGTCGTCGACCTCCGGCAGCGCGAAGGCACCTGTGTTTGCGGACGAAAGCTGGGTCCGGCGAACGGGAACATAGCGAAACTCGGGTTTCGCGTGCGTTCCAGCGGCAGTCGCGGCGTCCAGAGCCGCCTCGTTCAATTCGGTCGGTTGGGTCATGTCGATCTCCTTCGCCGGGTCAAGGTGACCGAGGTTCCGATCCGCGTCTGTATCAGCCGCTACAGATCCGTCGACAATACGCGTGAGGCTTGTCTGAAAAGACTTACACCTCCGTGTGGATGGGGAGGTCGAGGATCTTTTCGGTCGCAGCAAATCGCCCGCCCCTTGACCGCACAGGATAGACGAGGCTCAGGACCCATAAACGGGATTCACAGATAGGGTGAGATGTGATTCAAGCTC
>ERZ1740062.527-NODE-527-length-20261-cov-5.172028_pt1 | contig 20261 bp, 22 predicted proteins | sample MGYA00581741_ERZ1740062 | MGnify/ENA primary metagenome ERZ1740062 (study PRJEB43018, sample SAMN04849747) | marine metagenome | isolation source: floating plastic debris | place: Pacific Ocean | collected 2008-09-01 | study: EMG produced TPA metagenomics assembly...
CCCTTTGCTTGGTAAACATGGGCAACAAAGCTTTAATTTCATCGGATTGTGCTGCCTTTTCAAGGTCCGCCGTGTACATTTCTTGCCGCATCAGTGCGGACATTTGGGCCGAAAAACTCAAACGCCCCCCCATCCAGGAAGGGACTTTGTTGGTACGTTTGGTGGAATTGCGTACATGGGCTTGCATCCCTTTCATGCGAATAAATTCCAGATTCCGACCTGCGAAGGTAAAGACATCCCCAGCCTTCAACTTTGAAATGAAATATTCCTCAATGGAACCGATATAGCCTCCTTTTTGATACCGCACGGCGATGGAAGCATCCCCCACTATAGTTCCAATTTGAAAACGATGGCGCATAGCAATAGCGCGACTGTTCACCTTGAACTTGCCATCTTCTTCAACCTCCACTTTTTTGTATTCGTCATACGATTTCAAGCTTTGACTTCCCATGACCAAAAAATACAGCAACCACTGCCATTCGTCTTCAGTGATACCTTGAAAACAAAAGGTTTGTTTGATTTCAGGAAAGATGTCATTAGGATAAAACCCATCCGAAACCGCAAGCGTAGTGAGGTATTGTACCAATACATCGTAACTGTTGAGGTACGGAAGACGGTCTTCTACTGCATTGTCACGCACCGCAACTTGCAGTGCCGAAGCTTCAATGAGTTCCATGGCATGGGTGGGTAAAAAGTAAATCACACTTTCCTTACCGGGTCTATGGCCACTGCGCCCCGCTCTTTGTAAAAACCGGGCAACGCCTTTCGGTCCTCCAATAAGAATAACGATTTCTACCGGATCAAAGACCACCCCCAAATCCAAGCTAGACGTGCAGACCACTGCCTTTAGGCTTTCATTTCGAATGGCCTCTTCCACCCAAAGTCGGGTTTCTTTGTTCACGCTGCCGTGGTGCATGGCAATTTCGCCGGCATATTCTGGATGCTTTTCCAATATTTTTTGAAACCAAATTTCACATTGACTTCGCGTATTCGTAAACAGCAAGGTAGTTTTGCTATTGTTGATGATGGGCACTACCTCCTCTAACAAGTGCAACCCTAAATGCCCTCGCCACGGGAACGTTTCCATCTGCTCAGGAATGATGCTTTTTACGGTGATTTTTTTGTGAAGATTGGCTTTCACCAAAATAGATTTTTTCTAGGCTTTGGAGTTGGGTCCCAAGAGGACTTCCCGTCCTTGTTCCAAATTTCCAATAGTGGCAGAGATGCCCCAAATTCGTAAGTTGTTGCACACGGTTCGAAGACGAGACAATCCCAATTCCATTTGAATTCCTCGCTTGGTGCCGAGTAGTTCATGCCATTCATCGACCACAATCGCAGAGCAATCTTTAAACACCTTGTCATAGCCTTTTGAAGAAAGCAAAAGTTGTAGGCTTTCAGGGGTGGTAATTAGCAAATCGGGCATGGTGGTTTTTTGCCGAGAACGTTCTTTGGTTGAGGTGTCTCCGGTGCGGATGCCTACCGTCATTTGGGTTTCCAAATCGGCTACCACTCGTTCGGCAGATTGTTTGATTTCTTGGGATAGGGCCCGAAGCGGGGTAATCCAAATGGCTTTTAGCCCCTTTTTGTGCTTGGTTTTGTAATCAGGATGCCGTTTGATGTAATCCAACACAATAGGAAACCAAAGGGCGTAAGTTTTGCCACTTCCGGTAGGAGCGTTGAGCAAACCATGTTTTCCCTGCAGAAACGCCTTCCAAGTCTGTTTTTGAAACGGAAAGGGTTTCCAACCTTGTTGCTGGAACCAGTTTTCGGCTATTTCAAAAAGTTGCTTTTGTGTCATAAATTACGAGCGAGGTCAAAAGACTGATTTCTATATAATCTAAATCCATTTCATCGGCAATGCATCTGCGAAAAATTTGTCAATTCGAGTGGTTTTTCAGGATAAAATCCTGAAAAATTGTATCGAGAATCAAATTTTCGCGATAAAACCTTGTTCTCGATACGTTTCCTTCACACAAAGTGTTTCAGAAACACTCGAACTGACGGTTTTTATTTATGAGATTCCTTCATTCCGTTTTCACGGAATTCGGAACTAGAGACTTTAAATCTTCCAAGCTATTCGCCTCCTCAATCTTTTTGTCTTTGCGCCAGCGTAAAATTCTTGGAAAGCGTGTGGCAATACCGCTTTTATGTCGCTTAGAATGCGCAATGCCTTCAAAGGCGATTTCAAAAACATGATGGGGGGTTACACTTCGCACCGGACCAAAACGTTCCAAGGTATGCTTCTTTATCCAAGCATCTACCTCACGAAATTCAGCATCAGTAAGTCCAGAATAGGCTTTGGCAAAAGTGACCAATTCTTTTTCTCCATCTTCTTTGGTCTGCCAAAGGGCAAAAGTGTAATCCGTGAACAGATTGCTACGTCTTCCGTGTCCGCGCATGGCGTAAGTGAGTACTGCATCAATGGTCAAGGGTTCTACTTTCCATTTCCACCAATCGCCTTTTTTTCGTCCAACTTGATAGGGGGAATGGTTGTGCTTGAGCATCAAACCTTCACTGCGCATTTCGCGGGCGCGTTCTCTTTCTGCTGTGACTTGTTGCCATGAATCAAATTGTAACCGTTCCGAGAGTAAAAGGGGTAGGTCACTGAGCGTACGTCCGTCGGCCGGAGCCTTTGGCGTAGACCGAGTCGAAGTGGCCGGATTGTGGTTTCGACTTGACTCTGTGACCACGTCATCTTTTCCAATGTACTCGTAGGATTTAGGGTGGTTGAGCGGAGTCGAAACCACCTTATTGAATAATTCTTCAAGAAACGCTCTTCTTTCCAAATAGGTTTTGCTTCTGATGTCTTCTCCGTTCCATTCCAAAAGATCATAGGCTTTTAAAACAACCGGCGTTTTTTCCAAAAGGGATTTCGAAACATTTTTACGGCCGATTCGGGTTTGCAAGTCGTTGAACGTGCCAATTTCTCCATTGGGATAGGGTAAGAGTTCGCCATCCAAAACAGTTCCATCGGGAATAACACCAATAAAACCTTGAAATTCAGGATACTTGTCCGTGACCAATTCTTCGCCTCGGCTCCAAACAAAAATCTCTTGGTTGCGCAGAATAACTTGCGCGCGAATCCCATCCCACTTGTGCTCAGCAGACCATTCGGAAACATCACCCAAACTAGACACTTCTTCCTCAATGGCGTAGGCCAAATAAAAAGGGTAAGGTTTGGAGAGATAGTCACTTTCATTTTCTTCCAACACGAGCTGCTGAAAAGAAATCGTATTGGCATTCCAATTGCCCATAAGCTTATAAGCTAGCACATCTTCATCGAGCTCGGTAGCTTTTGACAAGGCTTTTGTCATCAATTTTTGACTTACCCCAATGCGAAATCCGCCTGTAATTAACTTAGTGAAAACAAAGCGTTCGTAATAGTCCAAACAGGCCCAATTTTGAACGAGATAGGCTTTTTTTTCTTCCTCGGTTTTGGGTTTTAGCGAAATCATTTCTCCCAAAAACTGGGTTAAGGTTTTTTCGGTACCGGTCTTTGAGTTGGGGACAACTAGGGCGATGGTTTCTGCCAAATCCCCCACGATATGATAGCTTTCTTCAAACAACCAACTGGGTATTTGGGAAAGCTCAGCGGCCCATTGTCGAAGCAAGGTCGTGTTTACGGGTCGGGGTGGGCGACGATGAGAAAGAATAGCGATAGTCCATACCTTATCTCGGTCATCCGCCGTTTTGAAATAGTCCGCCAAGGCATTGACCTTAACATTGGTTTTGTTGGTGCTGTCCAAGGTTTTTATGAGCTGCGCGAATTGTTTCATGAAGGCTCGGCAGTTTGGGATTCGGAGGTATTGATTTCGGCGAGTTCCCCTTCATATTGGGTGCTTTCGGTTCGGGCATCATAACCTAACTCCCGCAAGTAGCGCGAAAAGATATCCGTATAACCATGCGTACAGATTACTTTTTCAGCTCCTGTAGCTTTTATGCTTTCCAACAGACCATCCCAATCGCAATGGTCGCTCAATACAAATCCTTTGTCAATTGCACGTCTTCGCCTAGCGCCCCGAAACGTCATCCACCCGCTGGCAGATGCGGTGACGTACGGTACCATTTTTCGAATCCAAGTGCTGCCGTGGGCGCTGGGGGGTGCAACTACAATGTTGCCCAATAGGGCTTCCTTTTTGGTGTCGCGAGTAATCAAGGTAGTTACAGGTAAATCGACTACAGACCGGAGTACCTCGGTCATATTTTCTACGGCACCATGGGTGTATATTTTTCCGACGGACGTATCCAAATGTTTCAAAAGACGTTGTGCCTTCCCTAAGGAATACCCGAAAAGCACTGAAGTTTTTCCTTCGGCCTGATTCTCGGCCCACCAGCCATTGATATCATCAAAAACTTCTTTTTGTGGTCGCCATTTAAAGGGAGGTAGGCCAAAAGTACATTCCGTAATGAAGGTGTGGCATTTTACATTTTCATAAGGCGTAGTGAGTCCATCATCTTCAATTTTGTAATCTCCGGTAAATACCCAAACCTCGCCTTGATGTTCGACACGTATTTGGGAAGAACCTACAATATGTCCTGCTGGATGAAAACTGAATTTGACTCCTTTTATAGTAAACGTTTCACCCCATTCTTTGCCGGCAATGACTACTTCACCTAAACGATGTTTTACTATGGGAACATTACGATGATGCGTGATGTATTTTTTATGCCCCCAGCGACTATGGTCGGCATGGCCATGGGAAATGATAGCTTTGCCTACTGGTCTCCAAGGATCTAGGTACACATCAGCTTGTGCACAATAGATTCCTTTGTTGGTGAATTGGAGCAGTGGAATTTTCATAGCGCCCTGAAATTACGAATTTCTTTAGTGGAATTTGGCGTAGGTTTCTTTTGCAAAAATTATATTTGCCTTCAAATTAGTGTACATGCCTATTTTAGATTTATACGAGCACGGAGAAAAGAGAAAAAACTTGGCGCATTTTGCCACTTTAGCCACTTTGGCAACCGTAGATGGTGAGATTAATGAAAAAGAAAAAGTGATTTTGGATAAGTTCGCTTTTAGACTCAACATCTCCGAAGCTGAGTATAAGGAGGTTATGAAGAAGGAGAACAAATACCCTATTGAGACTCCACATAGCTCTGAAAAACGCTTGATGCGACTTTTTGATTTCTTTAAAGTGGTTTTTGCCGATCAGATTGTTGAAGAAGAGCAGATGAATCTAATAGAAAGATATGCTATTGGCTTGGGCTATTCTCCAGAAGCTGCTAAAGCATTAATCAAAAAGGCTTACGATATTTTTCACGGTAAGATTGATTTTGAAGCCTTTCAATATCTTTTGGACCGCTAGTCCTGAGTAGCCATAAAGGACTCAGCTTTTTCCACCATTTTTTTACTTCCGCAGAAAAACGGAACCCGTTGATGTAATTCACTAGGTTGGATGTCCATTATGGGCATAAATCCATCACTAGCTTTTCCATTGGCTTGTTCGGCTAAAAATGCCATGGGATTACATTCATACAACAGACGTAGTTTTCCATTTGAGGCTTTACTACTTTTCGGATACATATAAATGCCCCCTTTTATCATGTTTCGGTGAAAGTCAGATACCAATGAACCGATGTAACGAGAGGTGTAGGGGCGGTCGCCTTCTTCCATCTGGCAATATTTGATGTAATCCTTTACACCTTGTGGAAAATGAATATAGTTTCCTTCGTTTACGGAATAAATCTTACCGGTTTCAGGAAATTGCATTTGCGGGTGAGACAGATAAAAGGTGCCCAACGCGGGATTCAAAGTAAACCCGTTTACGCCGTGTCCGGTGGTGTAGAAGAGCATGGTGGAAGTAACGTAAATGACATAACCTGCAGCAATCTGGTTGCGGCCTGGTTGTAAAAAATCTTCAAGGGTCACCGGAGTGCCTACAGGAGTTACCCTTCGATAAATCGAAAAAATAGTTCCCACAGAGACGTTCACATCGATATTGGAAGACCCATCCAAAGGATCAATCAAAACGATGTATTTGTTCTGGTGTTTTTCATCAAAACTGTTGATGGCAATAAAATCATCTTCTTCTTCCGAAGCAATACCGCAAACAATCTCTCTGTTCTTTAAAGTTTGGATGAATTTTTCATTAGCCAGTACATCCAGCTTTTGTTGGTTTTCGCCTTGAATATTGGTGTCGCCCGCAGCCCCTATAATATCTACCAAACCCGCTTTATTGACTTCGTGATTGACCACTTTGGCCGCCAAACGAATACCATTTAGCAGTCTTGAAAGTTCACCAGATGTGTATTGAAATGAGTTTTGATTGGCAATGATGAATTCACCTAAGGTACGGTGCTGTTTGTCAAACATGGATAGGTGTTTTATAACACCGCAAATATCGGGTATTTTGTGATACTACATCGTTTTCGTCAAATCTTAATATTAGAAATTTATAACTTTGAGTTTTATTTGTAACAATATGGATTTTGATATTCGAGAGGCGCATATTGAAGATATGGACCAAGTAAGTCGGTTGGTTCAAGAACTAGCTGATTTTGAAAAAGAATCACACGAAGTTGAAGTCACCGCACAGCATTTGAAAGCAGATGGTTTTGGAGATAATCCACTTTTTCATTGTTTTGTGGCCGAAAAAGCAGACAAAATCGTCGGGATTGCCCTGGTGTATCCAAGATATTCTACTTGGAAGGGACCTGTTATTCATCTTGAGGATTTAATCGTAACCCAAGAAATGCGTGGCAAAGGACTGGGTACGGCTTTGTTGGATGCAGTGGTGCAATATGCAGCTGAGCAGAATGTGAAACGAATCAGTTGGGAGGTTTTGGATTGGAATGAACCCGCAATTCAATTTTACGAAAGCAAAGGGGCTAAAGTGATGCGGGATTGGGATGTGGTCCAACTCAATGCCAATGGAATTCAAAGCTATTTGGAAAATATAGATGCTTAGTACAATCTACTATGAGGATATTTAAGTTTGGAGGTGCTTCCGTCAAGGATGCGGATGGTGTAAAAAATTTGGTTCGCGTATTACGCGAAGTAGGTTATCAAGATACCTTTTTGGTTGTTTCCGCAATGGGAAAAACCACCAATGCCATGGAACGCGTGGTGGAGGCCTATTTTGAGGATAAATCTAAAGTAACAACGACCATTCAAGAGGTTGTGGAGTATCATGAGGGAATCTTAAATGAGCTTTTTGAGGAGGACAATCATCCCGTTTATCATCAGGTCAAATTGCTGTTCGAAGAAGTAAAAGGATTTTTGGCTTGGAACAAATCCCCGAAGTATGCATTCGTATATGACCAAGTTGTAGGCTATGGGGAGCTGGTTTCCACGACGATTGTAAGCCACTATTTGGCACAAGAAGGAATTCCAAATACTTGGCAAGATGTTCGGGAAATGATAAAAACGGACGCCTCTTATCGCGATGCCAGGGTCAATTGGGAAAAGAGTCAACAGGAAGTCAATGCTCGTTTGGACAAAACCCAATTGAACATTACCCAAGGGTTTTTGGGGAGTGACGACAACAATTTTACCACCACTTTAGGTAGGGAAGGCTCGGATTACACCGCTGCAATTTTAGCGTATTGCTTGAATGCTAGTTCCGTAACTATTTGGAAAGATGTTCCTGGGGTTTTGAATGCAGACCCGAGAAACTTTGAGAAGACCCATTTGTTACATCAGATTTCGTATCGAGAGGCCATTGAGTTGGCCTTTTATGGCGCATCGGTCATCCATCCCAAAACCTTGCAGCCTTTGCAGCGAAAAGAAATCCCCCTTCATGTCAAATCCTTTATGCATCCAGAAAAATCGGGTACAGTGGTGGGTAAAGGCAAAGGTATCGAACCTTTGGTGCCCTGTTTCATCGTCAAGAAAAACCAAGTGCTTTTAAAATTATCTTCCTTGGATTTCTCTTTTATCATGGAAGACAACATCAGCGAGATTTTTGCCCTTTTCCACCAACATGGTATGAAGGTGGATCTTATACAAAATTCTGCGATTAGCTTTTCGGTCTGCTTGGACAACAGGTTTGGTGGTCTCCCCCAAATGCTGCAAACCTTGAAAAACAAGTTCAAAGTGGTATGTCATGAAGATGTTGCCTTGTATACGATTCGTCATTTTAATGATGAGGCGGTAAGATCTTTGCAAAACGGACATTCCGTGCTAGTAGAGCAACGCGGAAAAGAGACCGTGCAGCTCGTGGTGAAGTAAAGTTTTACCCTGCTGTTATGGGGTAGCGCTGACCGCTTACAATTTCCTATCTTTACTTCTTACCTAATGTAAGAACTATGGGGTTGGTTTCCGCGAAGGAGGTCGCAAAGGTGATAGGCGTGGGCCATTACGGATTCTTCGGTACCTTTATTGGTTGGGTGTTGATGGTGCTTACGAAGATTACCACCATCAATCGTTTTTACAACAAAAATAAGGACCTTGAAACACCAGAGTTCCTTGAATCCATTCTTGAGTATTACGAGATTGATTTTGAAATTCCCGAAGAGGACTTAAAGCGCTTGCCCAAGTCTGGGGCGTACATCACCATAAGTAATCATCCCCTAGGTGGAATTGACGGGGTTTTGTTGCTAAAACTCATGTTGCAGGAACGCGAGGATTTCAAGATTATCGCCAACTTCTTGCTGCACCGTATCGCTCCTTTAAAGCCTTATATCATGCCAGTGAATCCGTTTGAAAGCCATAAAGATGCCAAGAGCAGTCTTATGGGATTCAAATCGGCCTTATTGCACCTTAAGGAGGGGCATCCTTTGGGAATTTTTCCGGCGGGAGAGGTATCAACCTATAAAGATGGAAAGTTGGTTGTAGACCGACCTTGGGAAGAGGCCGCTATCAAATTGATTCGAAAAGCGGAGGTGCCTGTTGTGCCTATTTATTTTCACGCACGAAATAGTCGTTTGTTTTATCGGTTATCTAAAATTCACGATGTGTTTCGTACCGCAAAACTTCCCTCTGAACTCACTACGCAAAGTCGACGACCGATTAAGGTTCGGGTAGGTCAACCCATATCGGTAGCCGCGCAAAAGGAAGAAAAAACACTGGAAGGATTTACCGATTTGCTTCGCAAGAAAACATATTTGCTGGCAAATCCTTTTGAGAAAGAAAGGTTGATTGACAAAGTTCCTACCACTCTGAAAATTCCCAAGTCACCCAAGAAAATTGCTTCTGCGGTAAGCACAAAGGTACTGGAAGGTGAAATTGAAAAGCTTCGTGAAAAGGGATGTCGTATGCTGCAAAGTAAAAATTACGAGGTGTATTTGGCCCAGCAAAGAGACATGCCTTTTATCCTAAAGGAGATTGGAAGGCAACGTGAAATAACCTTCAGGGAAGTAGGTGAAGGCACTAACAATGCCATAGATTTAGACACCTTCGATTCGTACTATCATCATCTTTTCTTATGGGATGATTCAGACAAATGTATCGTTGGGGCGTATCGGATGGGCTTAGGTTCTGAGATTTTTGCCAAGCATGGTATTGATGGGTTCTATCTTCAGGATTTGTTTCGTTTTGAACCGGAATTATATGGAATGATGAGCAAGTCCATTGAAATGGGGCGAGCCTATATCGTAAAAGAATACCAGCAAAAACCCATGCCGCTTTTTCTGCTCTGGAAGGGTATAGTACACACTACCTTGAGGCATCCGGAGCATAAATATCTTATCGGAGGTGTGAGCATCAGCAACCAGTTTTCGAATTTTTCAAAATCCCTGATGATTGAGTTCATGAAATCCAATTATTGGGATCCTTACGTTGCGCAATACATTCGACCGAAGAAGGAGTTCAAAGTTCAGTTGATGGATGCAGATAAAGAATTCATCTTTGATGAAACCAAGGCTGATCTAAACAAGTTTGACAAATTGATTAATGAAGTGGAACCAGGAAGTCTAAGATTGCCAGTTCTTATCAAAAAATATATCAAACAAAACGTAAAAGTGGTTGCTTTTAACGTAGACCAACTTTTTAATAATTCAGTGGATGGCCTGATGTATATTAAAATTGCTGACCTTCCCGAGAGCACGGTAAAACCAGTAATGGAAGAATTTCAAGCCGAGCTCGAACGGAAAAACCCATAAAAAGCCCCGAATTGAAAAAGACTACCCATTAATTGGTCAATTCCTCTTTGATAAAGTCGTAGCAGAATTCTTTGATTTCCTCGCGGGTTTTCAGAAAAGCTTCATGGATTTCTTCTGGTGTTCCCTTGACCTTGGAAGGGTCAGAAAAGTTATGGTGCAACCGTACGGCATTAGGAGCGGGAATTAACGGGCAGTTTTCTTTGGCATGATCACATACCGTAATGATGTAGTCCCAAGCAATTCCTTCATACTCATCCACATGGTTGGAGGTATGTCCGGAGATGTCGATGCCATCTTCTTTCATGATACTTACCGCCCCAGGATTCAAACCATGGGTTTCGATACCTGCACTATAAATGGTTGCCATGGAATCTTGAAAGTCACTTAAATATCCGTGCGCCATCTGACTTCGACACGAATTTCCGGTGCAGAGCACTAAAACGTTTTTCATGTTTTTGTTTGCTATTTACACTCCTATGCGAGTGCTTCGTTTTTCAAATAATAAATTGTCTTTCCAAATGCCATTGATTTTGGCGATACGTTCACGTTTGCCCAAGAACCGAAATCCAGCCCGTTCATGGAGTTTTATACTGGCTTTGTTCTCAGGAAAAATTCCAGATTGTAAGGTCCAATAACCAGCCGCTTCACTTTCTTGGATTAAGGCCTTTAAAAGCATCAGTCCTACACCTTGGCCACGATACGCCTGACCAATATAAATACTGACTTCGCCAACGCCACCATAGACACATCGACTCGATACTTGTGATATGGCAGCCCAGCCCATAATGGTATTTTCTTTTTTGGCTACCAGCCTACAGGAAGTTTCGTGTGCTTTGTCCCAATCTTCATAAGAAGGGGCCTGCGTCTCGAACGTAGCGATTCCGGTTTGAATACCTTCTGCATAAATCTGTGCTACTATTGGCCAGTCAGAAGAAAGCATGTTTTCAATGAACATTCAAGAGCAAATTAACAACAATCACTGTTGGGTCCGCAGCTGTTTACTGTTGTCTTTAGGTTACCATTTGCTGTTTCGGTTACTGGAACCCCACAAGTTTCTTTCGCCTTGCAATCTGTTTTTTGGCTAGTTAAATGAAAGACCAAAGCGTTTTTGGCCAAGCTTGCGCCTGCTACATGCATTTGTGTGGTATGAAAGCTTTCGTTTCCATATTCAAATCGGATTTCGGCGTCTTGGGTCATCGGTTTGATACGGTCCACTTTCTTTAAAATACCGAGGGCTTTTCCAGATACCATGTATTCGGTTTTTCCAATTTCCAAGGGACTTTCCCAAAGTTGAATTATGGTTTCCTTCCAAAAATCAGTTCCAGTGCCACAGTCCACACTATCAACAGTAATATTTTTGATTTCGGTGATGTGGTAGTTTGTTCCTACGTATTGCCCTGGTCGATATTCGAACAACAAGGCTTTGTCTCTATGGTCTTGAAGCAGACCTAAAAATTCATTGGTTTTCATTGGATTCTATTAACAACAGTTGAATTTGACATTTTGAAAAAATTCCCCAAAAAGATTTTGAAGCGTATCCCAGGTGTTTTGGTCGATACAATAGCAAAGGTTTTTACCTTCAAAGGTGCCTTTGATGAGCCCCAGTTTTTTGATTTCGTTTAGGTGCTGTGAAATAGTAGCTTGGGCCAAACCGATTTCGTCCACCAAATCATTACAGATGCAACCATCTTGTCTACTGATGTATTCCAAGATGGCCACACGTGCTGGATGTGACATTACTTTAGCTATGGAAGCAATTTGATTGTGCTTTTCGGAGAAGATATGTGTTTTGGATACGCCCATTATAAATTATATATCGCAATATTACGATAATAATATAAAAAACAAAAGCCAAGAGAAATTTCTTGGCTTAAATTTTTATAGGGCTTTGAACCAATCTTGGAAGTATTCACCCACCAAAAAGATAGGTTTTTTACTTTCATTAATTGCTCCAATAAGACTCATAATCCAAAGCACAAGGCCTAAAATCCATCCGATTAGGTTGATGAATGGGATAATGGACAATACGAAGGAAATCAAGAAAATTCCCAAGGTTTGTCGAATATAGAAAGACCCTACTTCGGTTTTGTTGCTACTATTCATAATAATGGCAATAATCCATCCGATTAAGGTTAGGTGAGCAATGATAGCCACCGTTTTTCCACTTTCTGGATTTTTTGGGTCGAAGGTGTCTTTCACTTCTTCCTTAAATTCTTGGGCCGCTTCTTTTGCATCTTCAGCAAAATCACTGGCTTTTTCTTTTGCGTTTTCTGCGGCTTCTTCCGCTTTGTCTCCTAAGTCTTTGTTTTCTTCAGACATGGTACTACATTATTTTGTTGGTTGAACAGCTTTAAAAGTAAGCATTATTTCCTTTGCTAAAGGAACGCTTTATCAACAGGTTCCCATAATTCTATTTTGTTGCCTTCTGGGTCTAAAATCCAACCAAATTTGCCGTAGTCGTATTCCTCTACTTCTCCTACCACCTGAACCCCTTCTGATTTTAAGACTTTTAGGAGTTCGTACAAATTCTCTACCCTAAAATTCATCATATACTGTTTTTCACTGGGCTGAAAATAGGTGGTATCATCCTTCATGGGGCTCCACTGGGTCATCGCGTCATTGCCTTGTTCATCTTTCCACCAAAAACTACATCCATAGGCATCGGTGGGTAAACCCAAATGGGTTTTGTACCATTCTTTGATTTGGTCCGGGTCTTTGACCTTGAAAAAAAATCCACCCAAACCGGTTACACGCTTTTTCATTTCAATGTTGTTTTACGTTGCGTTTCGTTGTTTTTCATACAATGTTATCCATTCCGATGGCGTCATTTTTTGACAAAGTGCCTCAATCAGTTCATATGGAATGTGTTCAATTTTTTTAAATCGGATACAGCTTTTGCCCATGTCTAGTTTGGTAGGAACTTGTTTGGCATATTCCTTTACAAACCAATTTTTCAAGGCATTATCTGCATAAATTCCGGAATGGTATAAGGCCACATAGTTTTTTTGGGAAGCCACATGGATAAAGGGCAACGGTTCTTTCGGATTACAATGGTAACCGTCAGGATAAATCTCATGCGGTACCACATAACCCAACATCTTATATTGAATGCATTCCTTGAACCCTTTGGGTAAGTTGGATTTGATGGTTTGTCGGAGTTTGTTCATCGCCTCTTGTCGTTCTACCGGTATTGCCGAAATATACTCTTCTGGTGTTTGTGCATTTATGGTCATGTTGTGGTCTATTTGCGTTGTAGTATCCAAGCAGAAATTAACGAAATGATGAATCCGATAACAAATACGGTTACGGCCATGATTCCGAAAGTAAATAGAGGGTTGGCAAAGACTTCTTTTTGTGATTCCAACAGGGCGAGTTGCGTTTTTAACGCTTCGCCCGAAAGGGTTTCCTCAAGTGCCTGTACGGATTCCATGTAATAGTTGTCCATGAATTCCGGATTGAGTACTTCCACATAAATAACATCCAAAATTCCAAAAACCAAAGCGGTAATCAAGCTAATCAAGACCCCTATCGTTAGGCCCCTTTTAAAGCTAATCTTGCCTTCATTCTCTCGTTCGCGATAATATTTGATACCGAAAAAGACAAAGGATAAGGATACAATCATGGAAGCGTAGCCCAATATTTCTTGGGTGGTTCTGGGCAAATGCTCCAAAAGGTACCATGAGGTCAAAAACAATGCACATATCATAATGGCACTGTATACACTGTAGCGAAGGATGGTTGTTTTCATAACGTTTATGTATTGATTCCTTCAAAAGTAGGTTGAGGTAGGTAGGAGACCTTCATACTAAAGTACCAATTTGATGGTACTTTGGTCGGATTTACGCTAAATCGCGATGATATTGAGTTCTTTGGCGCGCTGCAAAGCCTGTGTTCTGCGTTTCGCATCAAGTTTGACCAACAGGTTGGAAACATGGGTTTTTACGGTACTTTCCGAAAGATGAAGGGTATCCCCAATTTCCTTGTTGGACAATCCTTTGGCAATTTGGACCAATACCTCGTACTCTCGTTTACTTATGCCCAAATCATCCAACTTATCCAAATTAATTACTTCGGGTTCAATATTCTTTTTGGATGCCGAACGGCGATTGATGTACCAGCCAATTCCAAAAAAAAGAATAGCAATACCTGAAATTACTAACTCAATTCTGGAATTGCCAGAGGTGTAAGAATACGTACTGATTTTGAAAAGTACGAGTAGGGAAACGATTAGGGCAGAGAAAACGAAGATGGTCTTTTTCACTCTTTCAAGTTAACAAAATCTCTCTTTGATTTTGTCCACAATGGTTTGGGCCAATTTCTCATGACTCTCTACCGTCCAACCCGCCACATGAGGTGTCAATAACACATTTTTGGCCTTGCGCAAATATTTGAATGCCTTTGGTTTTTGCACAAACATGTTTTCGAATGATTTCTTTTCGTATTCCAAAACATCAAGACCAGCCCCAAGAATTTTTTCAGCTTTTAATCCTGCCACCAAATCTTTGGTCACCACACATTTTCCTCTTGCCGTATTCAACAACCAAAAGGGTTTATGGAACTTTTCGATGAATTCGGTGTTTATCATGCCGATGGTGGTTTCGGTTTCGGGTACGTGGAGGCTTACCACATCCGATTTTTGCTGGAACTCCATTATGCCAACTTGGCGGGCATTGTCATCGCCAACACCACCTACGATATCATAGCAAATTACTTCAACGTCAAAACCTTTGAGTTTTTGGGCAAACGCTTTTCCCATATTGCCGTAACCGATAATACCTACAGTTTTTCCTTCTAATTCAAGACCTCGGTTGGGTTCCCGTTGCCATTTCCCTTTTTTGACTTCTCGGTTGGCTTTTATCATCTTGTTCATCAAGGCCAAAAGCATTCCCAAGGCATGTTCTCCAACAGCATTTCGATTGCCCTCAGGCGCTGAGGCTAGAAATATATCCTTTTGTTTCGCGTAAGCGATGTCAATATTCTCCAAACCAGCACCCACGCGACCAATAAACTTGAGTTGGGTCGCTTTGTCCAAAAAGGTTTGGTCAATGGGGAATCTACTTCTTAGGATGATACCGTCGTATTGTTCAATTTTGTTTTCAATGCTTTCTTTGGAGGAAGTATAATCTTCATGGTTTTCGAAGCCAAGCGCTTCAAATTGCGCTATGAGCAAGGGATGATTGGTGTCAAGATGAAGAACTTTCATAGGAGTTGGTCTGGTTTGCAATGTACAATTTCCGAATGTGTTTTTCTAGAGCGCGGAAGTACGAACGTATACAAACGGTCGAAAACCTTTGGGTTATAGCTTACTTTTAAGGGATTTATCTGAGTATGGAACAATTTACGATTTGGGATATCTTTTGGGTATTGGGTATTGCTCAAGGGCTGTTTTTGACGATTACCTTACCCACAGTGCACGAAAAGAATACCAAGGCCAACACCGTTTTGGCCATGCAGCTGGGAATGGCCAGTTTAATGCTGTTCGCCAAATTGGCGATTTACAAGGCGGAGACCTTCTGGGTGTTGCAGCGCACCATATTGATTGAACCCTTCATTTTTTTATATGGTCCTTTGGGCTACATCTATTTGCGAAGATTGCTACATAAGGATAGTTCTGGATACCAATTACCTTGGCCCCACTTTGTGTTGGCAGCGCTCTACGGTGGATACTTGATTTACCTGAACATTTTACCTACTGAAGTTTTTCGACAACAATATATAGCAGGGGTCTACTGGATTCCTTTTGCTATTGCCGAAATATTAGCGCTTGCACAAAACATTTTTTATTGGTTCAAATGCCGAGGGCTGATTGGTAGGTATACCTATCAAACCAAACAGCAGCTTTCCTTTAATCAAAGTACCATGGCCTTCATTAAAGTGATACATGGGGTAGTCTTAATGGTGTTGCTGTTTTGGGTGGCCAGTTTCATTGCATCCTACGTTTTTAGGGTTTCTTTACGATGGGTAACCTACAATAGTGTCTGGATTGGCATTCCTATTTTAATCTACATCGTAGGATACTATGCGTTGCGACAGCCTGAAATATTCAGATTGCGTTTGCCGGAAGGAGATACTTCAAAAACCCCCAAAAACCGTTTGAACGAACAAGAAATTTCTACCCTAAAAAAGGGGCTCGAAACCATAATGCAAGAAGAGAAATTGTATTTGGAAAATGAACTTACACTTGCGGAGCTAGCCAAAAAAATTGGCACCACAACGAACAACCTTTCTTGGTTGCTCAACAACGTATACCAAAGTAATTTCTATGATTTTGTGAATACCTATCGTTTGGAAGCCTTTTTGGATAAGGTAAAGAACAAGGAACACAAGCATCAAACCTTGTTGTCGCTTTCCATGGAGGTAGGGTTCAATTCCAAATCCACCTTTAATAAAGCATTCAAATCCATTTTTAAGGATACGCCAAGTGCCTATATCCGAAAAATCGAGGTGTAATGCGTGCAACTGTATACAAGACGTCGATTTGACTTCTTTTTTGGGATAATCTAGTGCTGAATTTAAAAGATATATTCCATGAAAAATTTCAGCCTTACACCAAGCTTTACAAAACTCATTTGGTTTTTAATGGTACCGCTGCTTTTGAGCTCATGTACCAAAGACTACATCGGCGATGTTGCCGATAAAGCAACCGTCGAAACCTTAGTAGCGGATTTTCCCGCAAATGATGGACTCTCCCTTGACCGACGGGGAAACATTTTTGCCAGTAACTTTCAAAATTTCCAAGGAACGCAAATCTACAAGACCAATCCGAAAACAGGAGAATTTGTAGTAGCAGTAGATGGTCTTGCCGCACCCACCGGAAATGCCGTTGACCGTCAAGGAAATATTTTTGCGGTAAACGCCGTTCGTTTGGTTTCGCAAGAACCTTTGGTCACGGAAGGAGACGTGGTTAAAATTTCAAAAGATGGCACAAGAACCCTTTTGGCCACCTTGCCTGGTTTCCCTTCGGGACTGGCTCTTGATAGCCACGGTAACGCCTTCATTTCCAATTTTGACTTCCCAGGAGTTCATAAAATTACGCCCGATGGAGAGGTTACCCTTATTGCGGAAGACGAAAGATTGCGAGGCGGTGTAGGTATCGATTTTGACCACAGAGGCAATTTGTATGTCGGGAATTTCAATACTGGGGAAATCGTAAAGATTGCTAGAAATGGTGAAATCTCAGTTTTAGCCACAATTCCTACCGTAGTACAGAATTTTGTGATTGGCTACATCACTTATTTTGGTGGGTCTTTGTTCGCTACTGCTGCAGGGGAAGGCGTTATTTATCGCGTGACTTTGGATGGCGAAGCGACTGTTTTTGCTGGAAACGGTGTCAAAGCTCGAGTAGATGGTGCATTGACAGAAGCTTCCTTTGACATTCCCAACGGTATTACCGGAGACGCTTTGCGCAAGGTTTTATACGTAACGGATTTTAGCATTGACGGAAGTTCATCTCTTCGAGCGATTCGATTGAAATAAAGCATAATTGAGGATTCCAAGGGTGCCTTACCTACTCAGATAACCAAGCGGGCGCCTTTGGAAATTCCTAGTAGCCAGGGAAGGGGTAATCTGCTTTACCCCTTTTTTGTTTGGGGTTAACTTAAGTGAAGAAAAGTTGAAACTATATACCCAAGACGGATTTGGCAATGAAAAAGTAAATCAAAATTCCAAAGATGTCGTTGCTGGTGGTAATGAAGGGGCCTGTGGCAATCGCTGGGTCAATTCCCCTTTGGTTTAAAAACAGCGGGATAAAGGTACCGATGATTCCCGCAACAACAATAACGGCAATGAGTGAAATGGATATAGCCAAAGCGGTATTGAAGTCTCCTTTCCATAACCAGGTAAAGAGAAGCAGTAATACAGCCAAAATAATTCCATTCAACAAGGCCAGAAGCATTTCCTTCCACAAACGATTGGCAATCCCGCCTTTTAAATCATCATTGGCCAAACCTTGTACGATAATGGCGCTGGATTGCACCCCAACGTTTCCCGCCATGGCCGCAATCAATGGGGTGAAAAAGAACAAGATGGCATGCTTTGCTATCATTTCTTCAAAACCACCCATGATGGCAGCGGCTCCTAGTCCTCCAAAAAGGCCCAAAATCAACCAAGGCAAGCGAGCACGGGTAAGTTCCCAGATGCTGTCGTCTGCTTCTACATCCTGAGAAATACCGGCGGCAAGCTGGTAATCCTTATCGGCTTCTTCTCGAATTACGTCTACGATGTCATCAATGGTAATCCTTCCCACTAAACGCCCAATTTCATCTACCACCGGAATTGCTTCCAAGTCATATTTGGACATGATTCGGGCTACTTCTTCGCCTTTTTCGTTGACGTTTACAGCATCGACCTTGGAAATATAGCCAACCTTAATGTGCGTTTTGGTTGAGTTAGTTAATAGGTCTTTTAAGGAAAGGCGACCTTTCAATTTATCATCATCATCGACTACGTAAATGGAATGCACCCGAGTTACGTTTTCCGCTTGGGCACGCATTTCTTTCACACAAGTCAGCACGTTCCAATTCTCATTGACCTTGACCAATTCTTTGGCCATAAGTCCCCCCGCGGAATCCTCATCGTATCGTAGTAGGTCAACAATATCCTTGGCGTGTTCTTTGTCTTCGATTTCGGAGATGACGCGTTGGACGATTTCTTGAGGAAGTTCACTAACGATATCTGCGGCATCATCGGTGTCGAGTTCTTCCAGTTCTCCGGCAATTTCTTTGGCAGATAAGTTGTTGAGTACCGCTTCCCTAACATCCTCATCCATTTCGGCAAGTATGTCCGACGTTTTTTCGCTGTCTAGAAGTTTGATGAGGTAGGTGGCTTCGTCAATGGTGAGTTCATCTGCGATTTCTGCAATATCCGCATAGTGGAACTCTTTCATCATGGCCCGTAACCCCACGTTCTTGTGGTCTGAAATGAGTTCCCTTATTTCGACTAAAAGCTCGTCTGTAAGTTTAAAGGGGGTCATGTTCTATTCGCTGGGTCAGTGAGACAAAATCGGCTATGGCTAGTCGCTCAGGACGTCGGTCAAATATAGTATCTTCTTTTAGATTATCAGAAAGATTGAAGGTTTTCAAACTGTTACGTAATGTCTTTCTGCGTTGGTTGAAAGCGGCTTTGACTACTTTGAAAAAAAGCCGTTCGTCGCATTCCAATTTTAACGATGGTTTTCGAATCAATCGAAGTACTCCGGATTGTACTTTTGGGGGTGGGTCAAACACTTGTGGATGAACTGTAAACAGGTATTCCGCTTCGTAGAAAGCTTGCACTAAAACGGATAGAATTCCGTAGGTTTTACTACCTGGTTTTTCACAAATACGCTGCGCCACCTCCTTTTGGAACATTCCCGTAAACTCAGGAATCTGCATTCGGTTTTCCAATACCTTGAAAACAATTTGGCTTGAAATATTGTAAGGGAAATTTCCAGTGACCGCAAAAGGTTCTTCACCATAAAGTTGTTGCAAATCAAACCGTAGAAAGTCAGCTTCAAGCACATTGAGTCGGTTGTTTTTCTCAAGTACCTTGGGGTGTTCAAGCGGAAAAGTGTGATTGAGATATACAATCGATTCCGGGTCGAGGTCCATAGCGACCAAATCGATATTTCGGAGCAAAAGATATTTGGTGAGCACGCCCATTCCAGGACCTATTTCCAATACGTTGGAATACCCATTTAGGGTCAAGGTTTCGGAAATTTGCTTGGCAATGTTCTCGTCTTTTAGAAAGTGTTGGCCTAGGTGCTTTTTAGCCTTAACGGCAGACGTTTCGTTCGCTCCAGATGACGATTGGGACCGATGGCGGTCAAACTTTTTTTTGTTTCGTTTGGGCACAGAGCGTTTTTATGCAAGTTACAGGGATTTTTAGAAATATCGCTCTAAGCTCTTTTTGTAATAATTGGCACTGAACTCCGCACTTTTGGTCGAGTTTTCTGCGAAATTCCCACCCTGTTCAATATAGAAAAACTCAAGTCCTGTAGTAAAGGGGTCAGGAAGAATCGAGGCGTAGTCAATGGAGCCATTACCCAGTTCAGTGTAGTCCCGAGATACTTTGTGCATGTCTTTTAGGTGCCACATCACATATCGATTCGGATGCTTTTCTACAAGCTTTTTGGGTGTGGTTTTTTGCGCGTGCATTACCCAATACATATCCATTTGAAGCTTCACCAAAGTTGGGTCGGTTTCGGTAACAATAATTTCATAGCCTGTTTGTAAGTCGTC
>ERZ1740062.528-NODE-528-length-20234-cov-4.046335_pt1 | contig 20234 bp, 20 predicted proteins | sample MGYA00581741_ERZ1740062 | MGnify/ENA primary metagenome ERZ1740062 (study PRJEB43018, sample SAMN04849747) | marine metagenome | isolation source: floating plastic debris | place: Pacific Ocean | collected 2008-09-01 | study: EMG produced TPA metagenomics assembly...
CCAGAAGCGCTACGAACCGTAAATGCGCATCACTTGGAACGCCAAGAGATAAAAGTAATTTCAATCGCGGCGGCTTCGCAGGTCCCTTATAGATGGCCGACAGAACTCCCGTCTCCTCCATGAGGTCAACGGCAGGGCCCGGATTTTCGGTGCCAAGCAGAAGTAACAGCTCTTTCTGCACCCGCTCAGCCGACAATTGGGTTAGTTGGCCCGCCGCCTTCGCACAGGCATGCAGCGCATGTTCATCCGGGTTTTCGTCACCAAATCGGGCATAGAAACGGAAATAGCGCAAGACACGCAAATAGTCTTCGCGAATACGATCCTCCGCATTTCCTATAAAGCGCACATGTGCTGCGGCGAGGTCGGCAAGTCCGCCAACCGGGTCAACGAGTTCACCTTCAGGATCAAGATACAGCGCATTAAAGGTGAAATCCCGCCGCTCCGCATCGCGTTCCCAGTCTTGAGTGAAGGCAATATCCGCATGCCGACCATGGGCGACAACATCGACCCGCAGGGTTGTAATTTCAAAATGCCGTTTGTTCAGGACCGCCGTGATGGTGCCATGATCGAGCCCCGTGGGAAGCGCTGTGATGCCCGCCCGCTCCAGCCCCTGCAGAACGGCACCGGGCACAAGATCCGTTGCGATATCTATATCCTCTGTCTCGAGACCCAACAAAGCATCGCGCACACAGCCTCCCACGAAACGCGCCACACCGCCTTCATTTTTCAGGGCGTCGATTACCGCTTGAGTTTCCGGCCAGTTCCGCCAGGCGGGAGGATGCGTGAAAATATCGGCGAGTTTTTCTCCGATTGGCATTGCGCCATCACTCTTTCTTTTCGGAGGGCAATACTTGCGAGTCGATTATCCGGCCATCTTCAAATCTAGGCGGCACATAGACCGTCCCCTCACTTGGTTCTCCGCTTATCAGTCCCAGCGCAATCAAGCTGGCCGCCATCAACAACAGGCCGCTTATCGTTGCAATGGCGAGGGATGCTTTACCCCATTTTTTGTCTCCGCCCGCGCGCCCATTGAAATACAAGTAAACGCCATAAACGACGAATGGAAGAATGAGCGGAATAATATGGAAAAGTATAGATCTGATCATTTCAGCATTATCCGTTCCGATAAATCCTTAATCATGCCGGCCGTGGCACCCCATATATAATACTCACCGAACGGGATCGCATACCAGAACCTTTCCACGCCATTGCGGAAGCCGCTATGCTTTTTGCGGTTCGCCTGATCAAGCAGGAAGTCGAGCGGGACTTCAAAAATCTCCGAGACCTCACCGGCTTCCGGCCGCAAATCAAATGTGGGTTCTACAAGCCCGACAACTGGCGTCACGGAATACTGGGTTACGGTAACATAGGTCGTGAGGGATCCAACGACATCCACCAGCTTCGGATCAAGCGAAATTTCCTCCTGCGACTCACGAAGGGCCGTCGCAACAGCATTTTCATCGCCTTCATCTGCTCGTCCGCCCGGGAAGCTGATCTGCCCTGCATGCTTGGAAAGATGAGTCGCACGGCGGGTCAGAATGACTGTCGGGCCTTCCCGTCGGAGAACGATAGGAACAAGAACAGCGGCAGGAATGAAAGGCAAATTCCGATCAGGGGCGCTCGCTGGGTTCAGATCATGATCTCCCCGCATGCTCCCGGAAGAGCCCAATGTGGGCGACAGTGTCGTCGGCACTGGCGCCAATGATTGCTGTAATTTTTCCGTCAGCTCTTGTTTTTTATGTATCAAAAATGTCATTCACTAATCCGAGTTCAAAAAACTGTCCGCTACTCCAGAACCCGAAGCGGTCCTCGCCATTTATATTTTCCTCTCCGGCAAGATTTACAAGATCATAAAAAACCGGGCGGTTGATCAGCGCCTCCAGATTTGCCCGAACACGCACATAGGGGGATGGCTCCTTGGTTTCCGGATCGATTTCCAGACGAAATGGGTGGTCCTCATCCATGATCACGAAATCGTCAACATTGGTGCGGAAGCTGATAATTCTCTCCCGCCCCTCTCCTTCGATGAACATTTCAACGGCGACAAATGGTGCATCATCAACTGTAATTCCGATCTTTTCGACCGGTGTCACAAGATAATATCTATCGTCATCATCAAGCCGGATAACCCCGGAAAACAGCTTTATAAGCGGCTTTCGGCCGATGGGCGAGCCAAGATAGAACCAAGTTCCATCGCGGGCGATCCGCATATCAAGGTCACCGCAAAAATCGGGATTCCACAGGTGAACAGGCGGGTGCTTCTGCCCTTCAATCTGTTTGATAATGGCCCCGAGGCCGTCTTTTGTCTCCAAAGTTGTCATAATTTTGGCCTTAAACGCTCATTTTTTGATACTATATTTAGGTTAGTCGTTGCTGGCTACCAAATCGCCAGTTCAGATTACTCATTTTTCACAGATGATGACAGGCTCACATGAACACAACTGGCAATACTGAACAGGAAATAGTTGAAAGAGTCGACAGCCTGTCTGAAAAGTTCTCCGATCTGAAATCCGGCATTGGAGAGTTTATTTTCGGCCAGGATCAGGTCGTTGAACTCACCTTAATCACCCTCCTTGCACGCGGGCATGCCCTGTTGATAGGCGTTCCGGGTCTTGCGAAAACCCGTCTCGTCGAAACCCTGGGCGGTGTGCTCGGCCTGGATGACAAACGCGTCCAGTTCACTCCCGACTTGATGCCCGCCGATATATTGGGATCAGAAATTCTAGAGACCGCCAAGGATGGAAGCCGCCATTTCAAGTTTCTAAAAGGCCCCATTTTTGGTCAGATATTGATGGCGGACGAAATCAATCGCGCCAGCCCACGCACCCAATCCGCCCTGCTTCAAGCAATGCAGGAAGAAATGGTCACTGTAGCGGGACAGACTTATCCTCTGCCGAAGCCGTTCCATGTTCTCGCCACACAAAACCCGATTGAGCAGGAGGGAACCTACCCACTGCCCGAAGCGCAGCTTGACCGTTTCCTGATGCAGATCGATGTCGGATACCCAGACCGGGAGACAGAACGACGTATCCTGCTAGAAACCACGGTAAAAGACGAAGCGATTCCCGCGCAGATACTCTCCCCCAAAGAGTTGATTGATGCACAGCATCTGGTGCGCGAAATGCCGGTTAGCGATGCCGTCATCGATGCCATTCTGAAACTGGTGCGTGAGGGGCGGCCCGGCGAGAGCGAAAACGAACTTGTCAACAAATATGTCTCCTGGGGCCCCGGACCACGGGCTAGCCAAGCGCTCATTCTGGCGGTGCGCGCGCGGGCCTTGCTTGAAAAAAGATTAAGCCCGTCGATCGATGATGTTGTCGCGCTTGCCAAGCCGGTGCTGCGCCATCGAATGGCTCTTTCCTATGCGGCCCGGGCAGAGAGTATAACGATGGATGATATCATCGACTCGCTCACATCTCCGTTGGAGTAAAGTATGTTCAAACCGCGTCGCGCAAGCGCCCCGCAACTGGATGAAAGGGTTAAAGCCGAAAGGCTTGCGCAGACGTTACCGCCGTTGATCCTAGCCGCGGAAAACCTGGTGAACGCGTTTGATATCGGGGTTCACGGAAGGCGGCGCGCCGGAACCGGAGAGGATTTTTGGCAGTTCAAACAATACGGCCCAGACGATCCGGCGACCAGTATCGACTGGCGGCAAAGCGCCAAGCGAGAGCATATATATATCAGGCAAAAAGAGCAGGAAACGGCTGAAACTGTCTGGATCTGGCGGGATACCTCGCAAACCATGGATTATGGCTCGGATGGGACAGAACAGTCCAAGCTGGACCGCGCTACATTGCTCAGCCTAGCGCTCGCGCTCTCCCTTTCAAAAAGCGGTGAAAAATTCGGCCTGATCGGCCAGACCGAAAAAGCATCGACCGGTCCTGCCTCCTTTAATCGATTTGTTGGCCGTACCTCGGAAGTTCAGAGCCCTTCCATAACTGACCTGAAGTTTGCAGATCAGCTATCCAATAAATCAACTGTGGTTCTGATCAGTGATTTTCTTGTCGAGCCATCAGAAATTGGCGGGCTCATACGTCACTTCGTCAATCTCGGCTGCCGTGGTTTCCTGATGCATATCGCCGATCCCGTGGAGGTCGACCTTCCTTTCGATGGGCGAACTCGGTTCCTCTCCATGACGGAAGAAGAAGATATCACGCTTGGCCGAGTTGAGGTTGTTCGTGAGGACTATCAGTCACTCTTCAACGCGCATCGGCAGGAATTGCTCAAGATTGCAAAGAATGTCTCGTGGGACTACAGCTTCCATCGGACGGACGCACCGGCGAGCGAAGCCTTCGCGGCCCTTTATACCGCTCTCAATATTCGCGGGCCCAAGACATAATGGCGGCGATCACTTCCATTTCCTTCCTTTTTCCCTGGGTGCTCACCGCCCTTATGACATTGCCGTTAATCTGGTGGCTTCTACGTATTGTCCCGCCAAAACCGAAATCCGTCCTTTTCCCGGCGATCCGGTTTCTCTATCGTCTGAAGAAAGATGAGCAGTCGGCGGCGACAACACCCTGGTGGCTTTTGCTGTTAAGGCTGGTGATCGCGGCCCTCATCATTCTTGCCATTGCCGGACCTATCTTGAACCTGCCGGAACAGCGCGACAGCAGTGGCGATGTCGTCATGATTGTCGATGATAGCTGGACTGCCGCCGAATCCTGGGATGCTCTGAAAGCCACGTTGAACAAGCTGGTTCAGGAGGCAACTCGTCAGGAAAAACAGGTATATATCGTCACAACGTCCCGGCAGGCGGCAGGAAGGCAGCCATCGTTAAAGCCGCTGGCGGACCAGGAAGCACTTGGAGTTGCTGCTTCGTTGGCACCTAAATCCTGGCCATCGCACTATGATAATCTTTCACAGCTTTTGCCGCGTCTTGAAACCCTCGATAACCCGGAATTTATCTGGCTTTCGAGCGGTACCCTGCAGAGTTCGCACCTCTCTGATCTAAGCAATTTCCTGTCCGAACTGTCGGAAATAGGGCCCCTCACCATTTTTCATGAAGAGAGCATCACCGCAACGCCTATTATCGGCATGCCCAATCTGAATAGTGAAGAACTGAAAGTGCCGCTCTTTCTTCCGACGGGCGCCGCCATAAACAAAGGCGTATTAACTGCAAAAGCCGAAGGCGGAAAAATTATTGCTTCTGTTCCCTTCACATTCTCAGATAGCGACACATCCACGACCGTTGATTTGAATATTCCCAACAAGGTTCGCAACGATATTCGCCGCCTGGAAATTGCGAACAGTAGGAACGCCGGCTCCGTTTTTCTGCTCGACCAGCGCTGGCAACGGCGTCAGGTAGGTCTGGTTACAAGTGTTTCTGAACAGGTTGACCAGCCGCTCCTGGATGAAATCCATTACTTGACGCAGGCGCTGACCCCCTTCTTTGACATCACGCGCGGCACAATTGAAGAGCTTTTAGTCGAGGATCGATCGCTCATCGTTCTCGGCGATACCGCCAATTTGCCCGAAAGCATTGAAAGAAAGCTCGTCAACTGGATCGCCAAGGGCGGTGTGCTGGTTCGATTTGCCGGTCCAAAGCTCGCGAATTCGAGCGGCGCGCTTGTGCCGGTCAATCTTCGTTCGGGAAATCGCAGCCTTCAAGGCGCCATGTCCTGGAACCAGCCGGCGCCTCTTGGGCCCATTCCTCAATCCAGCCCATTTTTTGGCCTCGATATTCCAACGGATGTGACCGTATACAAACAGGTTCTCGCCAATCCGTCGCCCGCACTTCTCGACAAAACATGGGCGCAGTTGGAGGACGGCACGCCATTGGTCACAGCTGACCAGCGGAGTGCCGGATGGCTGGTGCTATTCCACACTACCGCCACGCCAGAATGGTCAAATCTCGCCATTTCCGGACTCTTCGTTGAAATGTTGCGTGAAATTGGCAGCCTCAGTCAAATTTCGAGTCAAAACTTCTCCGATCAACGGAGCTTGCCGCCATTTCATCTTATGGATGGTTTTGGCAGCCTCCGCAGCGAGACGGGCATAGCCGAACCGGTAAATACAGCCGAGATGGAAACACTGGTTCTGGATGCAAGTCATCCGCCTGGCTATTACGGGGACGAAAACTTCAATATAGCGATCAATATCGGCCAGTTTGACACGAACTATTCCCTGATTGATATGGACCAATTTCCAGCGACTGTCCGATATTTTGACAAATCGGTCGTTATCGATCTTGTTATGCCCATACTTCTCGCGGCGCTTCTTCTTGTTCTGATCGATCAGATCATCTCGCTTTATTTGCAAGGGAAGCTCCCCGCTTTCCGAACTGCGTCGCGCACGTCCGCTGTTTTCATTGCCATTGCAGTCGGTATGAGTGTCATGTCAACCGAGACATCGGCGCAGGAAGCGGATCTCGACGGAGATGCCAAGACGCTTGCTGCGACGCTCGATACCCGGCTTGGCTATATCCGCACGCGTGATCCAGCGGTTGACAAGATGAGTCACAATGGGCTTGCCGGCCTGAGCCGACAACTCAGAAACAGGACTGCCGTCGAAGCCAAAGATCCGCTCCCACTGGATGTCGAGCGGGATGAGCTCATTTTCTACCCAATGATTTATTGGCCGATCACCCCGGATTTTCCAGCCCTTTCCGAACAGGCGATCCTCAAGCTGAATGACTATTTCAGCGGCGGCGGCACAATCCTGTTTGACACCCGCAACCAGAATAGCGCCGGACAATTTGGCCCCGACCTGTACAACAGCCCGGAGAACATCCGCCTTCGGCAACTGACCGCAAGGCTGGATATTCCGAGGGTGCATCAGGTTCCCCCTGATCATGTGGTTACCCGTGCCTTTTACCTGATGCAGACTTTCCCCGGCCGGTATGACGGCGGCGAGGTCTGGATTGAGGATACTACAGGCATTCAGGGGAATGACGGCGTTGCCTCGGTCGTTATCGGCAGTAATGACTGGGCCGCCGCTTGGGCGATTGACGCCGATGGCCGCTATCAGGCCGCAACGCTTCCCGGGAACGAACGGCAACGGGAATTAGCGTATCGCTTCGGCATAAATCTGGTGATGTATACGCTCACCGGAAACTATAAAGCCGATCAAGTCCATATCCCCGCCATTTTGGAGAGGCTTGGACAATGAGAGAAGAAAGCGTTGTCTCATCTCTCGACTTCAGCCCGTATGTGCCGCTTGACTGGCTGACCATCCTTGCTTTGATTTGTTTGGGTATTTTCCTCTTCGCCCTGTGGCGACGCGGACGGGGTACCCTGCTGCGAGGCACGCTAATGGCTTTGCTATTGCTGATACTCGCCAACCCGGTTCTCTTGACGGAGAAGCGAAAATTTCTCGACGATATTGCCGTGATAGTTCTGGATGAATCCAACAGTCAGAAAATAGGTCGACGCGGCGAAACGGCGAGTGCGGCATATAGCGACCTTAAATCCGAGCTTGAAGCAATCGAGAACCTGAATGTCGAGACTGTTATAGTCAAGAACAAGACGACCTCTCTTCTAGGAGATGAGGACGGAACCCATGCCTTTGATGCACGAAGAGAGGCACTCGAAAACATTCCCCCTGACCGGATAGCAGCTACGATCTTTATTACGGATGGCCAGATACATGATGTTCCGGAAACTGAGGGGGAGGCAAAAGAGGCTGGCCCCGTTCATTTTCTGCTGACCGGCGAAGTCGACGAGAAGGACCGCGTACTCCGGGTTGTGAAGGCTCCCACTTTCGGCATTGTCAATCAACCCTTGCAATTCGTCATCAAAATTGAAGATTTTGGCGTTGCCGAGCCAATTCGCTCGGCGCGCGTGACGATTGCCCAGGACGGGGAAGAAGTGGCTCGGACCTGGCTCAAATCGGATCGGAACTTATTCTCGATTTGACATTAACACATGGCGGCGCCAATTTTTTTGAAATTTCTGTCGATCCGCTGAACGGCGAACTGACCGAGAAAAACAACAGCGCCTATATTACGGTCAATGGCATCCGGGACAGGCTTCAAGTTCTTCTTGTTTCCGGTGAACCCCATATGGGTGAACGGGGCTGGCGGAACATCCTCAAATCAGACCCATCTGTTGATCTCGTCCATTTCACGATCTTGCGCCCGCCAGAGAAGCAGGACGGCACTCCGATCACAGAGCTTTCGCTGATCCCCTTTCCAATCCGTGACCTATTCGAGAAGAAGCTCAATGATTTTGACCTGATCATATTTGATCGGTACAGGAGGCGTGGTGTCCTTCCGTCCAGCTACCTTCACAATATCTCTCGTTATGTGAAGGCGGGGGGCGCTCTACTTGAGGCCGCCGGACCCGCCTTTGCGACACCGCTTAGCCTCTACCAGACCCCCTTGGCGGAAGTGCTTCCCGGTAAACCCACCGGTTATATTTTTACTGAGGGCTACATCCCGACCGTAAGCGATACCGGCAAACGCCATCCGGTGACAGGCCTGTTAAAGGCAAATGTTCAGGGAAGCGAGAACTGGGGCCGCTGGTTCCGAATGATCGAAGCGGAAGCGCTCAGCGGAGAAACCCTGATGACTGGCCCGTCGGACCAACCACTCCGCATATTGGAGCGCAGCGGAGACGGGCGTGTCGCCCAGCTTCTCTCGGATCATGCCTGGCTCTGGGGAAGAGGGTTTGAAGGTGGCGGCCCACAGTCCGAGCTACTTCGGCGCATTTCTCACTGGCTGATGAAAGAACCCGAACTCGAAGAAGAACAGCTGAAGGCCGTCGTCGCGGGAGATATGCTTAAAGTCCAACGCCGCTCCCTTGATACTGCACCGGCGACCATCACGGTGACGGACCCAGATGGAAATGTGACGCGCCTTTCCTTGTCCGAAGGGGAAAACGGGGAACAAATAGGGAGTATTCCGCTTAGGACCAGCGGCTTGCATATTCTGGAAGATGGCCAGCAGAAGTCGCTGGTTGCTGTTGGGGCACTCAATCCGAAGGAGCTTCACGATATCCGAGCAAGCACGGACAAAATTGCAGATATAGCAAAGGCAACGGGTGGCGGCATCCGTTGGTTGGGAACAGATGGCCTTCCTGATTTCAGGCGAACGAAGCCCGACAATCGCCAGTCCGCAGACTATTGGTTCGGTCTGCGCGCCAACGAAAATTACGAGATTACGGGCTACAATCGTCAGGCAATGCTACCACCGCTTATCGCCCTCATCCTGGCGCTCACATTGTTATGCCTCGGCTGGTGGCGCGAAGGCCGCTAGGCCCGCAACCATCTCATCCGTCTCCGCTTCAGGCGCAGTCCGGCCGGGCAATAAAGGCGCATCCGGCACACCTGATATCATGCCGGAGACATTTTTCAGCGCACCCGGCGTACATTCTTTCACGAGGAGCCTGTTTTCCTCCACCGGGCCCGGCATTTTAAATCCGAGAACCGATGCGTTTTGAAACCCGAACTGACCATAATATTCCGGGTCCCCGACGAGGACGATCAGATGATGGCCGAGTTCTTTCGCAACCTTTATTGTCTCTCGCATGAGGCCGACACCAATCCCCTTGCCCTGCAACTCCGGCTCCACCGCGATCGGCCCTAGGAGCAAGGCGGGCGCATCATGACCAATCATGATCGGCCAGTAGCGGATTGTAGCAAGGAGGTTGTCGCCCTCCACAGTGACGAAACTCAATTCAGATAGGGGCGTCGTATTTTCACGAACTTTATAGGCAGTCTTCTTGAATCTGTCCTGACCGAAACAACGATCAAGCAAAGGCTCAATCAGGGCTGCATGTTCGGGCTGCTCGTGAATAATCTGGGGCATGACGGAATTCCAATATTTACCGGGTAGACAAGAATGCCTCTTAAAAGAAACCCCGAACCGTCATGAAATCCATAGATGACCAACGCACAGGCTATTTAAGCGGCAGCACAATTAAGGGCGGCAGCCTGTCGTCGTCGTAATTTGGTCATCTGTTTGCTCATAGAGCGCAAATATCACAGGCGTCGTTTTAAGGAAAGAAATAAATCATGCCTTGCCTGTGCTAAATTCAAGGGTTAGTTTTTAGCTTTATTAAGAAAACGGGCGCGCACCCCTCGCATTTTTCCGGAGAATTTCCGAATGTTTTACAAACCTTCCGAACCCCATGGTCTGAAACACGGCCCCTTCAAGGCCATTGTTGCGCCGCGCCCCATAGGCTGGATAAGCACCCTTGCCACTGACGGCACCGTCAATCTCGCACCCTTCAGCTTTTTCAATGCAATGGCCGAAAATCCGCCAATTGTCGCGATGGGAATCAATGGAGCCCACAGCGAAGGTGGTGCGAAGGATTCACTTGATAACATCAAGGCAACGAAGGAATTCGTCTGCAACATGGTTTCCTATAATCTGCGGGAACAGATGAATTTAAGTTCGGCCATGTTGCCGCGATCCGTTGACGAATTTGACTATGCCGGACTGACCAAGGAACCTTCCACACTCGTCAAGCCGCCCCGCGTCAAGGAAAGCCTTGCTCATTTTGAATGTGTGCTCCATGAGACCATTGTCCTGCCTTCCAGTAACCCGAAGGTGGTGAATACCATGGTTCTGGGGGAAGTCGTCGGTATCCATATCAGCGATGAAATCATTGTCGATGGTATGATAGACATGAAAAAATATCAGCCGCTCGCGCGTCTTGGATATATGGATTACTGCCATGTCGAAGATATCTTCTCCATGGACAGGCCCGTCGTCTGACGGATCAGCTAAACACTAAACACCCTGCCAGGTTCCCCGGATTTCCCGCGCCAGCTTTTCGGCAATGGCGCGGGCGAAATCGTCATAACCCTGCGCCGGCTCGGTGAAGGCACCGATCCCACCGATCACCCGTTCCCGATAATAACTGTCCAGCTCGGGCTCATCGTTGAGGATCGGCAAGCCGTTGATGATAACGCCGGCTGCAACAATCCGATCCCGCGCCGCTTCAGGCGGACGCCCGATGGAAACAACCCCATCGCCTGAAATATCGATCACCTTGCGCAATGAAATATTGCGATCGCGGGAAAAAAGGGAGAAGGCGTGATCCAAAGCCCCGGCAATCGCGGTGCCACCATAGGGAAAGGTGCGCGGCACGTTATCCAGCTGATTGGCAAACTTATGAGCGTCTTCCGCGTCTGCAATGGTGCGCCAGTCGAGGATCATCTGCTGTTCACCAAGTCCCGCCCAATGGGTGGCGGCGAGACTGATCTGTCCCCGCGGTCCCGCCGCGATCGCTTCAATTACAAGATCACTGCGAAACGCATCTGCGAAGCCGCGCATCTGCAGGTTATACTCATCATAATTCACACTGGAGGAGACATCGATGGCAAGGACTAGTTGCATGTCCACCTCGGCGGCAAAGACGTCCATTTTCGGGACCAGTACGAACATAAGCGCCGCGATCAAGGATAGCCAATTCATTGCAATTCTGCTCAACAGTCCCAGGTTAGAAGGGTAAACATAAGTCTATCGTACTTCACGGCAAAAGTATGACCAATTTTCCAAAGGGTCATGACCCGGGCCGTCTTTTATGCCATTATCAAAAAAGATCGCGAATTTAACAGAGAGTGGATCATGAAAAAAATCGTCATCGCAGTTATTGTGATTTTGGTTGTCATCGTTGGCCTGGCGGTAGCACTTCCGTTCATTGTGCCAACTGACCGGATCAAGCAGGAATTAATCCTGGCAACTAATGATGCCACGGGCCGGGAGCTGGCAATTGATGGCGACTTTAGCCTCTCCGTTTTTCCGACATTGGGGGTCACCGCAACGTCAGTGACCTTCTCCAATGCGGAAGGCGCGGAAAATGCGGATATGGCAGCCATCGACAGCCTCACGGTCAAACTTAATTTATTGCCCCTGATAACCGGTAATGTACAGGTCGATGAATTTGTTCTGACCAAACCGGTTATCAATCTTGAAGTCGATAAAAGCGGTAAGGCTAACTGGGAGTTTGATACCGCCAAGGAGGAAGCCCCAAAAGAAACGGAAGCCTCCAGCTCCGATGGAGGAGCGCCTGATCTCGGCATATCCGACCTTAATCTCGGTGACGTGCGTATTGTCGAAGGAGTGGTTAATTTCATCGATCAAAAGGGCGGGACGAATATCAATCTCAGCGATATCAATCTTGAGCTTGTGCTGCTTGGTCTTGATCAGCCATTTGAAGCAAAGGGCAGCGCCGTCTGGAACAGCGAAAAAGTCGAGCTTGATGTCAACGTCGGCGCACTTCGTAGCATTCTTGAAAATATCGAGACAACAGCCGCGCTCAATGTTGCCTCCATGAATATCAATCTCATCTTTGACGGTCTGGTTAAAAGTATACAGCCCTTGAACCTTGGCGGCACAACAACCCTTGATGTTCCGTCGGTGCGGGGGTTGGCAGAATGGGCCGGCGCTTCTCTGGAGGGCGTGTCGGAAAGCGGCTTTGGCCCACTCAAGATCAACGGCAAGCTGGGCGCAAACGATACAAAATACAGCTTTTCCAAGGCCAATATCAGCTTTGATGAAATTGTCGGCGCCGGAGATTTCAGTATCGATCTGGGCGGCAAGGTTCCCGATATGGTGGGCAAGCTTTCCCTCGAAACACTGGATCTGAACCCCTACCTCCCGGCCGAGCAAAGTGGAGAAAGTAAAGCAGCTGCTGCACCAGCACAAAAAACATCGACGGAAAAATGGGATACAACCCCAATTGATCTCTCCGCATTGAAATCTGTCAACGCCAAGTTTGATCTGTCGGTTCAACAAATTCTGTTCCAGAAAATCAAGATTGGCGCCAGCGCTCTCGCGACCACGATCAAGGACGGAATTCTCGACCTCGTGCTGAGCGAAATGAATCTGTATGACGGCACCGGCACGGCCACTGTTCGGGTGAACGCCCAACAGCCGACATTGAAGATCTCCAATGCGATGACAATTGAGAACATCCAATTGAACCCCCTGCTGACTGACGCAGCGGATTTCGACAAGCTGAAAGGCAAAGGGATGTTCCAGACTGATCTGTCCACCAACGGCAAATCACAGGCCGATTTGGTGAGCGCCCTCAGTGGGACCGGTCAGATCCTCTTTGAAGATGGCTCAATCTCCGGTATAAATCTGGCTGCTATGGCCAGAAACGTTACTACCGCCTTTACTAGCAAGGGCGAAGAGCAAAAGACAGATTTTGCCGAGATTTCGGGAACCTACCAGATCACGAACGGCATTCTCACGAACAATGACCTTAAAATGCTGAACCCGTTCATCCGTCTTTCCGGCTCAGGCACCGTTGAACTTCCGCCGCAAACTCTGAATTACCGGATTGAGCCGAAGCTGGTGGCAACAACCGAAGGGCAGGGCGGCGGAGAAGCCGCCGGCGTTGCCGTGCCAATCCTGGTCACCGGCCCCTGGGATAATCTGAAGTATGCACCCGATCTTGCCGGAGTTCTCAAAAACGCCGCCAACCCTGAAGGCGTAAAGAAGCTCCTTGAAGGAGCAAAAGGGTCAGGCGACGGGGTCAAGGATGTCCTTAAAGGCGTCAAGGAAAAGGATCCCGCCGCCGTCAAAAACCTGCTTGATGCTGCCGGTGGTCTTCTCGGCGGTAAAAAGAATTAGGTCAGGCTATATATTTACCGGTGAATGACCCGCGGGAAAGTCATCTTTCCCGTGGTTTGCGTTCTTCTATAGCGCCGCCGGATTCTCTCCAGGCGCCAAATCCGCCCTCAATATGGCACACATTCGGCAACCCCATCTCCTGCACAGACTTTGTCGCAAGCGCCGACCGCCAGCCCGCCGCGCAAAAGAAGACGAAACGGTTGCCGTTGGCGAACAGGTCACGGTGATAGGGGCTATCGGGGTCGACCCAGAATTCCAGCATACCGCGCGGTGCATGAACGGCACCGGGCACCTGTCCTTCCCGCTCCAGTTCCCGAATATCGCGAATGTCGACAAAGGTCACATTGTCCTGACCATAGAGTGCGAGAGCCTCGTCAATCGATAAGGTTTCGATTTCGCTAGTTGCTTCTTCAACGAGCTGTTTTATGCCTTTTTTCATTATTATCGCTCCTTCTCGCCTCAAATTGCGAAAACAACCTTGTCTTCCGCCCTATATATGATGTTACTATTTACCCTTACATGACGCCTATAGCGTACGTCGAGATAAAAAATAAAGAGAGAATGAGAATGGACCTTTCATTTACCAAACAAGACAACGCCTTTCGCGACGAAGTACGTCAGTTTCTGGCTGAAGAATTTGACGAAGATCTAAAGCAGAAAATGGCAGAGAACAGAAACAGTTATCTGCCGAAAGAAGATCATGTCAGGTGGCAGAACTCGTTGACAAAAAAAGGATGGCTGACACCAGATTGGCCAGTGGAATATGGTGGTCCAGGCTGGAATACAACGCAGAAGTATATTTTTCAGACGGAAATGGCGAATGCCAATGCGCCCGGAATCATGCCTTTCGGCATCAGTATGTGCGCGCCGGTTATCATGAAATTCGGTAGCGAGGAACAGAAGCAGCGTTTCCTTCCGGATATTCGCGACAACAAAGTATGGTGGTGTCAGGGCTATTCCGAGCCGGGCTCAGGGTCCGACCTTGCCAGCCTGCAAATGAAGGCAGAGGATAAAGGCGATCATTTTCTCTGCAACGGGTCGAAAATCTGGACAACGCTCGCGCAGTATGCCGACTGGATTTTCTGTCTTGTGAGGACTTCGACCGAAGGAAAGCGGCAGGAAGGTATTTCATTCCTGCTGATCGACATGAAATCCGAAGGCGTGACGGTCGATCCTATTCAAACTCTTGATTTACCGGTCAAGGGTGCGCAAGAAGTCAACCAGGTCTTTTTCAATGATGTGAAGGTGCCGAAGGAAAACCTTATCGGCGAGGTCAACAAGGGGTGGACCTACGCAAAATATCTTCTCGAATTTGAACGGGGCAACGCCTATGCCGGACGTCTCAAACGCGGTGTTGAGAAAATACGCACCATTGCTGCAGCGGAAGTTGATGGACAGGAACCTGTGATCAAGAACGCCGCCTTCAACGCCAAGCTCGCGCGGTTGGAGGTTGCTGTGCAGGCGCTTGAGATGACCGAGCTTCGAATCTTGAGCAAACTGAGTTCAGGTCAGAATATGGGACCGGAGTCCTCGCTCATGAAATGTCGAGGAACGGATCTCTATCAGGAAGTTGTCGAACTGGCGCTTGAAGCGGTTGGGTCATATTCGATGCCCTTTACACCGCTATACCCTGGTCAGAACGAGGAACCGATCGGCGCGGACTACGCAAGTGGTGTTGCTCCACGTTACTTTAATGCCCGTAAAGTCTCCATCTATGGCGGATCAAACGAGATTCAGCGCAATATCATGGCTAAGCTGATTCTCGGCCTATAAATGCGGAGATGGCCCAGTCTCTGACCGGGATTTGCGAGTGATGAGCCTGATCAGATCGAATAAGGAGGACGCCATCCGAATTTCGATATGGTCCGGCCCACGCAATATTTCGACCGCCATGATGCGCTCCTTCGGGAGTCGCCCGGAATGTCAGGCTGTGGATGAGCCATTTTACGCCTACTACCTCGCCAAGACCGGTTTACGCCACCCCATGTATGAGGAAGTGATTGCCAGCCAACCAACTGACTGGCGTGTCGTTGCGAAAAGTCTGAACGCACCCCTTGCGCCGGGCAGTATGTTATACATCAAGCATATGACCCATCATATGACACCGGAAGTCGATCTCAGTTCATTCCAAGGCCATCGCAACTGCTTCCTGATAAGGGATCCGAAAAGAGTGATTGTCTCCTATGCCGCCAAATGGGACCGGATCGCCACGGAGGATATCGGTATCAAGCGGCAGCTTGAGATATTCAGAACCCTTGAAAAACTGACGGGTCAAACGCCTGTCGTTGTTGAGGCAGAAGATATCTTAAAACGACCGGAGGCGACCTTGAAAAAACTTTGCGCGGCGCTTGATATTCCGTGGCGAAAAGAAATGCTCTCCTGGCAGAAAGGTCGTCACGCCGAAGACGGCGCCTGGGCTGCTCACTGGTATGCTTCCGTTGAGGAAACGACAGGCTTTGCCCCCTATGAGGAGCGGCAAGTAGAACTCAAGCCGGATTTGATGGACCTGCTGGCAGAGCAACTGCCCTTTTATGAAGAGTTACGCTCCCACAAGATTTAAGCGCTCCCTGTCCTTTTCTTAAGGGCTAGATCGAGTTTTCGCATCCAGTCCTTGCCGCGCGCCTCATTAACGCCGAAATCGCGGTAACCATAATGTGCACGACTAAACACAGCAAGAGTTGATCGTCCTTCCCCGAGGTCAATAAACCTAACGGTAATCGTATCTGGGTATCCGATCAGCTTGGAATATTGAACATAGTCAACCTGCAGGTCGTTGCGGATTTCCCGACTGCTGAGCTTTTCAGTTCTCGGTTCCGCAAGGGCAATCATCTCAAATGATGCGGCAAGATCAACTACACTAATTTCGAAAATAGGACTGATCGTTTTTGGTGGATACTGACAATAGTCCGGGGGGGACATAAGATAGGTATTTGGTTTACGGGGTTTTTCCAGCGACGAAAAATCCAACTCCGGTCTCTGGACATTTTTCAAAAGATTCTTCAACATCGATGAGGCTCTCTTTGTAAAAAACCCTGTAAACCTAAAAGAAAAGCCCAGATTAACGAATTATGATCAGAAAGTTCAAACAAATAATATGTTGGTGCGAGAAGAATTCAGCCGCGAACGGGTAGATGAGCTTATTCGAGAAGCAAAGCGTCACGGGCCTTTTCATGCCCTGACCCACGAAGAACGGGACGCAACCCGCCATGAGTTTTTATCCCGAATCCCAAAAGAAGAAGGGCTATGGGTGTTCGGTTATGGCTCTCTCCTCTGGAACCCAGCTTTTCATTTCACTGAATGGCAACCCGCCCGTCTACATGGTTTTCGCCGCCGTTTCTGCCTTCAGGCTTCAATCGGACGGGGAAGCCCGGAAAAACCAGGACTAATGCTCGCCCTTGATCATGGCGGTTCCTGTAACGGACGTGCCTTTCATATCGCCCCGGAAAAGATTGAGACTGAAACAGATATCCTCTGGATGCGGGAAATGATTTCGGGCTCTTATGACGCACGTCACGTCCATATTCGACTGCAGGACCGAACCGTGAAGGGGCTGACATTTGTCATCAACCGGTCCCATCCGCGCTATATTGCCAACATCAGTTTGGAAGAAACCGCTCGCTTGCTTGCCTCCGGAGAGGGGCGACTCGGGACATGCCGCGATTACCTCAACAACACCGTTGCGCATCTCGATGAAATGAAGGTGAAAGATCGCTATCTTCACGAGCTACAGAAAACGATGAAGGAGCTTGATCATCGCGCCGACATCGCTTAACAATCCGCAGCCTGATTTTTATTGCGCGAGTGATAAGCTTTGACTGTTGAGCCTTCCAGCGATCTGCCGCCAATTTTCGTTATCAACCGGCCAAAAGATAACCATCGCCGGGCGGATATGACGGAACGGCTTGCCAAAGTAGGATTGACCCCGGTCTTTTTCGACGCTATTGACGGATACCAGCTTGATATCCCAAATCTCACTGATTATGACGGCGAGAGACGCCGCCGCTATTTCGGCAAGGATTTAAAGGCGGGAGAGATAGGCTGCCTCCTCTCCCATCGCGCCATATACGAGAAAATGGTGGCCGAGAATATTCCAAGTGCCCTCGTACTGGAAGATGATGTATTCCTCGCCGAGGACTTCAAGGATGTTTTGCAGGATATCCAGAGCACGGCCCTGCCTTGGGATTTGATCCGATTTGTTGGCCATGGCAAGGTGTTCGATATTGGCTATCGGACGCTCGCCACTTTAAGTCATGGTTACAGCATCACTCGTGTGCCAACTTCCCCCAGTGGCGCCTACGCCTACTTGCTGACCCAGGACGCTGCAAAACGGCTTCTTCATTTTATGCAACGCAACTGGGTGCCCGTCGACATCATTCACAGTCGCGCCTGGCAAACGCGCCTTGAAACCCTACTTATCCACCCCTCCCCGGTTACACCCGACTTGGAAGGACCTTCCACCATCGGGGATGAGCGTTTCGACAGATCGAAGCAGATCCGCGGCCTCACCAAGCTGCTCCATCCATTCTACCGATTCTGGTATAAGCTCAGCAACGGCGCGGGTAAGCGGATTGTCTATCTTTTGACCTGGCTACGGGATAGAAAACATCTGTCGAGCTGATCAACGCTCCCCAGAATAGAAAATATTCGCGCAGAGCAATTATAAGTAGAGAAAGTATTTGCTCTACGCTTAATGAGCCTCATTAAAAAATTCGCGCAGCCACAAAGCCGTCTCATCAATATTTACAAAAATATTGCGTAGAATAGATTCCGCCCCGGGATACTTAATTATAGTTAATTAATATAATTAATTCCTAATTTATGATCTAACTATTCTCGAGTATTAGTTCAAGTAAAAAATTTATTTGTAAATAATAGAATAGATAATTTAACTAATAAGTAACTATAATAAAGTATAGTAACACATATAATTTAGAAATACATCTCTTTTCATATGAATATAGAGATTTTATTTCTAGTAAAATTGTCGCTAATTTGGAGAAATAAAGTGAACTATCCGGGACAAGAGGTTTATTTCGATAAAAATGACCTAATTGTAAGTAAAACAGACCTTAAAGGACACATTACTTATGCAAATCATACCTTCCTAGAAATAGCAGGTTATGAAGAAAATGAAGTTATCGGGAAACCGCACAATCTTATCCGGCATGACAATATGCCGCGCGGCGTTTTCGACCTTTTCTGGAACACCATTGGGAAAGGGGACGAGATTTTTGCCTATGTGGTGAATTCGACAAAGAACGGAGATCATTACTGGGTCATCGCCCATGTAACGCCAAGTTACCAAAACGGCAGTGTCTCGGGATATCACTCCACCCGCCGCGTGCCCAACCCGCGAACAATCAAAGAGGTTATTGAACCGCTTTACACGGAGTTGAACGGCATCGAAGCAGCATCCAGTAATCGCAAAGAAGGCACTCAGAAATCTGTTAGTCACCTTGAGGGAATTTTGGCGGAAAAAGGATTGAGCTACAACGAGTTTGCAGCCTCCTTGATGAGGGAACAGTAAAATGAACATGGAACTGAAAATAGACGCGACCGACACTTTGAGCATTGGTCCTGAACGCTTACAAGAAATCCTGAAAGTGGCCGATGACATCTGCCGTGGCAATTTTGAAAGTCGGATAAAAGATATTCCGATTGAAGAAGGAATTGAACGCGCGCTTTGTAGCAAGATCAATGAGATGATCGACCGCGCCGATGCTTACTTGCGTGAATCCACGGCGTGCCTTGGCTTTATTGCGGAAAATCAATATTTCCGTCGTATCGCACCGGAAGGGCTTATGGGCTCCTACGGCGTAGCTGTCGATAAAATCAACCGTGCTGCGGACGGCGTTGAGGCAAAAATATCGAAATTCCACGATGCCGTAACCGCTATTACAACGGCAGCAGGCCAATTGAACGCAAGTGCTCAGTTCATGGGCGACACAGTCAAAGGTACCAGCGAAAAGACAGCCGCTGTTGCCGCAGCAGCGGAAGAGGCCGGTCAGAACACACAAACAGTCGCTTCAGCTGCAGAGGAACTCAATTCCTCCATTCAGGAGATCAATCGCCAAGTAACCAGTTCAGCGAACATGTCTAGTGAGGCCGTGACACAATCAAAAGAAGTCAATGATATGGTTGCAAGTCTCTCTACCGCATCGGAAGAAATCGGTAACGTGGTTAAACTGATAAACAACATCGCCGGGCAAACCAAACTACTGGCTCTCAATGCCACAATCGAAGCCGCCCGCGCCGGAGATGCAGGCAAAGGTTTTGCGGTTGTCGCAAGTGAAGTCAAGAGTCTATCTGCGGAGACGGAAAAGGCGACTGAGGGGATCAGGTTACAGGTCGAGGCCATTCAGAAAGCGGCGACAACCGCCGTAGGCTCTATCTCTGAAATTGGCAAATCCATTTCCAATATTAATGAAGTGTCTTCCGCCATTGCGTCCGCCGTTGAAGAACAGGGCGCCGCAACACAGGAAATTTCCCGAAATGTACAAGAAGCTGCTTCGGGCGTTCAGGAAGTCACCAGTAACGTTGGCGTCGTAAATGAGAATGTCAAAGAGGTCAGCGCCAGTTCCGAGCAATTGGTAAGTGTCGCAAGCGAACTGACCCATCAGGCAGAACTACTTACGGAAGCCCTGAATAGCTGATAGCAGTTGGTTCAACATCCCCCGACCTGTTGGGGCGGCATTAGGCCGCCCCCTCA
>ERZ1740062.529-NODE-529-length-20222-cov-4.455794_pt1 | contig 20222 bp, 18 predicted proteins | sample MGYA00581741_ERZ1740062 | MGnify/ENA primary metagenome ERZ1740062 (study PRJEB43018, sample SAMN04849747) | marine metagenome | isolation source: floating plastic debris | place: Pacific Ocean | collected 2008-09-01 | study: EMG produced TPA metagenomics assembly...
GGTCCTTGAGCATGTGAAGCAGGTGCGACTGCAACTCGACCTGAACGCCGGCGATCGCTTCCTGTGGTATTCGAGCACGGCGTGGATGATGTGGAACTTCAACATCGCCGGGTTGCTTACGGGGACGACGGTCTGCATTTTTGATGGGCATCCCGGCAAGCCGGATCTGTATCGCTTGTGGAGTATGGTCGATGAACACGGTATCCACTGTATCGGTCCGGGCGCTGCGATTTTCGATACGTGTCGTCAGCAGGGTATTTCACCGAGTCAACGGTTGCCATTGACCGAGCTACGGGCGATGGGCTCGACCGGCTCACCCTTGTCACCCGAAGGCTTCGACTGGATTTATCAGTCCGTAAAACAGGATCTCTATCTCAGTTCTATTTCCGGCGGCACGGATTTCGCGACGGCCTGCGTCGGCGGTTCACCGACCGTGCCGGTGCATCGTGGTGAGATCGCCTGCCGCTCGCTCGGCTGCGCAGTAGCCGCGTTTGATCCGGACGGACAACCGCTAGTCGACGAGGTAGGTGAGCTGGTGATCACGCAACCGATGCCATCGATGCCGTTGTACTTTTGGGGAGACGACGACAAACGTCGCTATCGAGATAGCTATTTCTCGATGTATCCAGACATCTGGCAACACGGCGACTGGATTCGCATCACGGAGAGCGGTAGCGCGGTTATCTACGGCCGATCGGATGCAACGATTAATCGGCAGGGCATTCGCATGGGCACGGCCGATATCTACAATGTCGTCGAAGCAGAGCCCGAAGTGGTCGATAGTCTAATCGTCGATCTCGAATATCTCGGTCGCGATTCGTGGTTGCCGTTGTTTGTTGTGCTAACAGACGGCGCGACGCTGACTGATGACTTGCGTGGACGCATCAACACCGCGATCCGGACGCAACTGTCACCCCGCCACGTGCCGGATGACATCTTTGTGATCGACGATGTACCGCGTACATTCTCCGGTAAGAAAATGGAAATCCCGGTGCGCCGGGTGTTGCTCGGCCAAACGGCAGCGAATGCGATCAATCGCGATACGATGAGTAATCCAGAAAGCATCGACTTCTTCGTTGAGCTGGCGGCGAAGCGGGCGGCGGAGTGAAGGCTCTCTGAGACAGTCCGGAAACTTCTGTTTCGTCGTTTTCTGGAGGCGCATGAAGCGCATTGCTATGCTGTTTTGAAATGGACTAGTAGAGTCCGAGCCGCAATGCCGCGTTGTAAGCGAGTCAGCTCTTCTTGTCGTTCGGTAGTGAAGCAAAAGGATACGAGTTATCGAGAGATACGTTTGCTCAGAAGACAGCGGAATGTATATGCACAGCACGTTCAGTAGAAGTAGCAGTTAGGTAGCAGGGCACCAGGATTGCTATGGCACCGCATGTTTACTATGGACTGCTCTTTTTTGTGGGACTCGCCGCGGCGGTAGCATTCTGTAAGGAATACACGGAGCCGTTTCTTGATGATGCGGGAAAGACCGAGCTACCGAAAACGAGCTACGGCTACGGTACCATCATAGTCAGTGTGTTCGGGACGTTTTGGATAGTTATTGCGGCGTTTTCACTAGCGATTACCGAGCGCAGGCAACTGCCCATTGGTGTAGGCTGTCATTTCATAAGCTTGATTTTTTCGCTTGCGATGGTTGTCCAATATGCTCGCAACCTGCCTACCTAACAAATCACTGCAGCTGACGCTGATGGACTCAGCTCGTGTTTTGCTGTCGCAATCCACTCGCTGCGTCAAATGCGCAGCTGAGCTTAGGCGTTATGGTGCACAGACAACGCCTTCCAACCCTTGGGCCAGAAAGATCAGTCGGCGCGGCGGCAAGGAATACCTGGAGTGAATCAGTGAACGATGACGGTGTACGAAGTAACCTGACCGCTCTAAGCGCTGTGGCACTGTTCTTGATGTTATGGTTGCCACTTGGGCAGCACGAGTTCCTGATCCAAAACTGGATGAAGGTTGGTACATTCGCCGCCCCGCTTCTTTTACTAACGTACACAGCAACGGCCACGAAGCGGTTGAACCTCTCAGATCCTCAGTTTATGTCGGTGCTATTGTTGATAGCTTACATCGCACATCAGTTTGAGGAACATTGGATTGATCTGCTAGGGAATGAGTACGCTTTCTACGACTACGTCAATGCCTTGATCCGTAGCGTTCTGAGTCGGGAATACGGGGAGGTTGCACCGCTGACACCTCGAGGTATCTTTATCATCAATACATCGCTCGTCTGGTTGGTCGGTGTTCTGGCGATTGCGAGATCAAGGTATCACCTGTTTCCATTAGTGGCGCTTGCCGCGATTTCCCTGGTGAATGGATTCACGCACATTCTTGCAAGCATCTTTACATTCAAATACAACCCAGGCGTATTGACCTCCTTACTTCTTTTCCTGCCCCTGACCGCTGTGTGCTATCTAGCTTGGGCTCAACGGGAACGGGCGTTGCGTGGCCAGATCGCTGTCAGTCTGATCTGGGCGATTCTCGCCCACTTCCTGATGGTTGGCGGCATGCTCGCGGCAAACGTTTACAGGCTGGTTTCCGAGGAGCTCTACTTTGCGGCATTGATCGTTTGGTCGGCTTTGCCGTCGATACTGTTCCGGGGTTCGAGCAACAATGCGAGCGTTGGGAAGTCTGCAGAGGGTGCCGCATAAGTCAGACATGGTCAGTCGACGCCTCGCTCCTTCTTGGTGGTTCTAGCGTCACTGACAAAGCCTCGAGAAAAACTCTTGTTGGACTGACGGTTTCCTGATTCGTCTTGTCCGCTAGTTAGTGTGGCTGTGTTAGGACGTAACTCGCTCTTGATTGTGGGTGTCCATGAGTTTCTCTTGTCTGCTAGTTCGTGTGGTTGTGTTAGGACGTAGCTCGCTCTTGATTGTGGGTGTCCATGAGTTTCCGGTCTGACCTACGCCAAAGCGGTGCCGGTCAGATTGAAGTAAACCACGGCCGACAGCGCGAGCCACGTCGTGAACATCAGCGGATACGGCCAGGGACGAAACCAGAATCTTGCCGCGAGCAGTGTCGTCGCGGCGGTTCCAGCGAGTGCCAACAGGGCCGATGCGGCTGGCAGCATACCGTTACCGGCCAGCGCGGTCTGAATCGCAATGTTCGCCCATTGTGCAGGCAGCAGCGCAAGAAACCAGCCGGGCAATACGCCAGGAAAGACAGCGGCGATGAGCAGCACCGATGCCTCGCCGAGTACAACAAACAAGGCCATGAGCCATGCCTTGTGCTTCATGGTCTTTGTAAACAGCGCGCCCCGGGCAGCGAAGCTTAGACTGGCTATAACCATCACCCCACTGCCGGGCAGCAGGTGTGGCAGACCAGGCAAGCCAAGCGCGATTGCCAAAGCGAGCAGACAGATGGCATTCGTCAGTGCCAAAAGCACACCAATCCGAAACTGTCCCACGGTAGCGGCGCCGATAATGCCGACACCCATGAGTCCAAGGGTTAACACGGGGCCGCCTGCAGGCAACAGAGACGAAGATGTCACAAACAACCAGACCAAAATCGACACGGGAATGACGATCCCGGTCAGAGTCGCAGCCATCCATGCTCGGGTGTTGCTGGTTCGCATTTTGCTGGATGGCAAGACATTCATAACGAAGATGCTGACGCAAGAAGGTAGCGTTGTCGACCCGGTACTTGATAGAGATTCACATGGACAGTCACATCCTCCTCGCCTCTGACACAAATCAAACGAACCCAACGAATCAATGTTCGTGGTCCAGTTGTCAATCAGCTAGCGGAATTTGATCGGTTGCGTTTTAGAATTGGACACAGGCTTTCCTCGAGCTGAAGCTCGCTAACGTTAGCAGGTCTACCCTTACTTCATTTCTATTCGAGCGATGTCGCCGGCGCGGTAATGCTTGCTGAACTGTATGCTGGCTTGCGGGAACCGCTCTGTATCACTACATTTAGCGATGGAGCCCGTTGCATGCCGTACCGATACGCACACTACTTTTGCCTGCTGCTGATTCCAGCCGCTGTTATCGCGTTTTCTGGATACCTATCAGAGCTTCCGGACGCAGGCCTTGCTAAGCATGCCCATGCCATCGCTGCGACACTGTGGATATTGCTACTGGCCGGCCAAAGCGCCTCTATCCACAGTGGCCGCCGATCGATACACAAGTTTCTGGGGTCGGCGAGTCTGCTAATTTTCCCGCTCTACATCAGTGGCTTCTTTCTGGTGTATCGCAGTGAAGCGCGGAGAATTTCTGCCAGTGATGCCTATGCCGAGGTGTTCGGTCCTGGGATCGGGGCGATAACTCTGGTGGCAGTCGTTGCGAGTGCATACATGTTTTACTCCGGGCTGCGTGACCGTCGGAATGTTCAACTGCATGCACGGTGGATGTTAGTGACCGTGTTCCTGTTCGCAGAGTCTGTGCTTGGGCGGATCCTGAATAACTTCATTCCAGCGCTGTACGTGAATGATGTGACCGATGTGCGTCGGATCTACGATGCTTTTCATCTCTCTCAGCTGTTTGCAGTGCTACTTGCTTTGGTCTTGTATTTCCGCGATCGAGAGCATGGTGCACCATTCCTATTCGTAATCGTCGCTCTGTTAGTGCAGAGCCTCTCGCTGGAGTTGTTTGACGGTTTCGGTCCCTGGCGAGACATGTTCTTGACCTCGGGCGATTGGCCTATTGGTGCTTTCGCTGTTATCGGCATTGCCTTAGGTGCGGTCGTGGCAGGACTCGGTTGGTCTGCAGGCAAGCACAATCCCAGACAAGCGAGATAGGGTGATCCTCTTTTGAGGAGATTGTTAGCCGACGAGCCAGCGATCGAGGTGCTGCGAAGCTGTTGACCAAAGCCGGTCCGTCGATAACACTAACATCCATGGATGTAGCCAAACATAGACAGCATGTCTTGACGGAAAAGAACCTACTATGAGTGTCGAAGTGAGCAGTCTTACCCTAGTGTTGACTGTATTGGTACTCATCGCCTTCGCATGGCTGTTGGGCGTATTAGCGGCCCGCGCAGGTTTCCCAAAGTTGCCGTTTCAATTGCTCGGGCTGGTGCCTGGCATCAATGGGTTGGTGTTTATATTCTTGCTATTCGCTCAGCTGCGTCGCCGAGAACCAACGGACAAGTGAGAAATCGGACGAGAACGGAGTAATTTTGGTCCAAATACGGTGTCATTCATTGCTTAAGGACCAACTCATTAGATGACAACAAGCGTACACGCTGAATGATTGGGGAATTATTGTGCACGTACTAATCGCTTTTCTTACGGCCGTCGCGGGGCTTCTGTATGCACTCGAGCGCGTGGGTATCGATCTTGGCTGGCTCAATCCATGGGCTTGGAAACGCCGCCGAGCATGGCGTAATCAAACCACCGGTAACCCGGTATTCAGGATCGATAATCCGATGGATGCTATTGCCCTGCTTGCTGCTGCCACGGCAAAGATCGATGGCGATATCTCGATTGAAGAAAAAGAGAAGCTCAAAGCCCTTTACCAGTCGACCTTCAATATGACGGAGCAGGACGCGGTGCAGTTGTTTGGCTCCAGTATTTTTCTGTTGGGCCCTGGCGATGAGGTCTACCCGAATGTCGAGAAGATCCTGAAGCCGTCGCTTGAGGGTTTCACCGATGAGCAGAAAACGCTTTCAATAACGCTGCTGAGAGAAGTGGCTGCGCTAGGTGCCGGTGCGACCGAGACGCAACGGCAGTTTGTTGCAGAGGTCGAAGGCGTTTTGTCTCAAGACTCGGGCACGAAAAACTGGGGTTGATCAATTATTGACCAGTAAAGCTTGAAGGTTGGCAAGCAGCTTCGCATTGCGGCGTATCGGAACGAAAAGGGCTTCCTCACCTATGGTTCGTTGCCTTTGTCGAAGTGTGCTGGGTGGAACTCGACCAACTACCCAAACTAATCTCAAGCAGTTCGCGAGAATCGATTGCGCCGATTTTTGGCGATTAGTGAAACTCCGCGAGATATTTGAGTAGCTGTGTATTCACCCGCTCCGGGTCTTCCAGCTGTAGAAAGTGTCCGACGCCGTCGATCAGTGTCGCGTCAAAATCGGCGTACTGTTGATTGCGCTCGATCATCGTTGGTGGTTGTGTCGGGCTCGCGGCTGCGTTGATCGCACGAATCGGTACGCCGGCCGCCTGAAACATCGCTTTCGAGTCCAGCTTGGCATAGTCGTACAACAAACCGATCGCGGCTTGCGGATCGCCTTTGGTGCCGTTCTCGATGATCCAGTCGCGTAGCTCGGGCGTCACCGCCGGACCGGCCATGCCGGTAAACATCCCGCCGACGCTGGCTGGGAAGTTGCCTTTGAATGGTTGAATCATCGCATCGGACTGTGCCGGATCGTAGCGCTGTTCGGCGTCATGCAGCGAATCGACAGCGATCACGCCGACGACCGTATCCGGCAACTGCGCGGCGGTTTGCAGCGCGACTAGCCCGCCCATCGAGTGTCCCACCACGATCGCCTTATCAACGCTCAAATGCTCGATCACCGCCGCCACATCATTGCCAAAATCCGCGACACGCCAAGTTTCTCGTCCGCTTTCCGACTGGCCATGACCGGCGAGATCCAGCTGCACAATGCGGTATCCAGCATCGGCCAGCGCGTCGATCTGTTCGCGCCAAAAATCCATGTTGCACGACCAGCCATGCACGAGCACAACGACTGGGCGGGAATTGGCCGGGCTCGAGACGCGGTGGAAGCCGGCGCTTTGATAGGCGATCTTCAAGCCATCCGTTGAGATCGCTTCTCCGGCCATGTCAGGCGCAATCTGCGACTCGCTGGTCTGCTTCATCTCGCTACAGCCGGACAAAACCGCGCTAAACGCACACAGCAGTGCGAAAAACTTAAGCCGCATAATCGGTGCTCCTGATGCATCGTGTTGTTGAGCATACCCAAAATTCTGGTCCACGTGGGCGCTGGCTATTCGCGTCATACCGCCGATGCCACAAACATGTGATCGCGACGTGATAAAGCCGTGAGAACTCGTCGCTACCGTAGCGCTCAGGTTTTTACTGGAGTGATCCCATGTGGCGTAAGCGTTTTCTTTCAACCGCGGCAGTAGCGATGGTCGCTGCGGGTTCCGCGCAAGCAACTGATTTCAATGTTGAGATCGTCAATCTGACCAGCGGCATCTACTACACACCGTTTCTGGTGGCAGCCCATACCGAGGGCAGTCGTCTGTTCTCCGTCGGCCAACCAGCGTCTGCTGGTCTGCAAGAAATGGCGGAAGGCGGCGGCCTTGACGGTCTGGTAGCGACACTGACCGGTATCGGCGCGACGATAGAAACCAACCCGGCGGGTGGTGTTATGGCGCCAGGTGGTCGGACCGACGTCGACTTGAACACCGATGGCACCGCTAACGTGCGCTTGTCGGTCGTGGCGATGTTGCTGCCGACGAATGATGCCTTCATGGGCTTGAACGCGATTACGATCCCGACGGAGCCCGGCGTGTACACCTACAACGTCAATGCGTACGACGCGGGCACCGAAGCCAACGACGAAGTGCTGAACGGTGGCGGTGCACCGGGTGTGCCGGGTATGCCGGCAGATCCGGGTGGCCTCGCAGGCACTGGTGGCACTGGCGTACAAACGGGCGCTGAGTCGCCGACCGTCCACATCCACCGCAATGCGTTGGGCGATACCGACCCGACGGGTGGCGCGAGCGATCTTGACAGCACGGTACACCGTTGGCTGAACCCGGTGGCGCGCGTCATCGTCACCGTTCGCTAGGAGCAGTGTCATGAAATCAATGACGAAAGTCAGTCGCCTGTTTGCGATTACGAGTCTCGGGGCCGCGCTGGTCGCGTGTGGTGATGGTAGCGACGACTTCGTGTCGTCGGTCAACACCGTGCCGCCGGGGCCAGAGATGGCGACCTTCGCTGTCGGCGTGACCAACCTGACCAACGCGCAACCCTTATCGCCAATCGCGGTCATCGCCCACGATGATCAGTATCGCGTGTTTGCGGTTGGCACCACTGCCACGGTTGGTCTCGAATCTCTGGCGGAAGGCGGTGACAATGCCGAATTGCTTGCCGATGCTTGCGCTTCAGTGCGGGCGTCTGCGTCCGTTGGCGGGCCGTTCGGGCCGGGTGCCAACGAGGTGATCTCGGTGTCGGTCGAAGTCACCCAGTTGCCCGGCCTGCGCTTGTCCGCGGTGACGATGCTGGTCAATACCAATGATGCATTTGCCGCACTGAACGGCATGGATGTCAGCGGTTTTGCCGAGCGCGATCGCGTGACGCGCCGCGTCATTGCTTACGATGCGGGTACCGAGCTGACCGACGAGCTGGCGACCAATATCCCGGGCCCGGCTGGCGGCGGTGAGGGCTTCAATGCAGCCCGCAACGACCGACAGGACTTCGTGACGATGCACCAGGGCGTCGTATCGGCGGACGATGGTTTTGCGACGTCGAATCTGAATGAGAGCCATCGATTCGATAATCCGGTGGCGCAAATCATCATCACACGTACCGATTGAGTCGGCCGCGGGAAATAAAATGATGACGCACCCGGTCAATCTGTCTGAGTATCGCCACCGTCGGGAACGCACGATGACTGCACAACGGATTCTGGTCGTTGAAGATGAGGCTGATATTGCGGCGCTTGTCGAGATGCACCTGAAGGATCAGCACTACGCGGTCACAGTCTGCGATGACGGTGCGCGCGGTCTCGAACACGCGCTGGCGGGTGGCTGGGATTTGCTGCTGCTGGACATCCGCTTGCCCGGTTGTGACGGGCTCGAGATCTGCAAACGCTTGCGTGCACAAGGCGATCACACACCGGTGATGTTTGTCAGTGCTAAGACGACGGAGCTCGATCGTGTGTTGGGTCTGGAGCTCGGCGCCGACGACTATTTGGTCAAGCCGTTCAGTGTGCTCGAGCTGGTGGCGCGCGTGAAAGCCCTGCTGCGTCGCCATGAGCAGACCAGTGCGACCACGGCGGAGACAGCGGCATTATCCGAGGCACTCGTCTCCGGTGCGATTGCTGTTGACCTGCCGTCGCGGTCGGTAACGGTTGCAGGCAACCCGGTTGAGCTCACGGCCAGAGAGTTCGATCTGCTCGTGCATTTCATGCGCTCGCCGGGTCGTGTCTTCAATCGCGCGGAGCTGCTCGATCAGGTCTGGGGCTATGGCTACGAAGGCTACGAGCACACCGTCAATTCGCACATCAATCGACTCCGCGGCAAGATCGAGGAGAACCCGGCACACCCGGATCACATCGTTACGGTGTGGGGGGTTGGCTACAAAATGGCGAGTGGCACGTGATGAAACGCATGCATGTGAAATTCGCCGTCCTGCTGGCGTTGTTGTTGGTCGCCATGGGCGGTGTGTTCTACTGGGTGGAAAGCACCGGCAGCGCGTTGTACCACCAGGAGCTGACCCAACGCTTGAACGCACCCGTTGCGATGTACATCGCGGACGCAGCACCGCTGATTGTGGATGGTGACGTCGATCGCGCGGCACTCGCCACGCTCGCCGAGCGCGCGATGGTGATCAACCCCAGCGCCGAAATCTATTTGCTGAACAACGCCGGGCGTGTCCTCGGTGCCAGTCTCTCGGGCGAACCCTCGTTACGCGACCGTATCGACATGCAACCGGTGCGCGCGCTGTTATCTGGCGATTCGCGGTTGCCGGTGCTTGGTGAAGATCCGCGTGTCGGTCACGATCGCAAAGTGTTCTCGGTCAGTCCGGTCATGGATAACGGCGTCGAGGCGGGCTTTGTTTACGTGATTCTCGGCGGCGCCCAGTACGCGGAAACGGTCGCGCTGGTCGAAACCGGCTATCAGCAGCGGGTGATAATGGCCGCGATTGCGTTGACGGTACTGACCACGCTGCTGGTCGGCTGGGGCGCGTTTCGCATCCTGACGCGGCGACTCAGTCGTCTCACCGCCTCGGTACGGCGCTTCCAGATCGATAATGACGCGGCTCCGGGTAGTGATACCTCTGATGATGGCGATGAGCTGGAACATCTCAGCCGCGCCTTCGAGCAGATGTCGACGCGTATCGTCAGTCAGGTCGAGCGTATTCGCGAGAGTGACCGACTGCGCCGTGAGCTGATCACCAACGTATCGCATGATCTGCGCACGCCGCTGGCCGCGATGCAAGGCTATCTCGACACGTTACTGATTAAACAACAAGATCTGGCTGTTGACGAACGGCAGGCGCTGGTCGAAACCGCGCGCAGACATGCGGGCCGTCTCGGCGATCTGATCAGCGATCTGTTCGAGCTGACCCGACTGGATACCGGCAGCATTCGTCCGGACTTCGCGCAGTTTTCGCTGGCTGAGCTGGCCAACGACGTCGCACAAGAGCTGTCGTTCAAAGCGCGCAGCAAGTCGATCGATTTGATTGTTGAACCGCCGGATGGAGACGCGACGGTCATCGCTGATATCGGGTTGATTCAACGCGTGCTCGAGAACCTGATCGACAATGCGATCAAGTACACTCCTGAGGTCGGAAGTGTCAGGATGAGATTGCGTTTCAGTGGCGACGACTGCGCGATCGCGGGTGCATTTACGGTGACTGGCATCGAGCAAACCCACTTACCGCATATTTTCGACCGTCATTATGCGGTAGCGCGCGATTGCTCACCCGCTGCCGAATCGGTCGGGTTAGGACTTGCCATCGTCAAGAAAATTCTCGATTTGCATGAATCGCAGATCGTGGTGCACAGCGAGCCCAGCAAAGGGACGCAGTTCCATTTTGCGCTGCCGAGTGTTGCCAAAGCGGCCTGACACCGCGGTCTGGCAAGCACCCCGCTAGGCGATCAATCTCGGCAACGGTCGTTGGCTCTGGCAGACAATTGAGGCCCCCGTTCACTGTCCAAACAGGACATTTTTGGCGGGCTGCGTTACTCTAAGACCGCTGGGAGTGCAGTTTTTTGCGCTATTTTTGTCCTCGTCGCGCATCTTGGTCGGGTCACCGGCCTGCGTGTCAGCTTGATGGGCAGGTCGCAAAGGTTCTTCACTCCAAGAGCAATCGCCAATGCCTGAATCACGACCGCGAGTGAACCGTCATGCAACAATTGTCAGGGCTTGATGCCTCTTTCCTGTACCTCGAGACGCCGAACACGCCGATGCATATCGGCAGTCTGTGTATCTACGATCAATCGACTGCGCCAGGGGGGCATGTCCGCTTTAAGGATATCCTCGCGTTTTATGAGGAAAGACTGCACCGCGCCAAGGTGTTTCGTCGCCGCTTGGCGCGTGTCCCGTTCGCATTGGACCATCCTTACTGGATAGAAGACCCGGATTTCGACCTCGAGTTTCATGTGCGCCACATCGCGCTGCCGGCGCCGGGTGACTGGCGTCAGCTATGCATCCAGACCTCTCGGTTGCATGCACGCCCGATCGACCTGAACCGCCCGTTGTGGGAGGTCTATGTCATCGAAGGGCTCGATGCCGTGGAGGGCGTCCCGAAAGGCAGTTTCGCCGTCGTCTCGAAAGTGCACCATGCCGCCATCGACGGCGTGTCCGGGTCCGAGATTGCGGCTGCCTTGCATGACCTGAGCCCGGTGGCTGAAGTGCCGCCACCCAACAAAGACTGGATTGCCGAACGCGAGCCGACCGAAGTGGAGTTGATCGCTCGGACCGCTGCGCGGACAGCATCGTGGCCCCTGCGCGTGGGTCGCGTGGTCAAAGATGGCCTGCCAGCGGTTGGACGCTTGGTGGGCGGTTACGCGAAAAAAGAATTGGCGCCGCCGGTCACTGTCCCGCGGACCCGCTTCAACGGCAACGTCACGTCGCATCGCGTTTTTGATGGCCGCTCATTTCCGCTCGACGATATCCGTGCGATGAAAAAGAGCCAGCCCGGCACGACCGTGAACGATGTTGTCGTCACCATCTGTGGTGGCGCATTGCGCAAGTACCTGCAAGCGAAGCACGAGCTACCGGAGGAATCGCTAGTGGCGATGGCACCGATGTCCGTGCGCGGTGCCGAAGAGCGTCGTAGCGAGGGCAATCTGGTGTCGGCACTGAGTTTGCCGGTGCGCTCGGATATCGAGGACCCGCTGGAGCGGTTGTATGCGGTGCACGATGCCAGCATCAATGCCAAGAAAACCACCTATGCGCTCGGACCGGAAATGACGGCGAGTGTCGCGGAGTTTTTGCCGTCCACGACGTCCGGCATGCTGATGCGTGCCTATTCGCGACTCAAGCTCGCCGAGACCTTCCCGCCGATCTACAACACCGTGATTACCAACGTGCCGGGTGTGAATCTGCCGTTGTATTCGATGGGCTCGAAGATGGTGGCCAATTTTGGTCTCGGGCCGGCAGTACACGGCGTCGGTTTGTTCCAGCCAGTCTTGAGCTACAACAATCAAATCACCATTAGCGCGGTGTCTTGTCGCGAGATGATGCCCGACCCATCGTTCTACATGGAGTGTTTGCAGGCATCATTTGATGAGTTGAAGGACGTCACCATCGGTGAGGGCGCTGCCAAGCGCAAGGCTGAAGAAGAGCAGGCGCGTAAGGACAACCTGGAGGCCGCTGCGGCCGCCGAGAAAAAGCAGGCAGCCCAACGCAAGAAAAAAGCGAGCAAGAAAAAGCCCGCCAAGAAGAAAACCAAAAAGAAGGCAGCGAGCAAGCGAACGGCTAAGACACCGACGGTGGTTGCGACTGAATCAACTGCAAACGGTGCTGCCGCACCTGAATAGCTCAGGGTCTACCGGGTAAGAAAAAGGCGCCGCATCGATGATGCAGCGCCTTTTTTATAGTGGTTTGCCGACCCGATGCGAAATTTGATGACGGGGGGTAAATATCACAGAAACAGCGCCCCGGGCCGGCAAGATTGTGCAGTCATTTACTGCTTGTAATAGATATAGCAAACCCTGTGCCAGCTTTTCTCACACAACAAGAAACTCACTAAACCACTGAATAAAAATGGTTTTTTCTAAACGCTAGAGGGCTCGCGCGGACGCTGGGTGTCGCTGGTCGCACCAAAGCGGGGCGTTACTAGTTGGCTGTGCCTCAGTGCAGTGCAAATGCGAGCTAGAAGCCGCCTTTGGTGCGAAAACCGCCGCCGCCGCCGCTGCGGCCCACGCTGCGCGGCATGCGTACCCCGCGCGGCATACGTGGCATCCGAGCGCTGCCAAGGTTCGGGCCACGGCGGCCATGATGATGGCGCTGGCGGACTTTCTTGAATCGCTGGGCATGCCGAATGCTGCGCCACAGCTGCTCGCTGGAGAGCAGGCCGTGCATGAACTCACTCAGCATGGTGTTCAAGCGGCTATGACGATCGATACGGCTGTTGAACGCATCGTAATTCTTGCGCTTGTACCGATCCCGGATCGAGGCGAGCTCGTTGATGCGTTGCGTGTGCTTGCGGTGCAGCCCACGGTGATCGTCGAGGTATTGCTCCAACCGACGTTGATCGTCGCGCAGGCCACCGAGTTCGTCGATCCAGGCATCATCATCGCGGTCGGGCGTTAGCGCCGCCTCTCGCCGTAGCTGCGGGATCGGTTCTGCGCTGAACTGCTGCGTCAGTACCGTCATGGCTTGTCGGAACAGCGGATCATCGCCGCTACCAAACGCTTCGCGCTCCTCGATAGCGGACGCGAATGCCTGCTCTTGTTCGGTGATCTTTGCATCGAGTGCATCGAGCGACTGCTGTGCGTCAGCGACACGCTGCTCCAGTGGCTCAGCCCCTGCCGCGACGTCTGCTTGACGTTCGTAATCCGCTAGAGCGACCGCAGCTTCTGCAGCGGCCTGATCGAGTCGCTCCGTGTGTGCTGCGAGGCGTTTCGGGATCTCGTGCAGCAGGTGGTAGTTCTGGCGTGCACGCTCATAACGAATATGCCGTGCGACGGCGCGATCCATAAACCGTGAGAAAAAGCCTGCGCGGTATGCCGATGTGCCGTAGTGACGCTGCCACAAGTATATGAACATCGGATCGGCTTCGAAAGGAACCTTTTTAGCCTCTCGGCGTGCGCTCGCTTCTGCGGTTTTTTCCTCTGCCGCTGCCGCGGTGTCCAAGGCACGCTGAGCGTCGTCGCGGAGCGTCTCGTAGTGCGCATCGTTCTGCAGCGTCGCGTCGACGTCGGCCAGCAAGTCCTCGAGTGACTGCTCATGGCCGGCCAGCGCAAGTTCTGCACTCGTACGCTGTTCTCCGAGATCGTTGATCGCAGCGTCCATGTGATCGATGCGCTCCTGCAGATCGGCCAACTGCGTGTCGCGTTCGCGCAGCAATTGCGCGGCCAGTTTATCGGCTTTGTCCAATGCGTCCGCGAAGCTCTCGTCATCGAGATCCGCCAACCGTCGTTTGGCGAGGCGACGGTAAATTCTCGCTTCGGCCTGACGACTGCGCGCCAGCTCTGCGCTGGCTCGCTGCAATTCGATATCGGCCTTGCGGTACGACTGCCGGCTTTCCGTCAGCGCTCGATCGATGTCGGCCAATAACGCGCGACCGCTGCTCATCGCGGTGCCTCCCAGCGGTGGATCGTGCCGCCCAGTGTATTCAGGCTGTATTCGATATCGAGATAGCCACGGCGCTTTTTGCCTGCTGCGGCCGCCTGAATGATGCCGTCATCCTGTTTGTCGCGTCGGACCCGATCGAAGACCGATTCGGAAACCCGGACACCCCAGCGGCTAACCTGTGCGTGACTGCCATCCTCTTCCGAATCGATGCGCACGGTGACCGCGCGATTGTTGTCGTCGATCGCTTCGACGATCAGGTAGTAGTTGCTCGCCCGGCGGTTGTTCGGCGGTTCACGGATAACGCCACTGAGTTCGCCCGGACGTGACACGATGCGGATGCGAAAATCCTGTTCCAGTTTTTCGATCATGCCAGTCAGCGCATCGGCGCCATCGTCGGCGCTCTCGAAGTCGCCGCGCCGCAGTGCCCCCGTCGCCGCAGCGAACAGGGCGTCGATCTCGGCATCGACGGTGTCGGGAATCGCGATATCGCGCGCTTCGCTATGTAGTAGTGTCAACCTCGCTGGCAACTGGTCGAGGCGCTCGAGATCCGCGAGTGCCGTGTCAGTGTCGGTCAACGCGCGCCGCGCCGCGCGGAGGTATTGATCCTGCAGAGCCAGTTTCTCGTTCAGCATGACGCGACGCGTATCCAGCGTATCGACATCGACGCCAGCGGTTTGCATGGACAGCGCGCTTTCGAGCTGTTGCTCTGACAGATCGAGACCGCCTTCGATGCGCCGCGACAATTGGTCAAACGCACCCGATAGTTCGCCATCCGGTCGCCGCCGCTGTTCGTCCTGCCAGCGCGCCACCAGCCGGTCGCGTTGGGTGATCAGCTCGTCGATATCCGTCTTGGTGGCGATGACACGATTATTCAGCTGACTGACGGCTTCGGCGCGCTCGCGCTTTTCCGGGTACTCGACGAAGCCGTACCAACCGCCAGCGATGATGCCAAACAGAGCTGCCAGCGCGCCGATGCCACCGCCAATACGCCGCCGGTTGATCCAGGCCATCAACAGCCGGGTCTTGAAACCGCCTTCTGGCGGTGCGTAGGCGTATTCCTGTTCCTTGAGGGCAGCCACACCGTTGGCGATCATCGCGTCGTCGACCGCGATGCCCTGAGCCGCGTAGGCTTTGCGCACACGCTCGATCAACGCGCGCTCGCGTGCGCTCTCGTTCAGCGCACGCGCGACGAGTTTATCCTCGTGACGCAGCATGTCGACCACATCCATGGCCAACATGACATCGCTTAACGCGACGTCCTGCTGTTGCAGTTCCGGCTCAGACATCGTGACGGTGGTTGCTTGTGACTAGACTTCGGTCGGTAGCACCAATGCGTTGCCCTTGTTGGCCAACGCGGCCATACGACGCTTGCCATCTTCGACCGCGGAACGAATCTCTTCGGCGTTACGGGTCGCTGCATCGCGCATTTCTTCGATCAGCGTGACCGAGCGCTCCTGGAAATTCACGACGGAATCAACCAGTGCTTTGACCGCATCGGCGCGAATCGTCGGGCCGTAGCCTTCCTTGATCGCCTCTTCTTGTACTTTGCCGCCGATGTCTGCGAGCACTTCGAGACTCTTGCTGACCCCTTCTTTCATCGACTTCAGCGTCTCGGTGCTTTCATGCAATCCATGTAGGCCCGTGAACGACGCCGACAATGCTGTGAACACGGTTTCGTTGGTGCCGAAGAACATCACCGCCTGCGAGTAGACGCGCTCCTTGGCATTGGTCGTTTGCAGCAAACGCGCCATGACCGTTTCGCTGGTGTTGTAAGACACCGTCAGGTTATCGGAGAGGTCTTTCGAAATCTGATAGCGCTCGTCGGCCTGTTGCAGCTTACGCAGCTGTGCATCGCGGGCGAGTTCGAGCTTCGCCATCACTTCGCGATCATCGGTTTCCGCTGTCTCGATGGCTTTGACCGCATCCTGCAGTGCAGATTTCTCGGTCTCGAGCGCCGCCTCGGCCTTTTTAAGAACCTGAATGGCGAGTACTTCGGACTCTTTCAATGCGCCGCGGAAGTCGCGATAGGCATCCAGGATTACGCGTTCGCGATCGATCTGGTCGCGCGAATCCTCGGCGACTTCGAGATAGGTGTCCTTGATCTTGTTAAAACGTGCGGGGATATCGCCGCGGGTTACTTTCATCCAGACGTTTTGTGCGCGCTCCCAGAGATCGATTTCGCCGTCCTCGAGTTGATCGACCATGCCTTTCGCGTCGTCTCGAATCGTATCGAACGCCTCGGTAATTTCCTTATAGCGCTGACCGATGCGCATCGCTTCAATTTGCTCGCGCACGACTTCGTTAAACAACGTTGCCTGATTCAGGGTGCGCGCGATGGCCAGCGTCTTGTCTTCGTCGAGCTGCGTAATACGCTCGATCAGCGCGATCACTGGCGCCTCGTCTGTTTTCTCCGGTACGAGTCCGAGGTCGCGTAGCTTGCCCATCGCCTTGTCGAGATATTGCATCGGCGTGTTTGTCATGGTGGATCTCCCCTTACGGTTTATTCGGCGAGTGCAGCGCCTGTGAGCTGCACATCAAATTGTTGTGCGGACTGAAACGGACCCAGTCCGGTGGCGACAGTGGTGTTTTGCTGCGCGGCTAGTGTGCCATTAAAGCGCCGGCTGACGTCGCGTGTACGGCCCTCGCTATCGAGGTAGCGAATACGGACCTGAATGTTGCGTACAGCCAGCGGATTCGGATTGTTGATCGCGATCAGCAATTGGCCGTTGCCATCCGTGCCGCTGCGCACCTGCAGGAAAGCACCCGGGTTGCGCGCGAAATCCATCCGCATCAATGCGGTCTGAGCGGCTTGTCCGGATTGTCCCGGTGCGCCTGCCGCTGCCGTGAAATAGCGGCGTGCGTTGTCGAGGTCATTGCGTCCCGCCGAGATCTCGCCGAGTGCCAACATGGCCGGTCCGGTCTGGAACAATTTCAGACTGGCTTGCAGATCGCGTTCGGCGGCCGTGGTTTGTCCGGCGCGTTTGCGGGCGAGTCCGCGCTGCAAATGGTAGTAGAAAAACGTGGCATCGCGATCGAGGGCGCGGGTGTATTCGTTGATCGCGGTCCCGGTGTTGTCCTGCAGCAGGGCGACGTCGCCGAGTAATGCGTAGAAGCTGGCCTCACGCGGCTCAAGGCTAATCGCCTGGCGCGCCTTGGCGTTCGCTGTTGCGTAATCTTTGGCGGCGAGTGCCTTGCGGCCCTCGTCATAGGCATTGTAGGCCGGCGTGGCATCGAGCAGCTTGCGCAATCGGCTGCGGTAATTGTCACGCCCGACAAGATCACCGGCCTGACCGCTCGCTCTGAGCTCGTCAGCGGTGATGTTATTGGTGGCGAGCCGTTGCTGGCTAGGCGGGTGGCTTGCGAGCAGGTTCGGCCCGCTGCTGCGCCCGCTTTCCTGCGATAGACGCAGAAACGTCTCCTGCAGATCGACTGCACCTTGTGGGTCATAGCCGGCGGCGGCCATGTACTGCATGCCGTAGAAGTCTGACTCGAGCTCCGCTTTGCGGCTGTACGACTGGTTCAGCAGTTGCGCGCCGATATTGGCCGCACCGGCCGCGAGGTTGCCATAGTCGCTGTCGCTCGTGACGACGGCTGTGCCGACGACCAGGGCCTGCAGCAACATACCGCGTTGAATCTGTTTGGCGCTGTGCTTGGCGGCCGCGTGCACGATCTCATGGCCGAGCACTGCGGCGAGCTCTGCCTCAGATGACATGCGCGTCAAGAGCCCGCGGTTGATCGCGATTTTGCCGCCGGGCAGCGCCCAGGCGTTGGGTACCGAGTTGTTCAGTACGACAAATTCGTAGGGCAGGTCACGCGGGCTCTTCAACGCAATGCGGTTGCCGATTTCGGCGACATATTGGCCGACACTTGGATCGAGCCGGAACTCACCGCCTTGGCTTTGTTGCATCGGCAGGTAATTCTGCTGGCCAATCTGCAGCTCTTGTGCCGCGCTGACGATAGAAATCTCGGATTTTCCGGTCACTGGATTGGTGACGCAGCCCACCAGAAGCGGAGCCAGCGCGGCGGCCGAGAGCCAGCGCCGTAGCGTTGAAATTCTGTGCATAGTGTTCTCCCCGTGGAACATTCTACACCGCCACTGCGGTTGGCGTCGTCAGGTCCGCTGCGCGAGCATGTCTGGCGTCAGCTCGGCCAGGCTACTGCAGCCCATCAGCTTCAGATCGCGCTCGATTTCGTCGCGCATCAGGGCCATCGCGCGGTCGACGCCAGCTGTGCCAGCGCCCGCCAGTGCGTACAAATAAAACCGCCCGCCAGAACAGGCCGTCGCGCCAGAGGCCAGCGCTTTCAACACGTGCGTGCCGCGACGGATGCCTCCGTCGAGAATAATCTCGATCTGGCCACCGACGGCATCCACAATGGCACGTAGCTGATCAAATGGTGACCGAGAACCGTCCAGCTGACGTCCGCCGTGGTTGGAAATCATGATCGCCGATGCACCGATCTCAACGGCACGCCGTGCGTCGGCCACTGACATGATGCCTTTGATCGCGAAAGGTCCATCCCATAACGCGATCAGATCGGCCGCCTGGTCCCACGTGATCGATGAACGCATTTGTTCATTGATATAGCTGACCACGGACGACGATAGCGACTGTCCGGCGGGCAGGTAGGGAGAGACGTTTGGCAGGTCAAACGCGGGCCTGGTCAGGTAGTGCCACGCCCATTGCGGATGCGTGGCGAAGCTTGCGAGGCTCTTGAGCGTCAGGCGCGGTGGCGTCGTCATGCCGGTCATGTAATCGCGTTCGCGATTGCCGGCGACGATGGTATCGACCGTCAACGCCAGCGCATCAAAATTGGCGGCGCGGCAGCGTGCCACCAAGTCGCGATTCAGGCCGTCATCATGGTGCAGGTAGATCTGAAACAGCTTGCCGACGCCATTGAACGCGCCGAGCTCCTCGATGCTGCGAGTGCCGATGGTCGATACACCGAACATCGAGCCATAGCGATCAGCCGCCCGGGCGATCGCGAGCTCGCCGTCGTGGTGAAACAGACATTGCATCGCAGTCGGTGAGAAGAACAACGGCAGTTTGAGCTGGCAGCCGAGCACGTTGGTGCTGAGATCGACGTTGTCGATACCCGCCAACACATTTGGGACGAGATCGACGCTGTCGAAGGCCGTCGTGTTGCGTTGCAACGTCGTCTCGTCGTCGGCGCCGCCATCGATATAGTGAAACAACGGTGCAGGCAAACGGCGTTTCGCCAACGCCCGAAACTGGCGTGTGTTGTAACAACGCTCGAGCCGCATGCGCGGGACTACCAGCTACCGGTGTTGGGCATGGAGACCCAGGGCTCCACAGGATCGAGCGCGTCACCATTCTGTAGCAACTCGATCGAGATGTTGTCGGGTGAGCGCACGAATGCCATGTGGCCATCACGAGGCGGTCGGTTAATGGTGACGCCCGCGTCCATCAAGCGCTGGCATAAGCCGTAGATATCATCAACACGGTACGCGAGATGGCCGAAATTTCTACCGCCGTCGTAGTCTTCCGGATCCCAGTTGTAGGTGAGTTCAATCATCGGTGCACGCCGTTCGCGCGCCAGCGCCACATCGTCCGGCGCGGCGAGAAACACCAGCGTGAAACGGCCGCCGGCGTTGTCGTAGCGACTCAGTTCTTCGAGGCCGAGCAGGTCGCAATAGAACCGCAGTGAGGCATCCAGATCGGTGACACGAACCATGGTGTGTAAATACTGCATTGGCGTTTTCCTCGGCTGATTGGTGGATGAGCGCGGTTTTTGCTGAATCGGGGGTCGCCGCGCCTTGAGTTTTCTTGACACTCGCTGACACAACTTGCGGCGCTGCTTTGACACACTAAGCTCG
>ERZ1740062.530-NODE-530-length-20216-cov-7.327414_pt1 | contig 20216 bp, 22 predicted proteins | sample MGYA00581741_ERZ1740062 | MGnify/ENA primary metagenome ERZ1740062 (study PRJEB43018, sample SAMN04849747) | marine metagenome | isolation source: floating plastic debris | place: Pacific Ocean | collected 2008-09-01 | study: EMG produced TPA metagenomics assembly...
GAATCGGGCATTGAGTTCCTGCCTTAGATTGAAGTGAAAGACCGTATCACGGGCGAAGCGCTTCAGATCATCAAAGATGACGACGTAGTTCTTATCAGGTTGGGCATCGAGATAGCTGAGCATCGCCTTCATGCCGGGTCGGTTCATAAAGTCACCGCCACCGGAGGCATCATCCGGGAACACCGCTTCGACCTCATAGCCGCGCAAGCGTGCGTGTTCCCGGCAGCGATGTTCCTGGCTCTCTAGCCCCCCGCCAGACGCTTTCTGTTTTGCAGAGGAAACCCGGCAGTAGATCACAGCTCTCTGGATCTCATTGGATTGGATAGCGGGGGTAGATGTACTCATGCGGACTCATCCTTTCCTGCGCGGGCGGCAGCGTTCTCAAATTGGGTTGTTGGCTGATGGTCCGAGTTTAGCAGATTTTGCCACTCAAGGGGGCTGTGCGGCTCACTTTCTGAGAGTTTTCCACAGGCTTGTTGGACGGGATGGACGCCAAAGCCGAGGTCTACGAAGGCGACGACGATCTGCCAGAAGTTGGCAAGGAACTCGGCCTTTTGATCCTCGCTGATATCGGCCTTGTCGAGGAAGTGCTGGTACTTCGCGACATTGACTAAGAGCTGCCGATCTGGCGCGTCAGCTTGCTCCTCAATTCTGATCTCCATACCTTCCATTCTGAGCCTCCTTTGGCGGCGCCCAGGGCACTGCCAACAAAAAAGCGGACCTCGCGCAGGGCGCGAGAGATCCGCTTGTCATCTTCCTTCAGTATACAACTTAAACGCGATTTTTGCCAGTACGTCATGTGCTGCGGCGCGGGAACGTGCGGATTCCACAGGATTATTTCGGCATAAAGCTGCATGCCATTGTACTACATGAATGCATGCTCAGAGCCGGGAACGGCCCCGGAAACAGAACGGCGCTAGCGGGTAAGTGGATCAGATTGCAGGTCCGCTATGAGGCGGTCATGGAGGGCGCGGCAGCTTTGCTCCGCTGGATCGTCAAACTCGGGAATGCCATTTGTCAGCTTGGAGGCTTCCTTGGCGCGCAGCGTGATGAGTGTGTGCCTCCAGCGCAACCGCACAACCTCTGCCTGATTGTCGGATCTTTCGCCGCCAATGCCCAGATGCTGGTAGAAGGCTCGGATGTAATCCAGAAAATCGACCGCCAGCTGGGACAGCTCCGGATCTTCTGTTGCGGAGAGGATGGCGCAGTCGCTGCAGATACGCGCCGTTCGTCTGCCCTGGATGAAGTTCGAGGCGCATCGCTTATTGAAGTAGCAGCGGGCGAACACAGCATAGATTGCTTGTTCGCTGATTGCTTGTGTCTCTCCCCAATCATAGAGAACAAACGTCTCGCCAGGCGGGTTCCACAAATTGAAGGCCGGGCGAACCAGGCGATGTCTCAGAGCAAGGACAATCTGGCGAACTGTTTTCACTGACGTGGACGTGAGCCACGCAATGTCGCCGACAGGGGCACCGCACGCAAACCCCCAGACGATCTGCGTGGCTGTTTCGTCTTCTATGCGTGAGCCACGGATCAGAGTTGAGGCCATCAGCGCTTACTCCGTCGCAGAAACTCCATTCTCCAGACCCAATGAAATCAACACCTTAGGTGGGTTGGGTGAGAGCCTGTTTCCAATTTGACTTACTAGCGTCCGCGCCCGGTTGAAACCCCCTTGCCACTCAGGCATCTCATAGGAAGACGACTTTCCAAAACTCCTCTGAAGCGCGCCTATGCGGAGGAGTCTGTCCTTCGCTCAGGCGCTGTAGCGAAGGAGGGCAAGGATGGCGGTTCCAACATCAATCTTTATCGTGCCTGCGGACTGGCAGCTGCGTGATCCAGGGTTTTATGTAGAACGGATCTGGCGACCTGCGGTTGCCAAAGGGATCTCCCGGGTTCCATGGCTGGATGCACTGACCCTGATCTATCGCTTTGATGGACAGATCTTTCTGCAGAGCGGCAGGCCGTTTGTCATCCCGGAGATCGATACAGTCTTCAACGATCCCGATAACCGCTGGATGTCACACTTCCTGGAGGCGGATGAGAGCGGACAGTACCCCAAACGCATCTGCCGGGTTCTGCCAAAGCTCCGATTGATTGCGTTGTACTGTGACATCACCAAGGCCCAGGCGGCGGCATAGCCGTCCGCCTCCTTCCTGCATGCCGCCCGGATACATGATCCAACGCGCATAGGCATGGGGATCATCCAACAACTCAGGAGATGATCATGCCGAAGATGAAGAAAGACATATCACCGCCAGCAGCGCGTCCGCTGCCGCCTCAAACCAAACCCCAGGTCCTGGAGCGTCTGGACCCAAATCACGGCTATGTCCCGAGACAAGGGCTGGACCGCAACCGTCTGATCATGTGGTTGGCAGTGATCGTGATTGCCGGGCAATTGCTCATGCCCGAGCACCTAAAGCCCTTCTATCTGGCCGGGGAAGCCGCTGCCATGTTCCACGGCGCACTCTTTGATGAGGTGAACCGCAAAGAGCTGGAGCTGCTCCAACAGCAAGCCATCGCTCAGAAGATCGCCGATCTACAGGCCGAATATGCCAGTTGGAAGGGGATCTGCGCGCTCACTGGGGCCTTTGACCCGGTTGCCGGAACCAAATGCATGCAGGCGGCAGATAGCTACTTCCAGAATGCGCTTCGCCAGATCCGCGGCTCTGACCTGATCTATCGCTGATCATGAGCGGATATCGCGATCTGCCGCGCGGCACGCTGCACACGCAAGAGGGCGATAGCCCTCTTGCCACTGGCCGCTGGGCCACACCGGATGAGATTGCCGAAATGGCCTACAAGCCGGGTGACCTGCTTCTTGGCACATTACCTGTCCCCTCGACCGAAGCGGCTATTCGCATTGAGGAACTGAGAGAGCAACAAGCCCTGATCGCGATTGATACCGCCCGCGATCCTGATCTGCGCAGCGCTGAGATTGATGCATTGGAAGACGAGATCGTTGCCCTCTCAGAAACCGATCTTCTGGAGATCGGCATTGATGATGATCGCCATCATCTGTTGGTGGCGGGGACGCGTGCTGGGAAGACAACCACAGTCCTGATCCCCAATCTCCTGCGCTATCCCGGGTCCGTGATTGCCACAGATCCGAAAGGCCAATTGGCATCTTCCACTGCCCTCCATCGCGCCAAGCCTACTAAAGAGGGCGGTCTCGGACAGCGGGTCCTGGTGATGGACCCCTATGGAACCTCTAAGCTGCCCAAAGACCAACATGCCACCTGGAACCCGCTCGATCTGATTGATGAGCAGGATGACGAGGCGCTCGATAAGGCCGCCGGGATCGCCGAGGCCCTGACAGTCCGCACCAATACCGAGAATGCGCATTTTGATGATAGCAGCCGGATGTGGCTCAAGGGTCTGATCCTCTTTACCGCAGAGCGCCACAACGGCAAAGCCACCCGCACTCTGATCACGGTCTATGATTATCTGATGCGTGGTGCGCCACTAGAGCGGCAGCGCAATGTCGATAGCATCCCAGACGCTGGAGATCTGACTCCGTTCCAGTATCTGTTGGAGATGATGCGCCGATCAGACGCCTTTGATGGCGTTGTGGCGGGTGCAGCAGAGTCACTCCTTACCATGGGAGACCGGGAGCGGGGATCGGTGCTCTCCACCGCCAGGAGATCCATGGAGTTCTTGGAGCGCAGGCCCATGCGCCGCCTCTTTGCCTCTTCCAGCTTCAACATCGATGATCTGAAGACCGACCCAAAAGGCGTCTCGCTTTATCTCTGCCTGCCGCCGCAGCGCATGCATGATTGCGGACGCTTCCTGCGCATGATGATCTCATCAGTCCTGGAGCGGATGTATGAGATTGAAGAAGAACCAGCGACAGGTCATCCGGTGCTGGCCATGCTGGAAGAGTTCCCGGTGCTCGGGCACATGCCGCTGATCGAGCAGGCCGCAGGTTATGCGGCTGGCTTTGGCCTCAAGCTGATGATCGTCATTCAGGATCTCACCCAACTCCAGCGGCATTACCGCGAAGGCTGGGAAACATTCATCGGTAATGCCGGATGCATCCAGGCATTCGCCAATAATGATCTGACCACCCTGGAATACCTCTCGAAGAAACTCGGCGAATGCGAAATCACCCAGACCACCCACAACATCAGCACGTCCACCGCACTATCGACCAATGATCCCAGCGCCCAGGCTCAGATGCAGGGCCTGATGTCAGATCGCGGCGAAGCAGCTATCCTCGCCAATCCGCTCGCCCTCCTCGCAGATCCGGCCACAGCTGGGACATCTACAACAACCACCGAGAGCTGGAATATGCAGGATGTTAAGGTGGGTCTATTGGACCCAGAGGCCATTGCACGAGTCTTTGCTCGCAGCAGTCGGCAACAAATTCTACTGAAGAGTGGTGAACGAGCAGCTATTGTTGGCCGGATGCATGTTCGGGCAGAGGAGAACTCTCATCCATACGAACTTGGCTGCATTGCCAGTGGGCAAGACCAAATCAACAACGGACCCTTGAAGCAATCATGACCAAAAAGAGCGAAGGCCAGGATGAGCTTAACCTAGCGGGCATTGTAATTGGTCGACAGCTCATCATTGCGATCAAGACGACCGAGAGCAGGCAAAACGTCAAACGAAACGGATTCCGCCCCTCACGAGAATCGCTTCGCGAACGTGAGATGAAAGCTATTGAGATCACTGAGGATAAGGGTCCTCGTGAAGCACTAACAGAGGTTGTCGCTTGGATCTGTAAGGACGACAGGTCGCCAATGGCTGTCGGCGTAGGCTGTTATGGCCCGTTCGTACCGGGTGGATATGAAATAAGGGAGCGGCAGACAGGTTACCGTGAACGCTGGAACCACAGCGAAATCACTCCGATGCTTGATCTCAACATCTTCAATCTCTTGCGGGAGATGTTCCTTCGCCACGGCCCAGTCCCAAAAATCCGCATTGACACAGATGTCGCTGTCGCTGCGCTAGCGGAGTACTACCTGCGAGCACGCCCCGATTATCCTGACCCTCCTGGTCTAAGCGGACATGATCGCTTGGCGTTTGGATTATTCACCAGCGGGGTTGGCGGCGAAATCGTTGAAAACCACCAGATTCTGCGCGGTGAACATCACGCCGAGATGGGACGCCTACCCATCTACCCTCACCCAGATGACACAGGACCTGATGATAAACCATTCAGGCCAACTCGACATGACATTGGTTGGTGCCTGGAAGCCTACTCGAACATACTCGCTCTCGAAGAGAGAACAGGTCTCGACTTAGATGAGCTGCAGTCCCAACCAGATCATCCGGTGTGGGATTTGGAGGCTCACTACATCGCTCAGTTCTGTTTTTCCGTACTCGTAACGGCGACTCCTAAACTCATTGTACTAGGTGGACAGATCGTTCTAGAAACTCCGAGACTGTTGGACAAAGTCCGGAGAGAGTTCGCTGGGTTCATTCACAAGAATGCCGAAACAGCCCCTACCTATGGAAGGCTGATGCCGTATCACCACGCTGAGAATGTCGACAGATTCATTCAGTCGACGCAGTCTTACGCACAGAGCGGGATTGGTGCACTCATCCTCGCTTGTCGAGCAATCCGCGATGCGGACAAACTAGGAAAAGCAGAGCGATGATTCGCAATACAAACACTGCAGAAGTCAATAATTCAACTGATAAGAACTATCAATTGGATAATTTTATTGACACAGATACAAAATTAGGGATATCTTCTTCATATAATAATAAATATAGATCGAAATATATAGAAGGTATGTCCGAGAGATTAAGAGCAGATATTTTAGACCAAATTAGCCGTCTTAGCGAAGATAGCCTTAAGGCTGTTTTGTTTGCTGCATTGGTTGCAGAGTTTGTTGAAAAGAGAAGCGTTCTACCCACCGAAGCACCAGAAAAATGGCCTGGGAGACGGAAAACAGATGAAGAACCATCAGAGTTTTGCCTTCGCGTATACGATGAGTTCCTGAATGGGTCGATGAATTTCGCTGATCTAAAGGACAGAGATGAGCCTCTTTACCGTGCAATTTTCAACTCTACGGCTGCCAAAGATGCTGCGCGTGATCAGCTGAATGATAAGCTGCCAACGCTTAAATCGCAGAATGATCAATGGGTTGGCATCCTTGACATACAAGCTGTCGCACCAGTCGTACGTGAGGTGTATCGGCTCGTGAGTGTCGGCAACACTAGGGAGGCAACAGCCAACGGTCCAGTCACTGCCGCAGATTGATAACAAACTAATTAGAGAGTTCTTGAACTTTTATTGATTCTCCGGCACAGTCTTCGACAGTGCCGACGCTGTGATGTGTATTGGGCACATCAAAGGTCGTCGGACAGTGACGGAGACGACATGCTTAAGCTCATGCCAATGCACGCCTCCAAGATTTTTGGAGGCATCTCTAAATCAACTATCGTTATGTTTTTGGTGGCCGCGGTCGCGGTCGCGGGGGACGCACCCACCCAGACGGCGCAACAGTCAAAAACCAGCTCAGTTCTTGCATCTGAGGTTGATCGTGGCGCCGACTTACAGAGCCTGGTGGCCGAACCACGCGCTGAGGCGAGTTACAACGATACTCGCTCAGAGCTGGGGAAATCTCTGGCTCAAAAGCAGGAACAGCTCAATGCACTCATCGCTAGGTTGAACGAGTTGAACGAAACCCAGCTCGAAGATGCAGTTGCTGTCACCGAAACCGGAATTGCCATCGCAGGTGAGATTGAAAGTCTTTTAGTGGATGGAGGGCCACTGGACGAGGCAATGCGCAAGGCACACGCCAAATTTGGTTACATGCGCGAGTTGATAATCGACGACCCCAGTCTCAGCGAAAAACAACGAACTCACCTGCTAGGCATCATGTCGCACCGTTCTGAACAGCTCGCGCAAGATCGTGCCGCAATTGATGCGTTGAAGGGATCGGTTGTCATTCGTCTTGAGGAACTCCAGAACAGCCGCAACTACCTCAGCTTTCTAGTGATGGTGAACGCATCCGAGGGCGTCTTGGCGGCAATCGGTGAAGCCATTGATGTCCTGCGCGGGATGCTCGACCTGTTGGACAGCGTTGGCACCGCCGATAGCGCACCTTCCTCCTAAAGATAGACGACATCCTGCGGCCCTTATGGCCGCAGGACATTCTGCTTCATTCGGACAGAAGGAGAGCTGCCATGCAGTTCCATCCAAAGACCCCGCCGCCTTCTGATGATGACGAGATCGATAAGGGCATGAAATTCTTCGGCAAGATCCTCAAGGTTGGAATGCTTGCCTTCCTGTGCACCACGGTCTGGCAAAGCGGCGTTGCCGCCCCGAGATTTCAGCCGCAGGACTTCAATGCGTACATCGACCCGAGCGGCGAAACCCCCGCAACCTGGTCAAAGACAGTCACAATCCAGCTCAGTGTCCAACCGCTCAATGCATTCGCCAAGCCTTGGGATGGCTTCTCACTCGGAACCGTCATCGGTCCAATCTTTGGCGGGCTGGATACGGCGACACCTGCGGACCCGACAGTCTGCATCTTAACCGCCACCTCCAGCACAGCTTACTGCACCCTGCGTGAGGCCGAAGGAGACTACCGCTCTACCTGTCCCAACTCGAATGTGTGCGACTGGACTGTGTCTGTGCCGCATGGGCAGCAATATGCCATCGTCGTCTTTGACGTAGATGATGGTTGGACGCAGGGTAGCTGGGATCTCGTTGACACCCTTATCGTCGGGAACGCCGAGCCTGCTGAAATGGCGCGGCTTGATCAGCTCACGAGAAAGCTCATCGAGATTGTCTCGCCGACCACAATCACCTTGCCGGATGAAGTGAGCGGCGGCGCGGTCTTCACTTTCAACAACGAAGAGGCTGAGCGGCGCGAACGGGCATTTCTGGTGCTCGATCATGCCCAGGCTGAAGCAAGCGTGTCTCTGTCACAGAGCCTCGTCGCAGTTTTTTCAAATCAATAGGAGGACCCTGAAATGACGATGATCTTCAGAACCTGTGTTACTGCACTGCTGCTGTGTGTTGCCGCCCCCGCGACAGGATACTCAGCCGTGCCGGTAGACTTAGAAACCCGGGAGGTAGAAGTGCGCCCCAATAGTGATCAGAGCTCAGTCCTTTTAGCCAGGATCACGGCGCCGTTCAACGCTGCCGCTAGTGGGAAACCGCCAAAGGACCAACCTTATCCGCGCATCAAGCCACCACGTTCAGGTCCTGCGCCAATACAGGGCGGGGCAGGGACAACTACCGTAACCTTGCCGCCGCCTACGTCAGCCCCTGCGAGAGGGTCGTCCAAGTGGGAGAAGAAAACTCTCACACCTACATTCCAGCGAGCTCATGACGGTCATGCAATTCCGCCTCGTAGCTCGTCATCAGGGACACCGCCACGCGACAAGAGGCTGACGCCAATCTTTAATCACTCGGCCAGGCAGTTCTAGTACGATCAATCCATGGGTCTTCACCGAAGTGAAGACCCTACTCCATCTGCATTTGCCCAGTGGAAGCAGTTACTTCGCAATTTGATGACGCAACAGCATAATTGCGGCCACCGCGATCAAACCAAGAATGTCGACAGCAGCCGCAACACTCCAAGCGAGCGGCACCACCTCTGGATAGCGCTGCACGGCCTCGGGCCGAGAGACTGGTTGGTAGACTGGCAGAACGACCCGTTCCGAACCAATGCCACCTGCAAGCTGAAGTCGAGCAATCCGTTCGCCTACAGTCCGGACTTGGGCAATGGGTGAGCTGCCAAAATCATACGCAGAGCTGACTTGACCTCCCACCTCCCGGACTGCACTGGAAAGAATAGCTCGGCTAGCACCAATCCGTTCGATGAACGTTTGCTCATCGCCCATTAGAGACGCATCTCGCGCGGCGGCGATGTTGTCGCGCACTACAGCGATTTGAGAGAGCAACATGCCGCTGTTACCATCGAAACGCTCGCCAGATCGAATAAGGGCATTCAGCGCCGCCTGGATTTGGGTAGCGATAGGGCCGAAGCCAGATGTTCCAGAGGGGCCTGATCCGGTAATCTCCTGATCAAGCAAGCGCCGGAGTACTTCAGTTTGACTGGCTAGTCCCGCTCGAACCGTCGAGCGTGCCTCCGCATTGGCCTGGATGGTGTCAGCTGCCACGGACAACTGAGCCAGCGTCCGTTCCTGATGATGACGCACAGCATCGGCTCCACCAATTGCGCTAGCGAGGAATGGCATGGATGTTGCGCCGTGTACCGCCGTCAGCGCCAGGGCAAATGCGATGACGGTCCAGAGCTGTTTCGGATCTTGTGGATTGACCGTGGCAGCCATCTTCAGAGTCACATGCCAAAGCCCCGCCATGACCGCCGTCAGGATCGCTGCGAAGATGATAGGCACCAACCAGCTGGTGAACCCCCCTTCATCTGCCAGGACACCCCGCAAGCCGACGGCAACGGTCACGCCTAGACCGATAGCCAAGATGTTAACCAGTGTTTGCAACAACGCCAGCGTGCGGCTGAGCTCTGGAGCCTGCTTATTGCGCTTATCCTTGCTCATTCCGCTCTCCCAGCAAGTGCTGCATCGGCGCAGAGGGTATGAGATCAGCCAATTGGGACCGGGCATCAGCCCGGTGGGGCGCAGGCGCCGCTTGGGAAACCTGCCGAGTTCGAAGTTTTTCTTGTCACGTCTTCGCCAGGACGGAATTCAGCAATAGCGCGATGCGCAAGATGTGTTTTGTATTACAAAACATCTTGGCAAGGAGGCGTTCCAGAGCAAGCTCTTCCACCCTCCTGTGCAACCTCCCGGCATGGCCCTTCTTCAGCATCGAGCTTCATTCAGGCCAGCCAAACCGTATCGTCGGTTTGATCCACTCGCGGGGAGACTTCGCTCTCCCCTGCACCCCATCGACTTAGGCGGCGTTCCTGCCCCCAAGACCCCTGACCATTTCATGGAGACGATTTCATCGAGACCGGAACGGGAGCATTTCATAGCTGCCCTTCCCTGGACCCATCCCATCGACCAACCCTGCGCGGATTGGATGCCGCCATCTTGTCGAAGATGGATCACTCTCAAAGGGTAAAGCCTCCCTTGAAACCCAGCTCGGTGGACTTGGATAAATGCCTCTCCTCTGACACCAAGCCATGCACAAGCGAGCGCTTGATCATGTCGCGCAACACGCCACCAATCTGAAAAGTAGAGCTTCCCCAAGCAGTCTTGCGGAAGTGTAACCATTGATTACACTCGCCGCCGTGAAGAAGGACGTTGGCATGCAGGTCTGATTCAGTTTCAAGTTACGCACTGAATTAGTGAATGCATGCCCTGCCAATAGCAAATCAGCCACTCAGGTGATCCGAGAGTTTATGCACGCGTACTTCGAAAACCGCCCTGTAACTTCACAAGTTTTGTGAAGTGGAATGAACTTCAACATCACCTTACAGTGCGCCTCCTGTGACTTAGTCATCGACTGCCGCGTGGGGATGTCGAACCGTGACAAGCAACCGCTCCGCTTTGCCTGCCCAGAATGCTCCGCGCCGATAGACATCGACATGGAATACGGCGGTGGCATGCACTTCAGCGGTGCGCATAGGATCGACAGCAAGCAGCCGTTCGATAACTCCAACCCATTTGTTGATCTGCACTTAGATTTTCCCGTCTATATGGGCGAATATGAAATAGGCAACACACCCTTCATGCGGGCGATTAGGCAGGTAAGCCCTGAAGAGTATCAACTGCACAATTTGCGGCTGAACATGCTCAATGCTGGCGTCGATGATGTTCGCTTCTTCGGGAACTGCTTGAAATTCTACCGCAAGGACAAGGTTAAACCGTTCATCAATTGCGCAGACAAGAAGTTCGGCGTTACGACGAAATCAGATCTACTACAGGATTTAAACGCTACGCTCTATAGTGTGATCGCGCGGGCAATGGCTCCATTTGCTTTGCCAGGGCAAGATAGCCAAACGGTAGATCAATACATGGAGATCATCTTTGCTTTAGCGAAAGATCAAAGACCCGCAATCGATGCCTTCATCGCGGAAGTGCATAACGTGGGTTTCGTCAAGGCGCTACAGCACGACTGTTTAGAAATCTACCCCCGCATCCTTGCGGCTGAGCTTCCTCTCAGGCCCGTGCTGTTCTTGGATTTCGACTGCGATTTTGCGGACATGCTGCTTCCGGTTCGCGTCTCGACGCATGATTTCGAGATGTACAAAGACCTGTACAAGGACATAACCGAGATCATCTCTCGGCAACTGGTTTTGATCGCAGGCGTGAACAATCTCATGAAACGAGGCGATCACAATGCCTTCTTGCCGGAGATTGGCATGACCACCAATGGCCGAGACTTTACGCCTGCAAACCTGAACGATTTCGCCGACGTGCCGTTCGGCAGGAAGATGGACTTCATCGACGATAGCTGGTTCGAACTGGAAGACGCGGCCACTGACAATCAACTTCGAAACTCAATTGCTCACTATAAGACCGATTATGACGATATCACTCAGGTGGTGACCTATTATCCAAGACGCGAAGGTATGGAGGAAGAGCGACCTGAAAACATGCAGTTCATCGCGTTCATGCGAAGAATACTTTTAGCTTATCGTGAGATGCACAGGATGCACCACCTGATCAAAGCGATCTTGTACTATCCGCTTTTAATTAAGTGATGGTACGACCAAAATGCGAGTGCTGCGCTAAATGTATCTTCTGTAATCCGTGCTGATCGACTGATCGCTCGTGACGTATTTCAGAACTTCGCCGACTTTCCTCGAGGCTCTGATCGGAATCGGCAGCCTTTGATTCATCTGAGTCGAATTCCAGTTTATCTTGGTCAGCGAGAACACTTCCTCCGCAATCTGGGCAATTGTACTGTCGCTGCACTCGTGGGGACAGAGCAACAAAGGATTGGGCACATAAACCCCTGGGTAGGTTCCGTAGTATGGAATGCTTCCGTTCGTGTAGAGTAAGCCCTTGCCGTTTAGATCGACAAAGGTGCCGCGCAGCACTGGATAGTCGCCGTCCCTCAGGACGCGCACATCATAGGATTCCTGGACCCAGACCAGATCGCGAAGCTCAGCCTGACACTCTTCCAAGGCCTCAATGATACCCTCTGATTCTTCGTCTCGGAAGCGCGAGGTCTTCATGACAATGACGCGGGCCGGGTAGTGTTTGTGATGATCGCGATAAGCGCCGAGCACATTGCGAATGAGATCGAAAGCATCCTGCTTGGCCATGTACGGATGGCGACCACGGGTTTCAGTTTGAGCTCTTCGGCCTTTTAGAATGAAACCGCGTCCGCGCTCATCGAACATTTGTGCCGAGCTGGTCCATAGTTGTTGGCCACTGACATCTCTATAGAAGCTAATGCCGATGTAGCACGCCTTGTACTCGCCTTCGCGCGGCATACGTCGCCAAGGCACGCGACCGCTTCCCTTGTAGTAAAGCGTTGTCAACAAGTTCCAAGTGCGGCCTGCACGATCCTGAATCTTTCGATCACTGCTTTCTTTTATCTTTCTTGGGATCTTCGCGCTGTCATTGATCACATCTTCCCAGACGATCTGGATCGGGAAGCTCATGTTCATTGTGCGCGCCTTCAACAGCCCTCTGAAATTCGGTGCGTCAGAACCGCCGCTGTCTTCTTTCTCGGTTGTTCCTTTACCGCTTGCGTGCGCAACCCAGACGCGCTCGATCAGATTAACGGGCAGAGCAACAATCGCCACTTCAGGGCGACTTCCACCATCATCGAGAGACTGGAGATTACGACAGATCGCATCGACGGCCATCGTCACCGCTTTGCTATCGTCCTTCTCCTTCACGATTCTGTCGATCTCGGACTTCGAAAGGGCCGATGTAGCCTCAGGAACAACAGAAAAATTACAACGGAACGGGTTGCGATTCTTCAGACCTGGGAAGTCTGGGTTCAAGTTCGGAAGACCTTCCGACTGACTTTCAAAACCACTCTCAGCACGTTCCAAAAAGACCTGAGCTTGCTCAATTGTTTCGGCACTGCCGACGACCGCGACATTGATAACTTCGCCAAGATGGGTTTGTAACGGGCCAGCTCCGACCAATCCGAGCCTTGGGTCGGGATGGTTGTATTTGTCGCCGAACTCAAGCAGTGGTTCGTCTAGAATTTTGCTCTCAAACTGCATCTTGCCAAAGCTCCGATTGGTGAGAGTCGTCTTGCTCACTGGCCTTCTTGGGCTTGCCCCACACATCCTCGGGCACAGTCGTGGGCAATCTGAGAACAGGCGGCGCGCCGAAGCCTAACACTGGCGCTTCGGCTGTTTCGTCATCGAATAGACTCTTCACTGTGTTTGATCCTCGCGAGAGAAGTCGATGCCACATGATGAGCTGGCCGCGCAGTGACGCATTGTTATCCAGTCGCTTTTTCCCAGACAGCAAAGCATCAGGATACGAGTGAGGTATGAAACCGTTTGTCGTAAAGTGATAGGTGGGCGTGATGATCAAATTCCATTCGTTGCCAAAACACTCAAACCTGGGAATAAAGGCATGGTGACGGACGAAGGCAACGCGCTCTGGGTTAGCTTTTTGGTAAGCCACATTGACGACTGTTGTTTTAGCCTTCTTCTTTGCTGATTCATAATTGAACTCACGAGGCGTGTTCTTGTCCCGCGCCGAGAAGTGAAATAGCTTCTTATTCTTTTCCCAGCGAAGTTCATTTCGAAACTGGTGCTGCAGGGTGTTGCGAAGAATAAACGCGAAGTTGTATTGTTCGTGAATGTCTTCATGAAAAGCTATCGACGCTGTATCAATGGCTTCGACTTGATCGAGATCAACAATATCCTGCGTGACCTCGTCTCGTGGATTGTGGAAAGACCAGAAGATTCTTCCTTTTATAGCCCAATCAAATCGAGGCGTGTCGCTGGACTCCAGAAGGATCGAAGTTGCCTTCTTGCCATCAAACGAGGTGGATGCCACGAAAATTTCATCAGGTAATTCGATGGGGAGCATATTCACCAAAGCATCTTCACCTCCACCTAACGGTGGAACGTAGTATCCAGCGCCTTGTTTAGGAACTGTTAGTGCGGCAAGTCGATCAACGGTGCTTCGATCAAGGACATCAGTCGCTTTGTTGAACTGTAGCTTTCGAGCATCTTCACCAAAACCGAGTGAGACATCCTTCCAGTAGTAGCTCTCATCTGAAATTCGATAAAGTACGAGAATGACGGGGATATTTGACGTACGCCAGTATTTCAGGTCATCTGGCTTAAGCAGGTACGTAAAGCCAGACTCGCTTTCCGAAGAATATTGTCCTTCTTCGGTCGTCTTGATCTGAACAGCGATCATCCGTGCCAGAGGCTCACCGTCGATCATCACTTCAGCGATGCCATCAATGCCTGCTTCAAGTCTTGATCGGCCATCGAACTGATAGCCCATGCTCAAGAAACGCGTGCGCACCGCAGACTCTCCGCGTTCGCCCAACAACTGGTTGTTCGTGATTCTTTTGACCATGGTGTGATAATAGAACATTTTGTGAACGATTGCACGCTTGTCACAAGATATTGTGGTAATCACTAAAGGCGTTAGAGCTTTCTAGCGCAACCTCTCGAGCCGGGCTGTCGTGAACCGAGCTTGCAGTCTCGGACCTTTGGCTTTCATCCCTTGCGCGTGACCTTAAACCAGCCAAGGCGGGCAGTCTCATCTCTCTATTTTTTCTGTTCGGGGTACTGAGCCTGCGGCTGCAACTTACGGCAAATCATGAAAAATTTTTCAGCCTTCAGCATTGGGCTCGTTCGGCTTCGTAGGTGTGAGTCGGGGCAATGCACTACTGATTGATATTCATAGTCGCTCTTCTGGAAACAATCCTGGCATCCAACGGTGAGCGTACTTCGCAGGGAAGGCGAGGTGAAGGGGTGCGCGAGCGCTCTCTGATGTAAGGGCTCCGGCCTTCAATAGGGCAGAGGTAATCCGCCGTGCTGTTCTTGGGCTCAGGCCCAGCATCTCATCCACTTCCCCGCGCTCCAATGAGCCGCGAAACAGCACCGCTTGCAGCACTTTGTCCGACTTGAGTGGCAGCTCACCAGCCCGGATCTCTTCCTCTGCCCAGATCATAACTCGATCCCGCAAGCGATCCGCTTGCATGAGGCCCGCCATAAACTCGACCTGATCGATGCACGTCTTCAGGAAGAACTCGGTAAAGGAGGCGAGTGCTGCTTCACTCAAAGTTCCGCGTCCGTCGAGATCGCCACGCCTAGGGCCGTCGCAGGCTTCCAAATGGGATTTGTATGTTTGTTCCTGCCGTGCCAGACCACGCGCTACTGACCATAGCCCGCGTGTATCCAAGGTGCTGCGGAGCATAGCGTAGGACATCAGCCGGGTGACCCGGCCATTTCCATCGCTAAAGGGGTGAATCCAAAGCAGGCGATGGTGTGCGCATGCTGAGGCCAGGATCGCCTCAATCCGGCCCAAACGCTCGTATGCTTTGTGCATCCGCTCAAGAAACCGCGGCACGGCACCTGGGCTGATGGCTATATGGTGTCCAACTTGGACATAGCCTGTCCGCAGTTCTCCAGGGACGACTGGGACCCTCTTTGCTGTCTTAGGGTCTTCGATCACAAGCAATTCCTGCGGAAGCAGCTCACAGAAACGCCTGTGCACTTCAATGATTGCCTCGGGTGCGGTCGGAGCAGATGCAAGGCCATTTTCGTCAATCCATCTTTGGACTGTGATGTGAGCTTTTGCCTCCTCCTGCAGGTTCCTTTTGTGGGGATCGGCGCTGTAATCGCCAGCAAGTGCACGCTCAATGTCCACGGGGTGAGTATCGTGCCCCTCGATCAGGTTTGAATAGTAGCAATTCATAGATCGCACGAGGTCAGCTAGGGCGGAAGCAATCGACTCCGGTAAGCTGCTTCGAAAGGCAGCGGATTTCTCCGCTAGTTCTAGAGCGAGATCATTGAGAGTTGGACGCAAAGGAGAGCCTTCTGATACCATCAGAGGCTCAAAAATTCCTATTGCTTCTCCATCATCTGTAACGCTCATTTGTCCTGCCTTCTGGCCACTTAAACGGCCACTTCTAAACTCCTTTTTTTCTAATTATAACATATAGTAAGGTCCATTTGAAAGCTAATTATGGCCGTGCATTTGGCCACTTCTGTGACCGCTTTTCAGAGTGAAGCGGCAGGCCATAACTGACCTACCGCCTGTTGGTTACAGCGTTGGCATGCGGAGCAGCAGCTCACGCTCGATGTTCTCAAGGCTAGCAATGGCATTGCGCCGGATGGCGGTGCCGGGATTGCTCTGAATGAGCGCATCGAAACTCCTGCGGTGCAGCAGATGCAGTTCAGGGATGGAGAGCTTTGCCAGCTCGAATTGTGTGATCAGTCTCATGTGATCCTCCTGTTGGATGTTCAGGAGGCCCCAAGCCGTTTGGAGCCTTTCCGGCTCCCACACCCATGCTATTGGAAGAAAGGTCCGGACGGGTGGCGGCTGAGTGAACTTGAACCGAGGATCGGCATTGATCATCCGAGCATTGCCGAAGATGTCGATGTGCTGATGATGAAGACGAAGAAGATGATCGTGCTAATGGCTATGCAGGAGTTTCGCTTCTGACTCACCAGGGAACAATCTGGGAGCATTTCCCTGATCACTGCCATCGCTGAGGTGATGCCTGGAACAGATAAGAACCTGCATCAAGGGAACCTTCGAAGAAGGTGCTGCGCACCCTTGACGCAGAACCTCATCCGCTCCTGATCGGCATCAGCGACGGCGGCTCCAGGGAACAAGGAAATCTCTCTATGCAGCTGAGAAATTTCAAACTGCTCCAGCATCAATCTAAGATACGCTGCTGTGTTATGAATCGGCCTGAAAAGTACATGCTACGCTCCAAACATCCGGGCGGCTCTCCCACCCGGAAACCCTAATGTTGTTGACCAGAGGCATAACTTCGGATGCTACAACTTTTCTACCGCGCGCTTTACCAAAACAGAAATCGGCAGCAAACCTCGTTCGATCAAAATTAGAAGGAATTCTTTGTTTTTCCATCTCACCCCAACTATCAGAGTCTCCACCTCTGTAGAAACCATAGGCTTCATTCTCTATTGAGGCGAATGCCGTCACAAATTCTTCCCTCTGAGTCTCAATCTGCGTCTCTAAAGCTGATTTTTCTTTTTGGAGCCTCTCGATAATGATAATTTTCTCTTTAACCACATTGTCTTCATCAGAGAAATATGAAGAAATGAATGCTCCAATAGTGGCGGACCCCGTTAGAACAGAAAGTACGATAAGCCAACTTCCCAGAGTAAGTCGCTTAAAGTCTGAAATCTTGAAACTTTCGATCTCGATGCCGGATGCGTCTCTCATAATGGTCACCAAACAATTTTTAGGTTGTCCGTTAAACAAGTCGAGGACCGACCCGTCGCAAGATTGTTCTCCAATGCCAAACTAACCGGATTTCGCAATTGCTCAAGTACGAGAGAATCCTCTGAGCTAAAGATCATATCCATCACCGTGATCCAAATCGCGATGATCATGACCACGGTCATTGGGTTGATGCTGATGAGCCCGATCATCGGCCCGAAGATCATGATGACCATCATGCCCTCCGAGATCGAGATATATGGCGATATCGGCCCGGAGCGCGGCGACCTCATCGGCATGTCGGTCTTGCAGATCGGATAGCTCGCTCTGCAGAGCACGGCGCTCTTCAAGTTGTTGCTGACGTTGCTCTTCCCGTTCCTGATCATCGCGTCTGACAGCCTGATATGCTTCTGCTTCATTCTCTTTGGCAATCTTCTTGGACTTGCCCGTCATCCAGTCCCAGAGACCTGCAATGCCGCCTCTGAGTTTGCCAGCACGGGCCACTGTCTCGTCAGCCCAGCGTTCCGCCTGGTTTTCAATGAGGGTCTGACGAGCGGCACAATGCCGTTCCTTCATCTGGGCTTTGCGGGTTGTGATGGCAGCTTCTTTGGATTGCAGCGCCGTCTCCGCATCCCGGATGTATCGATTGATCAGCCCTGTCATCCGCTCGGAGATCGTTGCTTTGGTTTCCTCTACCGATGGGAGGGAGCTTGGATCACCGAGTTTGGCTTTGACATCTTTGGCTTTCTGACCAGTCCATCTGGAGATGGCATAGACCTCGCCCTTGTAGTCTAGAGCCACAAACCCGCGCCGACCCTGGGCGAGATAGAAGCCCTTCTCCTCCAGGGCTTTTTGGAACGAGGCCCGGTTGTCCGATTGTGCCCAGCACTCCTGGAATAGAGCTTTCAGTTCCTTTGGGTTCTGCTTTGCCCGTTTGGCTTGTTGCCATTCCTCTCGGGAGAAGGTCATTGGATCTCGGGCGGATTTGTCCCGGAAGCCATCCGGCAGCTGCCAACCATGTTCCAGGTACAACGATTTGGAGATGTCTTTCAGTTTCAGTTTGAAGTGCGGCAGGTTGATTGCCCTCATCGCATCGACATCGATCCGGGACCATACGACATGGGCATGTCGGCGTCCTTCCTTCTCGTGGAAGACAATGGCCCGGGCCTGATCCTGCAAACCGAGTTTGGTCTCAACCGTCTCGATTGCGGCTTCAAAGTCGGAAATTGGCACGCTTTCCCCAATCGGGGGGCTGAGGCTCAAAGAGAACAGCATCTGGCGGCATTGGGTGCCTTTGGAGATCGCAACGACTTCCTGTAGAGCGTTTCCCAATGATCGCGTAGCGGCAAAGCCGCGTAGCTCATAGACCTCGACATGCTCATTCTCTTCAGCGTTCAGCAGATGTCGAGCCAATTGCATGGCCCCACCGCGTTGTGAGCCTTTCAGGATCACGAGGCATCACCTCCTGACCCTGGAAAACCGAGAGCCCGCATCAAGTCCACCCGAATAGAGCGGATATCCTGACAGGCTGCTTTCAGTTCCCCTTCCAGATCCGGGGTAACTGGCAGCGCCCCGATATGGGCTGCCTTGGCAATCTGGTTCAGGTTATTCGATAAACGGGACTGCCCAAGAGCAGCCAACACACGTGCCAGTTCCGCATGATCTTTGATTGGGTTACGACCTCTCACCCTGCGCGGGGTTAGCTCGCCATCAAATAGCCTTTGACGGATGTAAGCGCCGAGCGGCAAGCCAGCCGCTGCTTGCTCTAACCGCGCCCGTTCCTCAAAGGTGAAGCGGATTGAGAACGGGGCAGGTGCTTTCTTCTGTTGCGGTGCAACTTGCTGCACTGCGACGCGCATATCCTCTGTCAGAAGCAGCGGTGGCTCAATGTCTGTATTCCTGATCTCTGTCATGGCCCCACCTCCGGACCATCAGAAAGTTCTGGAATATCAATATGTTTGAGCTGTCCTTCCCATTCCGCTAGACTTTCAAACAGCGCATCAGGAGAGTTCGAACTTTCGCCCTCCAAGCGCGCCATCAACCTCAATAACTTTGAAGATCGCGCTCAAGTCCCGTCGCTGTCTTGCTCGTCTGTTTCGTGTGCTCGAAGCTGAAACAACGATTGTCTCGCTCAACGTTCGAACACTTCGTTTGCAACACGCTTGCCGGCCATATTCTAGCTCGGGGCTCGACGAGGGGCTCAAGCCCGGAATGAGGTTCTTTTTTTACGGAATGGTCATGAAACACGACCTAATCGACGGACATACACGTTCGCCCAGACGCGCGGAGCGTTGTCCGATCACAGGTCGTTAACCGTTCCATGTCATTGAGAAGGCCCGGATTTACTGAGAGTGGTAGGACATGAACCAGGATGGCGGCAAGAGCGACGTCTCGGTTGAACGTCGCGCAATTGAGCGAGTTCAAGATGATATACCGGCTATTTATGTAAATAAGGATGGTGACGAGGTCGAGTGCAAGATAATCGATTTTTCCTTGATGGGTGCATGTGTGCAGTTTCAAGCACCCGTCGATCTTTCTGAGGTGATCAAACTTCGCCTGCCCAAACTGGGCCTGGAGTACGATGCTGAATTAAGATGGAAAAACGGATTAAAGGCGGGAGTTCTGTTCTTAGATGGGCGGGCCACAAAGAAGTAGTTGACTATCCGCAGCGTGGCCAGAAACTGATGATCCGATCGAACGACCCAATTCTTAGACATGTTTTCAGGATCGTGGCGCACCAGCGGCCTCTCCTCTCAGGGGTGAATGTCTTCAAAGCGATAGCCCGCATTGGATATAGTTGAAACACTGATCGTAGTTGAACGCGACTCTCGGGCTTGCGTTGGGTGTACCAACTTGATAGACGTCCTAGCGAATTTCTAGCTACCTAAGTAGCTGAAATTCCTCAAGTAACGTGAGCGCGGGCGTTGTGTAGTGGTAAGACCTCAGCCTTCCAAGCTGATGACGCGGGTTCG
>ERZ1740062.531-NODE-531-length-20205-cov-10.997767_pt1 | contig 20205 bp, 14 predicted proteins | sample MGYA00581741_ERZ1740062 | MGnify/ENA primary metagenome ERZ1740062 (study PRJEB43018, sample SAMN04849747) | marine metagenome | isolation source: floating plastic debris | place: Pacific Ocean | collected 2008-09-01 | study: EMG produced TPA metagenomics...
CCGGGCCTAACGAATCAAGAGCAAACACTCAACCGATAGACCACGTGTGCTTCTTTATAATGTTATAATGTTATAACTTATATAATGTTATTTTTACAACTATTGTATCGCTTTTATCTAGTCTTGACCTTTAGGAGTGAAATAACAATTAAGAACTGATTTTGTCAGCTACATGCAATTTTACATGCTGTGTACTTATGAGGTCATGTTGTTGTTGAAGGCCTTGATGATGCCCAGAACATTAGAAAAATGAAAATGCTGACATTTCTCCACTTGGCTGAGGGCAGAAATATCATTGATTTTAAGCTGATTCAGAGTGAAATAGGTGTGGATAATGATGGAGTGGAACAGTTCATCATCGACGGTGAGTGTGCTGCATCCTATCTGTAGCCTGTCTTCGCAGCAAAAACCTCATAATACTCATAAAAATATATTACCGATTTTGAAGAGTTGCCATTTGTGCTTATATAGCTCAAATTTGATGCAAAGTCAGATTATCATACTTGGATATATTTTTGGTTGATTTCATACGAAATTGAAAACTTTGGGAGCTAAACTGACCTTATGACATTCTTTGTAGCATCAGCGTGTCAAAAAGTAAAAAGTTGGTAAGCCTTTAGTGCATTCATCATCAATCTAACACAGGTATATTCAATATGCATTGAGTGTACCACCACGCTGCTTTTATTGACCTTTGGATTACGCTATTTTGGGTATGGCGGGTTGAGAAATGGCGGATTAGGGCAGGAAGAATTTACGGGAACAGCACTGGCGCACTTCTATGTAGGCTATGGCAAAACATCAGACTAAAGAATAGTCACAGAAAAAAGCTCTGTATGAAATAAAAACAGTTCTAAATAGTAATTCTAACGTTGGGGGAATTCTGAGTATCATCTTTGATTTGTTTGAGCCTGATAGACATACCGACTCTCTATTTTTATATGCTCATGCTAATATGCATTTGTAGCATCAGTTAGTCAGTTTTGCTCCAATTTGTTCTTGGATACATCACTGAAAACTTAACACTGCAAATAAAATTCTGAATTTTCATCAAGTTTGAGCAAGAGGTATGGAAGATAAGGCTGCTAAAAAGTCAGGACGTTTTTTTTTCTATCTTCCGATATATTGCTTTTGTGGTGGAAGCATACAGTAGACATTGGATCCCGGGACACAATGCCAATGAGAAACGCCAACACCAACACTCGAAACCTCAATTCAAAATATGCTCTCCCCGGCCCCAAAAACAAAAGTCAGTGGCATTGCATACATTGGCGTTTTGTCTGCGGTATTCAGAGCGATCTCGTGGACATGTGAGTACATGTGACTCAACACTTGAGTAGAAGGTTGCTTCTATTTTGAGACTAGTGTGGTCTGATTTGTTCCAAAATATGAGCGCAGAAAAATTTGTATCAAACTTCAGTGCAACCGTAGTGACTTGTGTCGGTGGTTATGTCTGCAGAAAGTTTTGTAGCTATGTGGATAATACTTCCCAAACCTACCCAACTGATGTTTTCCACTACATGTGTGCCACTTTTGTTTGGTGCAATAATTGTGTTGTGTTGTAGCTGTCAAGACAAAAACAGTAACGGCTAAGATGGATCAGATGAATAAGAGAGTGGTAGTTAGCTCCTCCACTCATCGTACATTCGGTAAACAGAACTGGCTGGAGCTGAGCAATCAGCTAGAGTCATGGAGAAGTAATCTAGAGAAGACAAGTCAAGGTTTCCACATGATCATCGAGCAAGCACAAAACGCTGAGTAGTCACTTGATGATATATAACATTCTTCTCAAATTTTATTGGATACTGTAACAATGCTATACAAGTCTACAGGCACCAAATTGCTAGTAATATACACAATAGAATTCTCTACAAAGCAAAACTATTGCCTTCTTTATTTAGCTTATGAGTTTCCTCATTCAGCGGTGGGTAAAACCGTCATGACAGCCTTGCTGTTACGGTAGTTGGGAGCTGTTGTGTTACAATCACATCAGTTTTTCCCAGATTAAGATATCTGAAGTCCTGCTTCCCATCCAGTAGTTTTTAAATTATCCTTGTCGGTGCTCTTCTATTGCCAAGGAGGCGTTAGAGGTGTCGGATTTTGCATATAAGACATGACCACAGAAGATATTGATAACCTGAAATAATAATCCAAACATGCATCTAGTGTTGCTGACACCACAAAATACCCTGTTATCAAAGTAGCAAAACCATATCCATATCCATAAAATACATACAATAATAATAATAACAATAATTATGCATGATTTCTGATACCAATATGCTGTACATACATGAAACTGCTGAACACTTGTTTTGCATCATCAGATGTTTTACTATTAGCGAATCCGATCAGCGCACAATAGACTGCACACCAAGCGCACCATTTAATCTGTAAGAGAACAGTACAGTGAACAAGCAGATTGTTTGAAGCACAGGCGGCTAAATACTTCGTATAACTAATTCCCACATTTAGCTGAAGCAGAATAGGATACTCTCACAACAATTTCACTGCTCACAACTCCCGGTAGAACATGGCAATATTTTTTCTAATTGAGTTTCACACACAAAAATACGTAAGCAGACATCAGTTCTTTTCTTGGGTCAGTATACTGTAAAGTACACATGTACAGGAAAAATATAAGCAAAGCGAGTTCATTTTGTAATTATAAGTAGGCCTACATCTAGTTGATTTGTGACATTAAATTGCTCTTTGGAAGAATAAGCAGAATGAGGTTGATTGAAGAAAAGGGAAAGGTTTGCTTAACAAGTTTTTTTGCCCAGTAGTGATAAAAGTGATTGAAACTCATAACAGAAATCCTGTACGTTTATCAGTGTGATCTCACCTTCATCATTAGTCCACACATACTGAGTATCATTCCCAATAGATTCATATAGTCTGATATCGGATCATCTAATGGATTGACAGGTAGAGGCTTGAACCTTAAACAAATATATAGATACATGTACAGTTTTAAAACATTGTTAATGTATTGATGAGACCAGAGCCAACTATTTCCTTGAAAAATGGGGTAAGCCTGGCTCTTATTTGTTACTATATGCGCTAAGGCTGCAATGTGTTGATTTAGAAGACAACCAACCCTAAATAAAATAGCTGCTGCCATTAGTCATTAGCTCAATAGTTCAATTATCGGCCTGAATTGTATGTCATAATATAGTGTACCGGTTCACCTTAGTTAATGAGGATAGACTTTCATTTTTTTCAATGGTGGAACCAACCAATGAAAAAAAACAGAAAACTTTGGACAGGCTACATTTAACCACAGTCTTCATTGCACTGTCAGCTTGAAGGATAGAAGGAAAGATTGCTTTCTTGGTGGCACTAGATATGTGACAAAACAACACTAATCTACACTGCTAACTACCTCTTAACTTTGTCGGGTCTTCTTGGGTCTGTCTGAGAACTCATAATGTGGTTAGTTAGTTATATATTAGCTTTCTCCAGGCCCTCTTAGTGGTCGGACGAAGTGACTGTTGATGTAAAACTGAAGATATTTTCGCTTGGCTTAATCTTTTTTCAGCTGAGAAGTAACAAGAAAGCTACAACAAAGATTGATTGCATGAGTCAATGTTTATATAAGCACACATAAACATGCACAAATGTATCACACGGTTACACTTATCACACATCATTGTTGCCTACTGCCGGTAGCCAATTACATAGCTGATTATTACTGATATAAGGACATAAGTTATGTCTTATATTTTTTACTCCTTGATTTACTAAGTTTGTCAGAGGCACATGATCAAAATACTACAGAATAGAGAATGCTGTTTATATTTGTTTACAGGCATGGATTAGTGGTAAAACAGGCTGAGTGGCTAATCATGGCTATCAGCCAGTAATACTGTAACCTTATGTCGATTCGGCTGTTGCCCAATAACAGCAGCTATTTTCCGGAAGCATCACATTGTGTAATGACCAATGCCCCAGTTACTGCATTATAATTGCTCCTGCTGTAGCTGGACTGAAACTCCATTGATCAGATAGGGTGGAGAGGGAAACAGCGTAAAGTGTAATGGGCTAGCCAGACAATTCCAATCACGTGCTGCTGGGGTTTGCATGCATGCCAATTTTGCCTCAGTCCAGTATCAACCACTAGGATAAAGCAATGATTTGAATCCTTTGGCAAAGTAGACTGTAGGCATGCTTGCAACCCCAGCAGCCCATGATTCCAATCGATGTTATCCGAATCAGTGCTTTCACCCTATATTGCAGCAGTTCCAAAGTGTAGCTTTGCTTGAAGAAAATTCTCCATATGACTAAAAAATGATACCGGACAAGTATATAGTAAAGTTCCTTTATGAACACTGGGACCAAAAGCCGGTTGGACGCACTTCAGCCACAGCCATCTGCCAAATTCTGTGATCTTGATACCGATCTTTATACCGACTAGACATCAAACCTCGGGCATTATCTAACTTAGAATACTGTTGTAAGGACCCAGTAGACTACTATTAAAAAGCAGAAACTAAGTGAGTCTTATCAGCTCCACTCTATGTGCACTATCACTGCCCACATTACAAAATATAGTTCAGATGTGTTAGGGTTGGTTGGATAGGGGTATACCACCTGATTGTAGGGAGATGTTCTCAATGCTTCAGTTGATGAATGCCTTTGTGTTACCAAGGTTTATCCTTCTTCTTTCTTCACTGCTGCAGATGTCCTCTGAAGTACTGTGGACACCTCCCTACAGCCAGCTCCCTACCCCAAACTCCACCTTCCAACAACTGTGGTTTGCCTGTTCAGCATGCTGAGCATACACCAATATTGAATATAACTAAGCCTACATTTAATTTTGAAATGCATGCTAATACCAATACTAAACTAATAGCCTCAAAAACCGGACTCAGTTCCAGCTGCTTATAAAATAGCTAGTAGGCAAGTAGTAGTAGGGTAATCAAAGATTAATGGGGCTAGAAAAGAAGGAGACAATGATGATTCCCTTTGCACTGAATATCATCATGTCAGTGGTAAGATCTAGGAGTAAAAGTAAGTCTCACTTTTACGCCAAGGTCAATTCCCCACTCCACTCAATCCACTGACTGCTGTGCTCAGTTCTGTAGTAGTGAAGGAACTAGAAGGTTGAAAGTGGAGTACTACTAGGCAGTAACTTTCTTTTTGAATTCCCAACAAATGTTTTGATGTGATTGAATTTGATGCTGGCAGTGAGTGTCATTCTCTGGTGGTTATTTCTATTTCTTACTCTGGGATTTATTAATTTTTATTTCCAATGGACTAAGAATAAATGATAGTTCCTTTGGGTTAAGTCAAAGGTATGGATTTAGGTAGGTATATTCAAGGTTAATACCAATAACAAAAAAAGTATATTTTACCTTGGATTTTATATTTTTTTGATGAACCGGAAATGAACAACTGTGAATGACCTTGACAAACATAGCCCTCTCATCTTTATGTAAAACCCGAGGAAGATACCATTTAAAGAATAATCAGAATTTCCGAAGTATACAGGGTATATCGACTGGATAATTTTTTTAAAAACCAACCCCTCCAACTGTGAATGCAGTCATCATTTTTCTTTGATGGGGAATACCTTATGTGGAGGGGGGGTATACGTTTTCTGTGATATTCGTTGGCATTTCGGCATGCTATTGTTGTGTCTTCAAAACTGCTGATTTGACTTGACTCCCTTGACTACTGTCATCTGTGTCTACAAAAACATGCCTGCAATTAGAGAATGAAAAAATGGTGGGACATTTTATTCTCTTTTACTCCCTGTGTGTCTCATTTCGTACCTCATTGAGTACATTTCTATTTTTTTCTTCAATTGATTAATAAAATTGATCATCATTCAATTCCTAGGGTTGTTGCAGGTGGTTGATCCTGGGCCTGCATGTATAGCCTTCCTAGGCTACACATGCAGGTCTATATGTGGTCCTTGATGTGGTTGATCATAATGTTGTTTGCTTACATACATCATCCTAGACTCTCTGACTCTCAGTCCATTCTGTTGGGTTTGGGGTGAGACTAACATTATCTCACTATTTTTATACCTACTTTGAGCGCTCAGACCAAGGGGATGTGATTGTTCTTTTCTTTGAAAAGGCATCAAACCTGTTTTAGTGTTCCAATCCACATATCTGGACTGAATGCAACACTTTACCAATAGATCTTAACAATAAAATGGATTATTAAATCAAGGAGTCATTCTAACTCCTTGATTAAATACATCTCAAGAATAGCTGCAAGAGAGACAGACCACTGATACACTATGAATTCTTGGTGTACCAACCCTCTTTCTACGTAAATTCAATCGGTCTACTGTTGAGGTGTGAAATTAATGATTAATTATATTTCTATCGCTAACAACAAGTGTTGCGAGAAAATGTTTGCGTCAACTTCGCTAGTTTCCTATATATCTCTTGTTTCCTATATATTGTAGCCAGGGCTGATACAGCTCAGCTGAGACATGGAGTGTAAGGATAGGTAGGACTGACACATATTATCTATAGTGATGTAAAAGATGTGTATCAAGCGATGAAGGAGAGAACAACTCGTCTGCACTCAAAGGGAGAAGTATGCGCTTGGCTGCATAGTTCAAAAAATACATGTACCCTTAGCTCATATTCTGTAACTGGTGTGCCACCACTACTAAGGCATAGGAGTAAAAGGTAGCTCAGCTGGTTAGAGCTCCTGCCTGGGGCATGAAAGTGTTGAAGGTCCTAGGTTTAAATCCCACTGCCGTCTATTGACTACTGGGCCTCAGTGCCATAGGTGTGCTTCAACTTGCCGAAAAAGCTGAGAGCAAACTGGCGCAGTAATTGCAGCCTTGCCCTTAAGGAACTACCATTTCCACGTGCGGTCCCCGGGCTAGGCGTGTGACTAACCTTGCGATTTAAATTTTAATCAGATCCGTGTCAACAATGGGAGCAAACAAATGTCTTTGGCGGATTGGATATCTGATTCTCACCTCATTTTCCCAATTTTTAGATATAGACAGGGAATCGCCAAACTTTGAATTCGTGATCACACTGTTGTCAATCAATGGAGGGCGATACATACTCCACATATTACCTAACTAATTCCTACAACATGTCAAGAAATGATAATATATCATAAAAGTAATATTCATGTATACAGTATAGGCTGTATTTCAAACCTGTGAGGCATATAATTTGTTTTTGCATGTTTGGATATCTAACTTTGAAGGTTCGGGTGCGTGAGGGGGCATTGTTAGAATAAATAGAAATCACTGGCGAAAACGAGGCTTCTGGCACATTTTGCATCAATTTTTGAGATCAGATGGTAGCAAATTCCCACTATATTAATTAACCTGGTGCCATAACAAAGCTCTTTTTTAAGATGTGCCCAGTATTATTTACACAAAATCTTTTGCTGTTTAAATGTAAACATGATTTTAAAACTCACAACAATGAGCTAAGAGTGACCTGCAACTTTAATCGGCCACCAATTCAAATAAAGGTAGCAAAAGAACATAATTTTGAAATTTGATTTAATGGGGATGTCATGATATCAGAAAAATGCTAGGATCAGACGGGCTAGGATACACAGTTGTATCCAAAAATTCATAGCTAACCTTGAACTGTAGAAGCCTGCCCAGGCTACTATAACTGCATGCTACAAGTCACTATTTGTTAGCCCATAATCTATTTCACTGATTTTGTTTGTGTTTCTGTTCCCCCTATGTACATATAGGTCTACGGTAAAACCTCACCTATAAGGCACCAGCCTTACAAGTGGATCGCCCCTTTTCAAAAAATAAAAATGCTTTAACTGCAAGGCACCCTACAGCTATAAGGCACCCTTCAGTTATAAGGCACCTTCAGGTTTTAGCATTCTGCCTCTTTCCAATTGAAATGAGCCTTAACGCTTTATGGCTACCAGGGGGCTGTTTATGAGTAATGTGTTATGCAGGTTTTATCTTCACTGCAACACCAGACTAGCCGGTAGCTATCATTGAAAAATCAGGGTTTTGAGCTGGGAAATATAAAAATGCTTCAATTCTAAGCCGAAGCTGTACCTATATGCCCCACTAATAAGGCACCCTCACTTATTAGAGGGTGCCTTATAAGTGAGGTTTTACGGTACAACTACAATTGCCCTGCAATAGACCTCAACAGACAGAAAATTGCTCAATAGTTTTATGATAAAAGTTGTGTCCACATTGAATAAGAGGAGATTACTCCAGATATAAAGTGGTATAATTATCCAAAGAGAGGAATAAAATAATATCGCATAATCTTTATTTTGTCATATCCCATAGCGTCTTTGATCTCATCAAGAAGAAAAATAGCATGACTTGCTAAGAAAGTCTCATGCTCATTTGTTTGACAGTAGTTATGATAAAAGGATTAGGGCTACAAACGAGTAAACAATGTTAAATAAATAATATAACATAAGTGTGGGGCTGCGATATAGCTAGGTGAGATGAAAAAGGTGTTGTCAAAGGTTTCTTAGACTTTAGAAAGGAGTGTCCGGCCTTCTTGCAATCCAAGCTTTGATGTTTGGTAACTCCATAACTCTAGTTACCAGTGCAGAAACGGTAGGCTCAGTTTTAGCCACATCTAATTTAAACTCAAATAGACTGGCCACCACAATATCAGCCATGGTTATCTGTAAATTAAAAACAGATATCATGTTACAATGTTACTGTGATGCCTCATTATTATGTATATGATTTCTATCAGAAGTACCAATATATACACATAGTCTACCTTCACTTGATCATACGAAATTGACACTAGCCAATTTTATTTCTCACGTCTAGCAAAGTAGTGACATGCATAAGTGTTAAAAGTTAATTTAGTCTAGTTTTGTGTCATGCACCTTTTCCTCTGTTTATTTAATATCTTAAAATTTAGGTTGTGTATCTAATACAAACACAATATGCAAACATTGGTGACCTAGCAATTTCATATGACTCCTCAAACGAGTTATAGTGGCTGTATAATCTTACCTTATCTCCGACAAGCCAGTTCTTTCCATCCTTAAGCCTCAGAGCTAGCAATCTCATTAGTTTGGGGAGAGTCACAGTGTCATACTCTTTAATCATCTCTGCCTGTGACAAACAGCAGTCAGAGCTTTTAGACTATGTCATTGTCAATTTAAGTACGTGTACATTGATTTATTAGTCCGAAAATTCAAGCAGTTGCGAAAGATTTTTTTGTCACACAAGGTCCTAGTAATGAAAAAAAAAGCAAAAGATATGCGTTAAAAGAGTAACGCGTAAACAAGAGGGAAAATTTTTCCCTCTCAAGCAGCAAGGATTAATGACCAGGTAACTCTTTCATTTTTTATTATATCTTATGTCATGGTTGATAAATTTGCAAGCCAAAATGCAGTCTAGCAAAGTTATGACATTATACTGAGCCGAGAGTTTGGGATTCAACTTTTTTGCACTTGCTGTGCTTTCTATGGAGCTTTGTTTCAAACAAAAAGTAACTGTTCCAGTATTAGTGATTGTTACCAGCTCATGGGTTATAATGCGGTGTATGCTTCTCACCTTTTTGGCAGCATCCTGTTCAAACAGAAATTTAGTGCTAGCATTGAATGCGTCCTGAACAACCTCCCATATCATATGTACCTGAGCTTCCTCCAGGTTATTTGACCCAGCCATACCTGTGTGAATAAAATCATTATCGTAATCAAGATTCAAAACTGCAGGCGCAATGACCCCATCATAAAATAAACGGATGGTATATACCCATAGGCATATTATGTTAACTTATTAAAAGCCTATGGCATAACCTACATGTAAGTCCTAAACAATTTAACTTAATGTAGATGATGTCCCTTTCAGATCAAAGAGACCATCATGATATTGAGAGACTGTGAACGGGACAACAGATAATGTTAATATACTAACCGAACGTCTTGGCCAAATACATAGCGCATGCTCCAGATGTTCCAAACTCTTTTCCATCAGCAATAATATAAGGTAAAGTGCCTGTAGGGGTGTCTGGAAATTGAATAGAAATACATGTACATCAATTTATTTTATAAGATTTGTTATACGGAGTGAAATGCTGCTAATGCACATAGACTTGCAACATCCAGTGTTATATGCTGAGTAAATATCATTGTACTTCCCACCAAAACATACAATAAAATATCATCCCTACTCATTTGGGTATTGTTGGGTCAGAATTGTGTATTAATTAATTTTAAGCAATATTTCATGTTCTTACTTGTAGTAAGTAATACATACTTGGTTTGAGTGCAGGCCAGTCACTCTGTTCGATTCTCCTGTCCTCATATTTAGCTCCTGCCTGCTCGAGGATCCATCTCAGCTGCTCAGCTCTACCGCGTCCGTTGAAATACACAAGGGTCAGGTTCTGTGGTGCCATTTTGTGAATTTAGTCTTACTCTCTGACTGCCAGATCGTTGTGGGTCATCTCAGGTTTTGTGCTGATTTATATACCATAGCAATAGCCTTATGCATATTTGCGCAATAGAGTAGTTGCTGTAAGATTAGTTACCTAGCATGCCCCGCTGTTATCAGGCATTGATAAATACATGTAACTCAGAATCTCAGGCTATGTTATTGTTGTAGATGTAAGCAGACGCCTCGGTTGATTGGAATGAGAGAAAATCACGACACTGAATTTTGCTAAATCATGGTGAGCGATCGTATACCAAATTATCAAAATTACTGTAAACAGCCGATGAAATTTTGCTACAATGAAATCAGACAACAATTGGATTAGTGATAAGATGGGTAGGCCTACTGATGCTCGTGTCTGCTTATTACATGTGATTGTTTGGATATCCATATCTCTTTGACGCCTTCACCAACCACCCATGCAATCCCAACCGTAATCCAATGGCGTTAGAACTCGGAAAATACAATTGTTAGGGAGGAATCACCAGGAGCATTCTTCTCAGTTAATCACACTTAACAGTCAAATCTTCCCAGTTAAGAATACAAATCTTCAATCTTCTGACTTAGCTGGATTAGTTGTCAAATCTTCAGTCTTCAAAACTAGGCAATTTTGAAATCTTCTGTTTTCACATATAAAGATTTTGAGTCTCTTTCAATCTTCTTTCTTCACAAGGGCTGATCTTCAGACTTCCCAAAAACCCGGTTACCTCCCCATTGTTGTCAATAAATCATATCTGTATTAAACCATGCGCTAGTTATAATGCTTTAAACATTATGATGGATATAGGCCATAAGCTCTCACAAAATATGTTCACAAAACAATTGATGATGTTCTCATGAAATGCACTCATTATCATCCCCCTGTCAGCTTTTTTTAGAGCTGTGGGGACTAGTATGTAACTTAAAAGGTCAATTTCGAAATCATGCAGTGCATGTTTTGCTTTGTTTGTCAAGGTGTGATGGCTTAAGAATTTGATCACACAGAGTATTGTGTCAATAGAAACAGGCAACACATTTTGATGCTCTTGGTAAGTTTTTAACATGCATACCTTTTAGACTTAACCTTATTAGCTATCAAAACACACTAGGGCAAAGATCATTGACTAGAGTAAATTGTGCAGATCACGCTGACGGTACAAATACTGTTAAATGTTTTATTGAATACGAGTGTAAACAAGATAGCCATTTCAATGGATAGTATATGTTAAGCTCTAAGAATAATACATCCAGCGTCCGACACATTAGAAAAAGTAGAACTAATAGCAAAATTATTCAAAATTCTAATGCAAAATTTGATCAGCTCTATTGGATAGGCCACAAAACTGCAAGGTGTTGAGGATCTTATCTCCAACTTTACCGATCTAAGTACCAAGATTCACTTAAGAGGCTCTTAGATTTGAGTTTAAAAAACATCTATCGTTTCATTAATTTCAAAGTGTGTCAGAGTTTGCAGTCTGAGATGCAGAGCTAGTATCATCTTCTACAGCAACAGCAAAAATTTCAGATATTCAGAGAGATCTAAAGTGTACCAATAATCTCTCACCGCTGTTTCAGGCCTCAAGCTACATGTAATTCAATATTCACCTTGCAATGCCAGCATTCTGTAGTGATTAGTACTTCTTCTGATTCAAACCTGATGGAGACACAATGCAGAAAGTGATCCCTAAAAATCACTAGCTGGGCGGTTAGTGATCCATTTGGTTATATTAGGAAGTTGTTTCACCCTGTCCACCAGAGCTGACACTGACTTGACGGATTGTATCCCCTGACTGACTGCTCCCTGCTGACTATCCAATAAACATACACATACCAAGTCTGCCATTGATAACTATAAATACAAAATTATACATGAACATATGGGGAGCATACTATCGACATTTCAGAAATTCCGACACGGTGACACAGGACAGAATCGTAAATCTGATATCATATAAGACAAAATGACAGGCAGAGTCTGTCATGACACAACCTCTTTCTGACCAACCTCCCCAGAGGAGTCAAGTACTGTAACTATGAACTCACTGCGGCAGATAAAAAAGATAATGTTATGATAAGCCCATTGTCATTTGAGCGGCTGTGCATATATTTGGTCCCTATAAAATTGGTAAAAACAAAAATGATATATAAATTGCATGAACGCATAGTGGGAAATAATGAAGCATATAAAGTAAGCGATGCTGAATTCTCCATATTTGGGAATTCACCCCTTATTCCAAGGAGTATAGTATAATCCTACCAGGCTGTATGAGCTATAGGCTATATAAGACATTTAGGGGACATATTTTTGAGAAATATTTCTGTTCATCGAACTGATATGCCCCTGATCTCTTTGTTTTACACCATGGTGTCTGTTTGCCAGATCAAGAAATCAATATTGAGGGCTTGTGCAATTTATTATGGTTTAAAGTTTAGGAATAAAGTTGGCTTTGATTGAAAATTGACACCAAATTTCATGAGATATAATATTGAATATAAATGTCCTCAACTCTTCATTAGGGAGTGTTCAAGCAAGGAGTAATCTATTACTCCTTGGTTCAAGCGACAGGGGCAAGAGAGCACAACTCTGATCCCATAGTTGTATAACTCTGCCAATAAGATAAATTATTATTTGTCTCATTGACTCTGCCTGCCCTGTACTTGATGAACATGACAGCAGGAAAAATGAGATTTGTATTGTTTTTGTGTATTAGGACAGCACTCTCCAGTTGATCAATCACCATATCAAATTTACCTTTACAACATCATTGAGTTCGCTGGGAAAACTTGGCCAAGCTGAGACCTCTTGTGCATAGCTCAACCCAGCCGTGTAATAAGGTACGCCTGTGCAGAATATTCAAAATTCACCTTTTTCTAGTACCACCTAGGTTGTTCCCACTTAAAACATGTAGGTAGCTTAGCTACTGCCCTGAGCCTGACCTTCTCATGAAAAAGGAAAGGAGGAAAATGTGTGATGCATATGGTCAGCTTAATATGGTTATGCATCTGTTTCTTTCTGCAAAATCAAAGGGGCTATGTCGGGAGCGTAAAATTGGTATAACAAGTTCATTGATTAAGATGGAGTCAAAGTCTGGGAATTTGTCATATTCCGTAGTCACAGTTTTACCGCTCATCCAGTGAATTCTACCATAGTCCAATTCAGTGCGCTCATCGCTTAAATACAATCAAACTCACCTTATTTCCGACTAGCCACTCGTTCCCTCCTTCTAGATGCCTGGCAATGAGAGTGAGATACTTGGGCATTGTCACTGTGGAATACTCTTGCAATAAAGCCGCCTGTGAGGAAAAACAGGGCCATGACCTTTCATTAAGATCAGCAAATCACAGACTGCCCTTCCTGCATTATTGATGCCCTTTGAATACACAGTCGTGACAGAAGAACAATGCTGACATTATGAAAAGAGCAGAAAAATCTGTTTCAGAATTAAATGATGCCTTTATTTTGTTTTATTAATTTCAATACAGCCCCTATAAATGGCCATAGGATTTCATCCACCAATATGGAAGGATCTAGCAAGCAATCCGATTGTCCCGCAAAAATATACCTCTGTTTTTTCAGAATCAGAGTATTTAACATTTTATGAAAAAGGTGCAGTGCAGCCCTGACAGTACATGTAGTCATTGCCTTACCTGATCATCCGGCGAAGCGTAAGCAGCCTTTGCGAATGCATTGAATACGTCCTGAGTTACATCCCAAAGCATCTGTACTTCGGCTTCCTCCAAGTGGTTTGCTCCAGCCAACCCTGTATAGCATGTGACATGTCATTGGTATAAATTTAGAAAACTTAGTTTGAAACAGCGCTGCCATCTAACATCATTAAGCCAACCTACCTAGCTGATAGGTATTTTGATAATAGTAATGAAAGCCATTTCTTTGAATGTTCATTTTGTGGAATTTTGAGGGAGAGTTTTGGAGGTATTTTCTGTCGTTGAATGTAATGACATGCTACTTTTCCATCTTTACAAAACGGACATACCTAATTCCCTAGCTAAGAACATTGCTACAGCTCCTGATGTGGCTATCTTCTCTCCACCTATCTCCAAATATGGTAAACTTCCTATCGGTGTAGCTACAAAATAGATCCAAAGCTGATTACTGACAATTGAACCACAAACATGTACATGGGTATTTTGAATCAACCCCTGCTTTCGTTTCATGTAGCATAATAATTCATTTAGATGTATTCCTACATGGTCAAACTACATCATAAATGTATATAAAGTTCATATTCTACTCACATGGCTTGATGGCAGGCCAGTCTGATTGTTTTATTCTCCTGTCCTCCCACCTGGCTCCTCCCTGTACTAAAATCCATCTTATCTGCTCTGCTCTTCCTCTCCCATCGAAGTAATGTAACTTGTAGTGTTTCTGTGTGGCCATACTGAATGATGCTAAAAGTATAAATGAATATTCATTTTACAGATCGTTACATACTCGCTTTACAACAAGGAAATTGTGATGAGTTCAGGTGATGCTCAGGCTTACACCGACTCTATAAGTACAGGAGTGGGTGGGTGATGATGCCAAAGTAAGGTTTATACAATATCAGCCATTCTCATGGTTCATGCTATTCGCCTTCATATCTAAATGAGATCCAGATAAACAATGGCGTGTACTCCTTCTCTTTTCTTACCTTGGTTTCCCACTCTTCTACAACTACATGTATATGTCGCCGAAATAGTCAACAATATTGGATATCATCAGCAAGATGATCTTCTTGCTGTGTCATGTTTTCTCAAGTTTAGATAACACAGATAGACCACACCTCCTATTTCATCTCCCCCTAGTAGAGGACACTTTTTATCATCCTCTTAGAGTTGTGCACAGAAATTTGGATTACTAACTACCAAGCCTAGTGATATGGAGGGCAAATATTTACCAATATGATAATACCACTGATTATGATAATTTATCACAATCTGTTTGAGTAACCACCATCTTCACTCAGAAAACTGGTTAATGTGTAGGAGGTTTGTTGACAATAACTGCTCTGCGTTTGTTCAATTACATCACCAGAGTCTACATTTGCCACCTCTTCTTTGTGAGTATATACCATACAGCTTGGGAGTTGTGTGCTTCTTTGTTGAGAGAGAACAACTCTTGGTGTATTATTAAAACTGCTGTTGGTATCAGACTGTGCAATGAGATGAATATTGTATTGAATGTGTTATATTGGTGTGTATGTCTGTTGATGCTATTGATGGAGAAAGTTCCTGAATAGCTTCTGGCGCAGCAAAATTGTGTTTATTTTGAGTTTCAAATTTAAAAAAGAGAATGACCTTTAGAGTTGAAACACAGTATATTTATTTAATGTAATATAGATTGATGTGAAATCTAAAATTTAGTTTGAGGTCTTGTCTCAAGCCATTTTTTGATATTAGGAAGGTTCATGACCCTCTCCATCAGCCCCGAAGTGGCAGCATCTGCTTTTATTTGTCTCAATATCTCTGGTCTGGTTCTCTCCGAGAGAAACTCAACTAGATACAAATCTGCCAGTGAAACCTGCAAATATAATGTAGGGTGTATTCAAAATCAGTTAGTAGAGCAAATGATTTGCCACCGCCTGTCATTTGAATGTGAAAATTGTGTATCTGCGTGTCATTCACTCAAGCTAAAATTCTCTGCCATCAATGTTCATCTCAAAGTTTCTCACAATGCAGATTGGCGCACCAATAGACTTTATCTAGATAGCAGAGCATCTGACAATCTCACCTTATCTCCCACTAACCATTGCTTCCCTCCAGAGAGCATTTTGTTGATCAGAGCCACCAGTTTTGGAAACGCTGACTCTTCATAAGCTTTCCACAATTCTGACTGTAAGTAAAGTTGTGGCATGCATAATTATGGGGCTTGTACTGAACATCCGCCAATTCCTGATATTGATCTAATACTTTGTGGCATTTACTAGCTGGAAGTTTTCAGGCGTGCTCATTTTTTTAGTATTTGTGATACTCTATGAATTGGCAGTTGAGTTTTTTATCTCTTTTTAGCTTATTAAACTTGTATTACTTTAGACCTGGTCTGTTCCTTACCTGTTGTGTTTGATCTTTGGCTCCTAATGCCTTTACTTTTGCAATCATTGTATCTTGGGTGCTATCAACCACCATCCTAATATAAGCCTCATCTACATCATTGCATCCCAGCAAACCTGTAAAACCAGGTCAGCAAAGGTTGCAGGTATCATCTGTTCAATCATGTGTACTGACATCCAAACCTGAGGATATCACCGAGCGTTACCATGGCATAGTTTGTCAGAAAAAGTTGCAATTCTATCATTTGGTGAAAGGTGTAGTGTACGAAGCTCAAAGGCTTGATATTAATCAGGTCAACCTCTTGATGAAGCACACATAGAGTGTATCTTCTTAAGGTACTCACCAAACTGCTTAGCAGCGTAGGTAGCACATGCATTCGAGGATGGTATCTCAACTTCACCATCAATCATAAGATATGGTAGTGTTCCTGTGAATGTTTCTATAAAAAAAGTTGGCCACTTTCAAGATGAGAGTACAATGCGTCATCCATGGTCATAATTAGTTATTCCAGTGCAGGTGTGATCCATGTCATTACAATCATTGTACTGCTCACTATTTATGTATGTGCTGGTGTCATGTTCTTAGCCGGAACAAGGCCACCAACCAACAATATATTTCTGGTTCAGGAAGCCTTCTCCAGCAATTTTGAATCGAACTGAATACATACTTGGTTTGAGAGTAGCCCACTCTCCGTCTACCATTCTCTTATCTTCCCATTCTACTCCTGACTGTGCCAGAACCCATCGAACCTTCTCTCCTCTTCCCTTAGCATTGAAGTATACAAACTGTATCTTAGAAGGTGCCATCTCTATCTGGGCTCTATCTGTGCCTGTCTGAGTTTATTATAAATAAAAATTTCTCAACTTAAAATGTATTTCCTGTCCCTATTAAAAGTTATAGTTTTGTAAATGTTTCTTGAACGTTTTCTTCCTCGTCCATGCACAGACCATTCATTGACATGGTTATACAAATTCAGGTACTAATCAGCATGTGCTGAATCAGTATGAAATCGTCCTCTCCGCTTACCTGGTCGCTGTTATGCCCGCTAGTGTACATTTGAAAACATGAAACACTTTTCTCTGAGATGTTTGGTTTTATACTTAATACAAGCCAAAGATAAGACTCAGAATTATGTGCTTTTCGCTCACAGCAGTGATGAATTTGCTTTATTTAATCATGACTTGCATTTTCATGCCACTTGAATGTGTAGTCTGAAAGCTGCTAATATATGAGGGTCAACAAATAAGGCAAAAAGTGGTCAACGTCATCAAGACATATATAGTAGATCCGACTTCCAGTGTCATCATTACGGCTCTGATCAGTCAATCATCTTGATCTATACATCATCGACACTATTGCCCTTTGTATCGCATTGCCAAGCAAAATTATGGATTTTGTAAATTATGACAGTGAAAGATTTCGGCTGAAATATTGGTCCACAGAACTGCATCACTACATCTCAGTCTAAACTATACTAGAACAAGAATTACAGCATTTCAGTGTGACGAACCTGTATTTGATGAGGAGACCATTTACTTTAGAAATTAAATTTTTATGTTTGCAAAACAGCTTGCAATTGGAAAAAACATCCATCACGCATAAAATGTACAAAGTACAATAAAATAAAATGGGGAATTACATTATTACATCATTTATTTATTATACTCAACACACAGGCCACAAATGTTTTTAAAGTATTAAAATTGTCTCGAGCATTTTCACCAGGTAGATTCCGGTCTCTTCTCAAGCCATCTCTTTATATTGGGTAGTTGTGTGATTCTGCTGATGAGTCCTGAAACTGCGGAGTTAGCATTGATTATCTCCTTCTGTTTGTCATTCGTATGATCATACAGAAACTGTACAACAGCCAGGTCTGCCATGCTTATCTAAAGTAAACAAGTAATAAGCATAACTGAACTAAATACAGTGTATTGAAAAAAAAATAGTAGGCAATTTAGAGCTTGCCAACAATTGCTTGCATTTGTACAGACGATTCAATGGGGAGCTTGGCACTGGAAAGTTGGTAGTCGTTTATTTCTCTGCAGAAGTGCATTGTTATGTTGTCTTCTCATGCTTTATAGTAGGATAATTCCTTTCTTGTGTATTAATTAGATTATATCCTTGCGGTGGATGCATTACAGTTGTTTGTATGTGTAAGTTTTACTCTTTAGTGCTAATCCGGATGATTGGGTTTTAAAATCCAATAGCTGATCACATTTTGACACTCAGCTTTCAGAATGTCCAAGATAAGCTTGGAAAGAATGAACAGTTAGAGACTCAAACCTTGTCTCCTACAAGCCACTGTTTGCCTCCATCCAGTCTGCTCTCGGTAAATTTCAGCATTCTTGGTAGAGCTGTCTCACAATAAGTTTTATTGTGGTTTTCCTAAAAAATACGGTAATTCTAGAACATTGCAAATGAAATAACGCCTTTACCCTGTTGAAGATGAAGTAACCTCAATTCCATATATCATAATTAAGCTCAAGCTTTACAAACCGGAACATCAAGCAAGCATGGACAGCGACACCAAGAACTCTAAAATATGGCCGTTTACTGAAAATTCACACACTCTTGGTGCATTTTTGGAATGCTCATTCTTCATGCAAAAGACCTATATTGGATTGGATTGGATTTACCTTAGTTTCTAATCACTTAGCCTATTGAGAGAGGGTATGTATTTATTGCTAGGTTGCCATACAGATAGCCATTAAAATCACTGGAAAGTGAACTGTAACCTTTTTACCCATAAAAGCATCAACTTACTTTCTCAGCCTCATCTTTACAGAACATAAACTTGATGAGAGCAGCTACAGTATCGAGGACTAGATCCATAGCCATTCTGATCTCAGCTTCCTCCCAGTCATTAGATCCTCCCATATCTACATATACCATACATACACCCTTTATACAAAACCTACACCCTTTATTGTGTCATACAGAGGTCTCGTTCGTAAATCGCAACTCCCATGATAGTGCTACATTTAGAACCTGAGCAAACGATTTGAAAGCAAAGTTGCCTCATTGAAACACCAACTCAGTGAGGAATTTTTTTGCAGTGATCGCGAAAGACGCCTGAAAATCCTCTTTTTCCCTTTTAAGCTATTTTATTAAGACTATAAACAAATACATGTGTTTCCTATGGGATTCCATTTTTTGAGCAAATAAGGAATCCTATGAGGGAGTTATGCACCTTTTATACATATGAGCATAACTCCTAATTAATTTCAGTAAACAACTACATGGAAAAAATATTTTGGGCCAAAATTTGTCTTAGCTTTTTCAATTGAAAAACCCTCCAGTATGGTTGGTCGAATTTTTTGACTCGCATATTACTATGCAGGGACATTAACACTTTGTGACTCATTCGCTTAGGGTCAGTGATTGAAGTAGAGCTATCTTTTTGATGTTTACGATGTTATTGTTGAGGACCCAAAATCAATTATCAACTACAGTGTATGTACTACTAAAACAAAATCAAAAACATTGAAAATCGGTATCAAACCTAGCAACATTCTCTTACCCGTAGCATCAAGAATTTTGACAGTGTTAACACCCAGCTTTGAGGCAAACTTCAGCAAAAACCAGAAAGCTCGTTTGAATTTAACGCTCTTCTGTTTTTCCAGAAAATTATCACTGATTGATGTTTGATGACTGTGCAGCCTGATATTGTGCTGACCTACATCAATGTTCATTGTCTATATCATTGGCACACTTGGTAGGTACTAGACTATCTGCGTGTGATAATTTTATGCAAACCCCCTGTTTTATATTAGCGCCATCCCTACCCTGTA
>ERZ1740062.532-NODE-532-length-20178-cov-15.492123_pt1 | contig 20178 bp, 16 predicted proteins | sample MGYA00581741_ERZ1740062 | MGnify/ENA primary metagenome ERZ1740062 (study PRJEB43018, sample SAMN04849747) | marine metagenome | isolation source: floating plastic debris | place: Pacific Ocean | collected 2008-09-01 | study: EMG produced TPA metagenomics...
TTTACTACATCAGCCCTCTCTTTTGATACTCTTTTTTTTTGGCGAAGGTATTGTTTATTACATATATTTTTTAATTTTTATGGTTTATAGGGTTAGGTACAAGATATGAACTATCCCCTATTCAGTATTCCCCTTTGAAGTAATTAAAAAGCCTGCCTTAGCTTTGCTAGGCAGACTAGATTTAATTAACCATACCCGACTTCGGGCATGGTTATATATTCATTTGACCTGAAATCTTAGAACTAAAATCTTAGAACTTGAAGGTGGTACGAATAGTACCAACAACAGTGGTGTCATTGTCATTGTTGTGTTCTGGGTTGAAGATAACCAACAAACCAGGAGTAACAGCAATTCTATCAGAAACCTTCATTTTGTAGAGAGCCTCTAAGTGGTAAGAGGTATCTTCGTCTTCTGTACCTAAAACATCACTCTCAGTAACTTTAGGAGGCTGACCAAAGATGAAACCAAGGGTATTTCCTTTAGCACCAAAGTCCTTAAGACCTAAAGTTGCAGCCCAGTACTTAATGGTTGCATCATTGTCGCTATCTAACTGATTAGCATCAGCAATACCGTACCAACCACCTAATACAGTCTTTTTATTTAGCTTATAGTTAGCTAATAAAGAGTAGTGGTTAGTGGTGGATCTACCAGCAAGAGGCTGGTTAGCATTTGCACTTCCGGTACTACCAATAGCAATTTTACCGCTATCGTCATCGCTGTAAGCGTTAGCGTAAGCGAAACCAACGTTTAACTTCTTGTTAGGTGCAAAGTCAACCTGACCGAAGTAGGTGTTGTTACCACTAAAGATTCCGTTGGTAGGATCGTTCTGACCATCGGTGAAGTAACCAGCAGTCAACAAGATAGGAGAGCGAGACTTCTTACCCTTCTTACCCAAGGTTACGGTTACACCAGCATCACCATTCGCTACGCGATAGATGGGGCTGAAACGACCGTAACGAGAAATTGCACCACCACCACTGCTCTTGAAGACAGGGTTGAAGGTGTTGGTATTATCCTGCATTTCACCAGCACTGAAATCTAACTTAACGCGTACTCCCTTAGCAGGAGTGAAAGCGTAGTTAACTTCATCGATTTCAAGGTTATTGTCGTTGTCACCATCAAAACCCAAACGGGTCATTTTGGTGGTGTCATCAAACTTAGGAGTGTTACGAGCTTGTAAACGAATAGATAATTTATCTTTACCGCTGAAGCTAGTTTGTAACTTCAAACGAACGCGGTTAGATAGGATTGTGTTGGTATCTTCACCAGCATCTGTATTGTCACCACCGAAAACATCGGAAACTGCAACAACAGCCTCACCCTTTAATTTCGTGGTGGTAGAGAATTGCTTCTTCTCTAACTTCTCAGTACGAACTTCTAAACCATCCATACGTCCGCGTAGAGTTGCAAGCTCGTCTTGAAACTCTTCACGTAGACGCTTGATAGCAGCCATGTCATCAGCACTTACAGAGTCAGCAGTTGCTGTAGCAATAAGTTCGTTAACGCGGTTTAAGCAAGCATTTAAACCAGCAGCAAACTCATAACGAGTCATTGCACGATTACCACGGAAAGTTCCGTTAGGATAACCAGCAACACAACCATAACGCTCAACTAAAGACTGTACAGATTGAAAAGCCCAATCAGTAGGTTGTACGTCTGTTAACTGAGAAACAGAGGTCACTTGACCAATGTTATTTTCTTCTAATTCAGAAACTCCGTTTACTTGCTCAGCGAAAGCAGTTCCAGCAGCTAAAAATACAGCAGCAAAAACAGCTGGACTTAGCTTTAAAATATTGAAAAATCCTTTTGTCATGGTTTCAGTCTCACTCACACCTAAATTTTTCACACCTATTGGTCGAATCATATATTTCTTACCCCAAACTATTGTTTTTACCTGGGAATTTATCTATGTTCGCCTGAGATAATTGTAGAAAAAATTAGCTAATTCTCGTGTGTATATAACCACATTTATTCAAGTATTTATATCATTTTCAGTTAGTAGATACAGTCTTTTTTTTATATAGTCAAAAATTTTTATGAGAATACAATATATTATTTATTTTAAAGTTTTTAAATTTTATAAATAGTTTTTTTACTTGACTTTAATAGATAATATTATGCAAGATAAATTTAATTTATTATTTGACGATACAAGTAATTCTTCTTATTTTCGATCGATATAATATCGAATCAAATAAATACCTTTATAAGTCTATTCTCTTTTAATAAGGTATTTATGTATATAATCAACTTGCTAATGCTAATTATCTAATTATTTATTTCATATAATAAAAATTCCATATTTGCAAGAAGTGACTTGTTTTATAAAATTAAATTACATATCTGATATATATAGGACTTACGAAAAACCTACGTAATTCTGTCATTACGTTTGCGTAGCGTGTCTGTGCTTGACTCATGCTTCCCTACACTAGGTGACCGAAACAATTCAAAATGCAAAATGCAAAATTCAAAATTAAAGAGAAAATAAATAATTTTGAATTGGAGCGTAGCGATTGACCGTCGCTTCCGACAGATATTCGTTTCATAAATCCTATAAATGTGTCTAATTACTCATCTATAAAAACAGATGTAAAGATTTATAAAACTTCAAATTTAAATCTTAAATATATCGACTCGCTGGGAAATTAAAGTATATTATTATTCTACATTTTACTAAATATCAAGAGTATAATTTATATTTGACATTGTATTAAGTATGACTGGATAAAACTTGCCATCACCGGCAGCACCGGGGCATGGAGAGTATAGCGATGACTGCTGTATAGTTAATAAATATATAATTTAAGAATAGATTAATTTTAGTTGAATTTTAGTTTATTTGATGTAGTAAATAAATAAGTATATTTATTTATAGCGTTTACTAGTCTAATCAGTTGTGGTTTAAAATCCGTATTCTTTTAATACAAGTAGGAAAAAATGAGGTGTACTTTATCTGCTTGGAAAATGCTTTATTTATTTCTAGTCATCAATTTTATATATAGCATCTGCACGAACATGAAGATTATTATCTCTAGCTAAGTATTTTAAAATATAATTAGGAGTATTGTAATTTTTTGCAACTTGACGACGTACTTCAGCAACTTCGTCTTGTGCAAGCTTTTCTAAAATACTAAGACTTGCTTGAGGATGTTTAGCTACTGTCTCTCTAACATAATGATTTTCATCTTCCCCTAATTGATTAAGTAAATATATAGACGCATTATTATTAGCTGCAACTTGTAAGCGAACGATATATTCTCGATCCTTAGCTAACTTTTCTAAATATTGTTGAGATACTTGAGAACCATATGCCACATCTGCACGAATGGTTTTATTCGGATGGTTCATAGCCCATTCAATAAAAAATAAAGGTAATTTTTTATCAAAAATAGATTTACTACTAAAATATAGTTTCTCTAAAAATAAAGGATTTTCTATGAGTAATAAATTTAGTATAGAATTACTTAATACCTGAAATGGAAATTGATCGAATAACTTGAGCAGAATATCTGGTGGTGTATTGGGATTTTGCGCAACTGCTTGACGAATTAATTTGCTATGATAATCTGCTAATTCTCTCAAGCGTTCTGCAGATGTATTGTTATCTAAAGCTTCAGATTCTAACTGTTTAGTTTTGAAAGTTTTTGATTCTGGAGTTTTTGACATTTACTTATGCGAATACTTCACTCCTAATATTCCTAATTATTACAACTCAATCTTAATTTTAGAATGTTTTTTGTAATTGAAAAAACAGTTTGATGAAAAAGCTTTTGGTTAATAATTGATAATAATGAAGCATCAGGTGTTAAATCGTTACACACAAGTAAACTTAAATATATAACCAAAAGGTCAAAATCTCAAATATTTCAGGACTTACGCAAAAGCAACGTAATTCCGTCATGACGAGCGATAGAGCTTATGCTTCCCTACACTACGTTACAGTCGCTTCGGACAAATCTATGTCCGTAGGACACGCTATGGGTTTACGTAGTATAGCGATAGCTAACGTTGCATAAGTCCTGTATTTATGATTAATCCATTTCACTATACTTAATTCGGCTTCGGACATAGTTATAAATTTATCTACCAACCTACCAGGATGAGATTTTGGCTCATCCCACATATGAGGATTTTTGTAATCCTGAATATAATACCCTCAGAATAAATGCTGTGATTATTCTTGAAAAGTCTGTTTCAAAAAGCTCAATAAAAAGCTCAATAATATTGAAAATAGAAATCTTTTATTAGCAAATATGAGTATCAGTACCCACAAACCGACATAATGAATAATTGAGAACTTACGGTTTGAATGTATATGAGTTTCCGCGAAGAATTTAAGCTATTATTACGTGCCCGCTATCCTCTAATTTATATTCCTACATATGAGGAAGAAAGATTAGAAACTGCAATTCGAGAAGAAGCAAAAAATCAAGGCGATCGCCCAGTTTACATTTGGGATTTTGTGGATGGTTATCATGGAAATCTCAATGATCAGAATTTTGGCAGACGTAATCCCCTACAAGCTTTAGAATTTGTAGAAAAGGTGCATGCAAGTGCTGCTGGTGTATTTGTTTTGCGAGATTATCATCGCTTTTTGGATGATGTAGCAATTTCTCGGAAGTTACGTAACTTATCACGCTTGCTCAAGTCCCAACCTAAAAATATTATTCTACTTTCACCGATTATTGCCATTCCCGATGACTTAACTGAGATATTAACTGTTGTAGAGTTTCCTTTACCTAACTCAGAAGAAATTAAAGCAGAAGTAGAACGTTTGTCATCTGCAACAGGTAACTCCTTGAACAGCAAAATAATAGACGAACTGGTGCGTTCTTGTCAGGGATTGAGTATGGAACGGATTCGACGAGTCTTAGCAAGAGCGATCGCATCTCACGGAGAACTACAACCAGAAGATGTAGATTTGGTTTTAGAAGAAAAACGTCAAACAATTCGTCAAACTCAAATTCTCGATTTTATTCCAGCTACAGAACAAATTTCTGATATTGGTGGTTTAGATAACCTCAAAGACTGGTTATTGCGAAGAGGTGGAGCATTTTCCCAAAAAGCCAGACAGTACGGTTTACCCCACCCCCGTGGTTTACTATTAATAGGTATTCAGGGTACAGGAAAATCACTCACAGCTAAAGCGATCGCTCATAATTGGCATTTGCCTTTACTGCGTTTAGATGTTGGTAGGTTATTTGCTGGTTTGGTCGGGGAATCTGAATCTCGTACCCGACAAATGATCCAGTTAGCTGAGGCTTTATCTCCTTGTATACTATGGATAGATGAAGTAGATAAAGCATTTTCAGGCTTGGGTAGTAAAGGGGATGGGGGAACTACTAGTAGAGTATTTGGGACATTTATTACCTGGTTAGCAGAAAAAAATTCACCCGTATTTGTAGTTGCAACAGCCAATGACATTCAGTCATTACCACCAGAAATTCTCCGTAAAGGTAGATTTGATGAAATATTTTTTATTGGTTTACCTAGTCAAGAAGAACGCTCTGCCATATTTGAAGTGCATTTATCTAGACTTCGTCCTAGTAATCTCAGAAATTATGATATCAAAAGATTAGCTTACGAAACCCCTGACTTTTCTGGTGCAGAAATCGAGCAAACTTTAATTGAAGCTATGCACATTGGCTTTAGTCAAAATCGAGACTTTACTACAGATGATATTTTAGAAGCAGCCAGTCAAGTTGTACCTTTAGCTCGTACTGCATCTGAGCAAATTCAAAAATTACAGCAATGGGCAGCTTCAGGAAAAGCTCGTTTAGCATCGCGTAACACTACTTTAGAAAATAAAGGTATTTTCTAGGATAGAAGGAAAAATAAATGACCCATTTAATAAATGACCCATTTAATAAATTACTTGTAAAATCCATAAACAAGTTTCCAAACTATTTTAGTAGCGTTGTGCACTAATAGTAAAAATGTTTACTCGTTCTCGTCGTCGTTTAGCATATTTATTTGCAATGCCAATGGGTTTAATCCTATTTGCATTCACATTTATTGTTTATTATCGACAAGCACAAAATCAACTTCAATCTTTTGACAGAAGACTTTACTTGACGGCAGAGAAAATCAGTAAAGCTTTTGGTGACCCACAAACAAGTAATGATTTAGATATTGATAGTGATATCAATATTTGGCAAAGAGAAACAGAACATAATTATATTTGCTTGTATGATTCAAATAGAAATTTAAGAGCTAAATTACCAGAGTTAGAAACTTATTCTTGTCCATTATATTTAACAAAAATTAAAGGGTTTAAAACTATTATCAAGAATCAAGATAAATTAAACTCATCATCCATAAGACTACGTCAGCTAACTGTACCAATCAAAAAAAATAACGAATATATATCTTACTTACAATTAACTTCATCTTTAGAAAAAATCGAGAACAGTCTCAGTCAAACAAAATTATTTCTATCTTTGGGAATACCTATGACACTTGGAATAATAGGTATTGTTGGTTGGCTACTTGGTGGTTTGGCAATGCAGCCTACAGAAATTGCTTATAAGCAGCTACAAAGATTTACAGCCGATGCTTCTCACGAATTACGCGCTCCTGTTGCAGCGATTTTAAGTAACGCCCAGGTCGGTTTACTCGTACCAGAAAATAATCTTAAACAACCACGTCAAAGGTTAGAAAATATAGTAGAAATTTCTAAAACTATGAGTTCTTTGATTAGTAATTTACTATTATTAGCTCGTCACGAAGGACGCTTAAATATTCAAGATTTAGAAAATATTGATTTAGTGAAATTCCTACAAGATTTAGCTAAAGAATATCAGTATGTTGCTCAAGAGCAAGAACTAAAGTTAGTCACTGTATTTCCCTCTCATGAAGTCATGATCAAAGCCGATCCAGAACTTTTAAAACAAGCAATTAGAAACTTATTAGATAATGCCTGTAAATACACAGTAGCTGGTGGAAACATCAAAATCTTATTAAATACGCGACGGCTAAATCCGTCCTCCTTCAGACAATTCCCTTTGAAAGCATCGCGTCAAGCATCCATTGAAATTAAAGATAATGGTATTGGGATTCCCAAAAAGGATTTACCTTACATCTTCGAGCGTTTCTATCGAGTAGATGCTGCTAGAACTAGAAGCAGTGGTGGTTTTGGCTTGGGATTAGCAATATCTTTACAAATCATTCAAGCTCACGGCGGTCAAATTAGTGTAAATAGTAAAGTAGAACAAGGTACCACTTTTCAAATTTGCCTCCCATTGAAAAAATCTATCTAACTCTACTATTTGGGAAAAATCAGATTTAAATCAGCAAAAGTTTCAAATAGGTTAGCTTATGAGCTAAGAAAGCAGATTAGCGGCAAATACCTGTATTTAATATCTCATTCTAAGAAGTCGTTGACACTTTTATGTCATATTTGTCTGCAACACTAATAATAACTGAGTTAAAAGTATTAAATACTTAATATTTTTAAGAAAGCGTTCCTCATGTCTTTTTCTCTGTTTGATAGCTGAATATATATATCTACTCAGCTATCAAATTTTATCTAATAAACTTTTACCTACAATTCCGATCGAAATTAATAGCAAGTATAAAGGTAAAAATGATATCTTTTCCATCAAGTGATTAGTGTTGCTTTAGCTTAAAAACGAAAAGATAAAAGTTCTATTTAGAATTAACTAACATAATTAATTAACTATGGCTCCCAAATTATCTTTACCAAAATCATTAGCTTTTATACCGGTATTTCTAGCTGGTGCAGCCTTTAGCATACCTGTAACTCAACTATTACCAACAATAGCTCAACCACAGCAGCAGGTTTCCCAAATACCAGGAAATAACTCTAACTTTATTGCCGCAGCTGTTGAGAAAACTGGTTCTGCTGTAGTTAGAATTGACTCTACGAACCCAGGTAGTAGATTTAATTCTTCCAGAAGAAGAGTACAACGTGGTGTGGGTTCAGGATTTATTATTAATGAGAATGGCACAATCCTTACTAATGCTCACGTTGTTAAAGGAGCAAGTAAAGTAAGAGTCACCCTTGGTAATGGACGTAATTTTAGCGGACAAGTCTTAGGTACAGACGAACTCACAGATTTAGCAGTAATTAAAATTTCTGCCAATAATCTACCTAAACTTAAACTTGGGAACTCAGATAATCTCAAACCCGGAGAATGGGCGATCGCTATCGGCAATCCCCTTGGTTTAGACAATACCGTAACTGCTGGTATCATTAGCGGTACTGGACGCTCCAGTGGAGTTATTGGTTCTCCTGATAAACGAGTTCGCTTTATTCAAACTGATGCAGCTATTAACCCTGGTAACTCAGGTGGTCCATTGCTAAATCAAAGAGGTGAAGTAATTGGTATCAATACTGCCATCATTGGACGCGCTCAAGGATTAGGATTCGCTATTCCCATCAATCGTGCTAGAGAAATTGCTGCCCAGTTAATAGATGGGAAACAAGTCCAGCACCCCTACTTAGGTATTGGTATGACTACCCTCACTCAGGAGACCAAAGAAGATTTAAGCCAGCGAAATAACTTCAGGGTATCTGCTAGTAAAGGTGTAGTCATTTTAGACGTTGCTAACAACTCACCAGCGGCTAGAGCTGGACTTAGAATAGGAGATGTCATCGAGCAAATCGATGGTCGTCAGGTAGCTACAGCAGATGAGTTACAGAAACTAGTAGAAAAAAGTAGAGTTGGTGGTAATATGACTTTAAAAGTCAACCGTAGTGGACGTAACTTGAATATAAATATTACACCTGGTCAATTCCCTGTATCTCAATCTTAAGTAGTTAACAGTTAACATTTTCTTGTTTTTCTAGCTACTTATACTTAGACAGGACTTACGCATAGACTACGGGTTTACGTCTGGAACGATAGTAGGGAAGTAATCCTAAGACCTGAATTTTTCGTTACAAGTGCGTGCGTAAGTCCTATTACTATCTAAATTTATTCTAATTCGACTGATGGGTACTACTGTAACGAATTCTAGTTCCAGCCCAAAGTAATTTTTCTCGCAAAGTTTGGTAATAAGAATAATTTTCTCTCAAAATAATAAACTTGGCTCTAAAATCTGCTATACGTACATCAACGCGATTTCCAGGCCAAATTGAAGTGCCTAAAATACCATCAGTCCACAGCTTAGTACTCAAGTCATAGTCTCCCAAAGGCCAAATGCTGACTACAGAACCAGGGGGTAAAACAATTGGACGACTCGAAAGACTCATTGGACAAATAGGTGTGATGGTAATCGCTTCCATACCATCATGCATAATTGGTCCATTCGCAGAAACCGTATAACCTGTAGAACCAGTCGGGGTGGATACTATCAAGCCATCACCCTGATACTGATCTATAACCTCACCATCAATTTCCATTTCTAAAACAGAAGTAATCATTCTGTCTGCTGAAGCTGGTTTAACACACATTTCATTTAGCGCCGAATACATATCCGTTACGGCTTCTAAATCATTTCCATGCCCTTCATAAACAGCAGCTTGCAACATCATCCGCCTTTGTATAGCATAGCGGTCTTGTAAAATTCTTTCCCAAACTAATTCTGTATCCTGAAAATCTTCTACAGACTCAGTTAAAAACCCCAGATGACCTCCCACATTCACTGCAAGAATAGGAACACCAACTGGGGCTAAATGTCTTGCACCTGTTAATACTGTGCCGTCCCCACCTAGTACCAAAGCTAAGTCAATTGCTTGAGTTACCGAAGCCAAAAATACTGGGTAAGGATTATCTTTTGGTCCACTAGGTCCCATCAGCACTTTACAGTTACGATGTTCTAGCTGACTTGCACAAATTTCAGCCCAGCGTTTCGCTTGGGAATCTCGTGCCTTGTAGGCGATAATGACCTGCTTTAACTCCACACTACTACCACTTAAGGAGATTAAACTGTTCCATATCAACGGTGTCGCGGTTGCGGTAAATGGCAAGTACGATTGCTAATCCTACCGCAGCTTCGGCAGCAGCTACAGTAATCACGAATACTGTAAAAACTTGTCCTTTTATTGCTGTTGAGTCCATAAAATTGGAAAATGCCATTAAATTCAAATTTACAGCATTTAACAGTAATTCGATTGACATTAGGACTCTTACTGCATTACGGCTAGTAATTAAGCCATAAATACCGATACAAAATAATGCTGCTGATAATAACAAAAAGTACTCTAATTGCATTGATTTCTAAATATTTATATTGATTTTTTGGTCAACATATTTGAGAACATAATTCTAATAGAATGCAAAATTCTAAACATTTAGAAGTGTTATTTTGACCGAGGGATACCGGTAATCCTGTAAAAATATCACCCATTTCCTACAATTTTAGGCAAAATTCTAATGCTTAATGCAAACAATCTCATATATGTCTCATGTATATGTTGAGTGGGGAACACCAGTGAAACAGTGTATTCAACTCCGTTAGGTGAGGCTCCTCTTTACATAGCTTCTTTCCTTTTTAGAAAAGGGAATTTATCCCATGACAAATGCGTTTGCGGATCATCTCTTTGTAGATACACCCAAAGGGTGATTACAAGCACAGTTGTTACATGAAAGGCAGTATAAAGTTGATTATTCCAAGAATAAATACTTTATTCCTTATCACTTCCGGCTGATACCATTTCCCTAGGTCTTTCAGGCAATTTCAAAATATTTGCGTCAGTATCAGTTGAAGATATTGAATCTGGCAAATATTCCCTTCTTGCTAAGATAATTGCACCAACCATTGCCATTAACAACAGTACGGAAGCTAACTCAAAGGGTAGTAAGTAATCACTAAAAAAGTGCTCACCAATCAAGATAATCGAATTACTAACTGGTACAGAGCTACTGCTAGTCCAAGGTGTAGCCAAAACCATTGTGCTTAAGAGACCAAATAATCCTATACTCACTAAAGCAGTTAAGAATTTTCTTAAGCCAGCACTAGGTAAAGGTACAAAATCTTCTCGCTTATTTACCAACATAATGGCAAACAAAATTAGTACGTTGATTGCTCCGACATACACAAGCAATTGAGCAGCAGCAACGAAATCAGCATTTAACAGAAGATATATTCCTGAAATGCTGACAAAAACTCCTCCGAGCATAAAGGCTGAATAAACGATATTGTTAAAGACAACTACACCAATAGCTGCCCCAATCATCATTACAGCCAAAATACCAAAAGAAACAAATTGTACTCCCTGTGCAAGATCCACTTTTTTATCCTTTATCTTTTGATTTTTTGAGAGTGAATAGCAAACAGCTACCACCTATATAGCAACACAGGGAATATTTAATTTCTAATAAATATGAATAAAATCACATCATCCCATACTTACTAAAGTGATTTGATTATTTATCTCTTGTTTAAATTACCCCTGTAATTGCCGAGTGATAATTCATAACCGATAACTGTTAGCTATTTTATGCATTTTCTTCTTTTTGCTCTACTAGGTCTTTAGGATGAGAACCAGCACGGGGAGCATCAGCACTTAAGTCATGACCATCCATAACTCCCTTCGGTAGATAAACTAATTCTCTAATAGGTGTAACCATAGGGTCATCAGTTACTTTGTAAGGCAAACGACCTAAAGCCACGTTATCATAGTTGAGTTCATGGCGATCGTATACTGAAAGCTCATATTCTTCTGTCATTGATAAACAATTAGTAGGACAGTATTCTACACAGTTACCGCAGAAGATACAAACGCCAAAATCAATACTATAATGCTTGAGATTTTTCTTTTTACTGGCTTTATCAAAATCCCAATCTACAACTGGTAGATTAATTGGACAGACACGCACACAAACTTCACAAGCAATACATTTATCAAATTCAAAGTGAATTCTTCCCCGGAAACGTTCGCTGGGGATCAGTTTTTCATAGGGATATTGAACAGTTACAGGACGACGACGCATATGATCGAAGGTAACAGACAAACCTTCACCTATATAACGTCCTGCTTGTACGGCTTCTTTTCCGTAGTCCACAACTTGTTTGAGGAACTTTAACATAGTGTCTCGCTCTCTTTTGTGAATTAGTTTTGAGGAAATCTGCTGTTAAAATCAAAAGCTTACGCAAATTTGATATTATCCGCATCCTCCTCAAACAGGAGGATGTAGGTAAATTCGAGAAGTTACTTTACTTACGAATGAACGAATTAACCTTACCTTAACCGCCAAAAGCAAAAGGTAAAGTTAATTTAAGGGCTGCTGTAAGTAACAAGTTAACTAAACCTATTGGAAGTAAAAACTTCCATCCTAAATCTAACAGCTGATCGATACGGACGCGGGGGACAGTCCACCGCAATAGAATCGCTATGAATACCAGAAAATAAGCTTTCAGTAATGTCATAGTGATTCCCAAGGAAGCTGTAACAACCTGCAATAAAGGATTAGCTTCACTGATACCTAACCAACTTGCTATTTGGCTAATAGGAATGGGAAAATCCCAACCACCCAAATACAAAATGGATACCAGTAGAGCAGACAATACAAGGTTGACGTAAGAACTCAAGTAAAACAAGGCAAATTTCATACCAGAATATTCGGTTTGATAACCCGCAACCAGTTCTTCTTCTGCTTCTGGTAAATCAAAAGGCATCCTTTCGCATTCTGCTAATGCTGCAATCCAAAAAATTATAAAACCAATTGGTTGCCGCCAAATATTCCAGCCTAAAATACCATATCCAGATTGCTGATTAACGATATCGATAGTACTCAAACTATTAGACATCATTACCACAGCTAGGACTGCTAGAGCTAGAGGAATTTCATAGCTGATAGATTGCGCAGCAGCACGCAATCCTCCAAGCAATGCATACTTATTATTTGATGCATAACCAGCCATTAATAAGCCAATTGGTTGAACACTTGATAGGGCTATCCACAAAAATACACCTAAGGTGACGTTAGTAATTGATAAATTCTGCCCGAATGGAACAATCAAATATGACAAAAAGACTGGTAATATAACCAGAATCGGACCCAGTGTGAACAGTAATGGGTCTGATTTTGCAGGAACAATGTCTTCCTTAAATACTAGCTTTATTCCATCTGCTACTGGTGCAAGCAGACCTAAAGAACCTATATATTCAGGACCAATTCTTTGCTGAGCAGCTGCGGAAATTTTTCGTTCTAGCCAAACACAAGTAAGCACTCCTACAGTTGCACCAATAACCATTAGTATCATTGGTAGGGGCATCCAAATTGCTTTGGCTGTACCAGATGACAATCCCAAATCCATTAGGGATTTTGTAAACGTTCCTTGGAGGTCAATTCCTGGGTTCATTTTTTCTTATTTTAAGTTCGTACTTTCATTTTCATTTACAACTGATTTTGTTGCCGGCTTTCCAAGGTATGTATACCATGTGCATCTTATTACTCCCCATTAAATTTAGCTTAATCGCTTTGTTTATGGAGTTAAAATCCTTGAAGTTTAGGTAGAACCTAGTATTTCACCGTTGTTTATAGTAACAATAAATGTTTGGCCCGATGCCAATCCCCATTAAAACAATTAATGAAGACAATAATTAACGGTATAGCTTAAATATAAATTCCCATGCTTAGTATATCGTTCGATGGTTTTACCCCCAGCACTAAGCATCGGAATTTCTACCTATGGTAGTGATTGAGCTTGTTAATAAAACCCCCAGAGTAAGCCTGGGGGAAACAGAAACAGTTATTAACGAGACTTAAGTATTGTTGGAAAAATTAGTTTTCAACAATCTAAAGTTGTGCGACGCTGCTCCATTGGTATGTAAGGAATATCGTGTTTTCCGTTGTAAATCTGAGTGGGACGGAAAATACGATTTTCTACTATTTGTTCTTTCCAATGGGCTAACCAACCAGCAACACGAGCGATCGCAAAAACTGGTGTAAATAAATCTGTAGGGATTCCCAATTTCCTATATACTAAGCCGGAATAAAAGTCAACATTTGGATATATGCCTTTATGTCCAAGCTTTTCTTCAACTACTCGCTCCATTTCCTGAGCAATATCGTAGTATTTGTCGTATCCAAATTTGGCAAAGAGTTTTTCTGCTAGTTTTTGCAATATTCTGGCTCTGGGATCTTTCACCTTATATACCCGGTGTCCAAAACCCATAATTTTAGCCTTACGCTCTAAGCGGTCTTCAATGAAAGCAGCCACGTTTTCAACAGAGCCTATATCCTCCAACATTTGAATGACTTCTTCATTTGCACCACCATGCAAAGGACCACCCAAAGTTCCAACAGCGCTAGCAACCACAGCATAAGGGTCGGTTAAAGTGGAGGCTGTTACTCTTGCACTAAATGTAGAAGCATTCATAGTGTGTTCAGCATGAAGGATTAAACACACGTCCAAAACTCTTGCTGCTAGGGGGTCTGGAATCTCTTCGTGAAGCATATACAAAAAGTTTGCAGCGTAGTCTAACTCGTTGTTAGGACGTACAGGATCGTCACCCCTGCGCATCAACTCGAAAGCTGCGACCATTGTAGGAATAGTTGCTAAAAGTCTAACTACTGCATCCCTAATATAAGCTGGATTCTCTAAATCGCGGCGAGAATAAAATAAACCAAGAGCAGCAGCAGAGGCTTGCAGGGCATCCATCGGATGACCGGATTCCGGGAAGCATTTCATCATATCCCGAATTCGATATTTGATTCGCCAATTTTGGCGAATTTCATCTTCAAATGTAGTTAATTCTGAAGAAGCTGGCAGTGTACCCCAAATAAGGAGATATGCCATTTCCAAAAATGTACTTTTAGAAGCAAGTTCCTCAATGCGGATGCCACGATATTCTAATATTCCATTTTGCCCATCAACGTTACTGATAGAAGACTGAGCAGCAGGAACGCCTTCTAATCCGGGCTTGAATTCGCACACCATCATGGCAACACCATAAAATCCGTAGTTGTCAAAGATTTACCTAGGTAAAAATACCGGAATTTTGCTCCTTACTAATTAGCGATCGCTACAGCGATGTATCTAATTCACAATATTGTCTTTCCTGTAGCTTTGCAACTAAATTAATAGCCTGGGAGGAGTCAACCAAAACATCTGACAGCGACCCAAGGGAGAGACTCCGTTCGGTACCTCTATCCCGATCATACCTGCTTTTTTTAGAACTAGACTTGAAGTTGTTTTTCCCCAAAGCAAAATTTCTGCCCATTCACTAAGACAAGGTTCATGACCCACTAGTGCTAACCTTGTTTGAGGTGAAAGATTTTTGACTTGCCACCATTTTTCAATCCAATCATTAATGCTTCCTTCAAAACCTAAGTAAGCAGATTCTTCAAATGATTTACCTAGTCCGGTCTCTAGGAGAATGGATGCCGTCTGAAGCGCTCTAGTAAAAGAACTGGTTAAAATTATGTCGAAATATATATCCAATTCTTTGAGACGACTAGCTACTTTCTTAGTTTTTTCTCGTCCCTGTGGGGTTAGTTCTCTATTCTCGTCGGCTATTCCTAGTTCTCTTTCTTGTGCTATTCCGTGACGAATTAGATACAGTTTCACTATCCTAAATATTCTTAGATAAATGAGCTATTTGTTTATGATTAGGTCTTTCTTTAGAAGTTAGAGAATTTCTATATACTTAAGATATATTACAATAATTCATGTGTGCTAAAGGAGAAATTACTACCTAAATATTACTGATCCAGCCTTGTTACATATTACTGGGTGATAATATATCATCAAAAATCCCTAGTGAAATACTAACTACAAAATTATTCTGAGGAAATAGGATTATCTCTTGGATTAACTAAGCGCAGCAGCTTTTGTTTAATTTGCCAATCAAATACTTCCCATTTCATTTTGGCATATGTAGTATCTTCATTACTACCGGATAAAAAACCCATAGGAACCTCAAATCCACCTGCACTTGTTCTCCCACCTCCAAAAAAGCGACCGCTACTATCTTGACCAAAGGCTTCTTTAATAAATTCATCTGGGTCTAAGGTAAGCTTATTAGTTCTTAGAGAGCCGATAACTATTTCTAATTCATCATCTTCATCATGGACGATACCATACACTACAGCAGTATGGACATTTTCTTCTGTAACGATAAAATCTGCCGCTTGAGGTATTGCATCTCTATCGTCGTAACGCAAATAACCAACACCAGCAATGGAGAAGTTATTTTGAACGATACGATTTTTTAAAGAGCGTTCGATTACATCCATTACCCGTTTAGAACGAGTTGCTTGCAAAACAGTATTAAGTAGTTGAGCATCATAAAACCGACTAAGGTAAGCAGCTGCGATAAAATCTTCTTCTTTGGCTTGCATCAGTCGATTCGTATCTGAATGCAAACCATGCATTAGTGCTGTTGCACATTTCACATGCTGACTAATGCTACTGTCTAATGTTAGTAAACCAGTTTGTAGATACTGAGCAAAAATAGTAGCAGTCGCTCTTACATGGGGACGAATGTCAATAAACTCTGACTTAAAATCATCTTGCAAGTTGTGATGATCGATAATTGTTAGTAAAGGTAAACCTGCTTTTTCTACTATAGGTACTAGCTGTGAGGTTGTTCCTTGGTTATCTACAAGAATAAAACCTTGGTACAAACTAATATCTTTACCTTTGATTGTCTGTAAAGTCCAACGTTGAGCGGGTAAATTGGTCAGTTTAACTAATGCTATGTTTTCTTGGTGGCTGAGAGTCCCAGCATAAATAATCTCACATTTTATATCATATTGCTCTGCAATTAGTTGATAAGCCCAAGCAGAAGAAAGAGCATCCGGATCTGGGAAGTCTTGTAAGATTATAAGGTGACGCTCATGCTTGTGGTTTTGTAGGTTTTTTCGGAGTTCTTCTGCTTTTTGCGAACCTAAGGAACTAGTGCGTATAGATGCAGCACTAACTTTGTCTCCCAAAGATTTTTGAGAGTTTTTTTGCTCCTCTACATTTAGTTGCGCTTTATCCGTCTTTTTATTCTGTATCAATATTTCATTCTCAGACTTACTTGTAGAAGAATTTAATGGCATGGCAAACATTCTCGGAAGCTTTAAAACTGAGTAGATTCATTAAAAATGCTACAACTAGCATTTCACTGTTGTAGCTACATTTGATAAACTTAGCAATTCTAAGAAGCTTACATATTTGGCAATTCTATTTTTTACTTAGCTTTATTTTATCAAGGAGCGACCATGAGAGGTAAGTTTATCGTTAACTGAAAATTAGATTAGACAGAATAGTTGAAGGTAACTATAAATTGCACGTTTGAAGAGCAATTAATTGTAACTGATTTTTGCCTTTTCGCCAAAGGTGGAACAATTGGGGTTCTTTGACACTCCATCAGCCTAAAAGGTATAAGAAACATTATTAACCCTGCAGGAATGCTACGCTAGCATCTATCCTCTAAGAAGGTTAAAAGATAAATTTTCAATTTTTTTTGTCAATTCTTAGATTAATGTTGTATAATTATCAAGTTGCAAAAAAATACATCATCCTCTGAGTGATTTGGTCAATACAGTTTATCTGCCAAACTTGTTTCTGAATAATCATTCAGAAACGTTTTACATTAACACTTATTGGATTAATTTTTCTAAACATCTTTAAAAAGAAAGTTATCACTATAAGCTCGACAAATCAAAGACCTATTACATATTTTTGCCATTCTTGATGCATTCCACTTTTAAGGTGTTTACTGACTTCAAAGTAAAGGCTGCTGTAAGGTCGTCGGGGAGCATGCCTTAGTGGCATATTTGCTTCTTTGGGGGTACGGCTACCCTTCTTTACATTACACCGCACACAAGCAGTGACGATGTTTTCCCAAGAATCTCCGCCACGACGCGATCGCGGGATTACATGATCTAAGGTCAAGTCATCGCCTGTATAACCGCAATATTGACATGTATGACTGTCCCGATGCAATATGTTGCGACGAGTTAAGGGAATCTCTTTATAAGGAACCCTGACGTAGTAACGCAACCGAATTACAGTTGGTAGTGGGAAGCCAGAGTAAATAAATTTACCGTTATGTTCCACTCGCTCAGCTTTGCCCTTGATTAACAAAACTGTAGCTCGTCGCCAACTTGTAATATTTAGAGGCTCATAAGAGGCATTTAATACTAAAACCTTTCCCATTGATTATCGCTCAAGGTATTAGTTTTACATATATTAACACAAATGCACTCTTCTTTGAAGAAGAGAGTAGTTTATACAAGAAGTTCTCTAGTCAAACAAAACTTCTAATAATCAATAATTTGCTGGTTTAGAACCAGTGAGATTATTGATATGCAAAGATTACTTATTATAAGCTATTAGAAAATTTCTCAGCCAAAGAAAATTATCTGTTTGAGTATGCAAAGTAAAAAATGTACGCCAAATTATGAAAACAGAATAAAAACTTAAACTTTAAAGTATAAATTGATGGAATAACTAAGTACCATAATCAATGATACATTTTTGTGGAACTGACATTTATACTTTTGCTTCAAGAGAGTTCAGACTTTTTTTGAAATTAAGTACTGCACTAAATTAAAAATAAAGTATTTTTTATCCTATAAATATTTATTTGTGACCAGGACTTACGCAACAGAGATTTATCATTACGACTGAAACGTAGTGTAAGGAAGGAATCTCAAGAACTTTGCGTTGACGGAGTCTGCTCGACAGAGCTTATACGTTGCAAACGGAAAGTCAAGCGCGGATACGCTACGCGAAGGTAATGACAGAATTACGTTGATTTTGCATAAGTCTTGGTGACATTCATACCAAGATTGTCTTTGCTCACGTATGTATAATTTTCTATAAACAAGCAAACCTGTAGATTTGCCTGAGAAGTTTACCCTTAGGTGAATATTGCTATAGTTTGCCGCAATTTATGGTGTGGAAGGAACCGTCTCATATGTTAAGTAGAGACCAAGAAGAAAGTGTTGTGTCTGATCAGCAATGTGATATCCATAGTTGGTTTTCCCAACGTGCCTGGGTAGAAATCAACTTAACTGCAATCTCCCATAACGTAAAACATTTACGGGGATTGTTAGGAAGTAATACACAGCTAATGGCTATTGTGAAAGCGGATGCTTACGGACATGGATCGACAACTGTTGCTCAAGTAGCATTAGAATCAGGTGCTAGCTGGTTGGGTGTCGCGACAGTACCTGAGGGAATTCATCTCAGAGAAAGAGGTATTAAATCAGCGATTCTGATTTTAGGTGCAACCTATACTGTAGAACAAATCTACGCGATCGCCCATTGGAAGCTACAGCCAACTATTTGCAGCCCCAAGCAAGCGTTAATTTTCTCGGAAACCTTGGCAAAAATAGACTACTATTCTCCAATTGCTGTACATCTCAAGATAGACACTGGGATGTCCAGATTAGGCACAGATTGGCAGCAAGCAAGTGACTTTGTACAGCTAGTACAAAACTTACCTTATTTAGAAATAGCCAGTATTTATTCTCATTTAGCAACTGCTGAGAGTCCAGATAGGACTGTTATGAATCAACAGCATCAACGTTTTCAAGAATTTATCTCTCAGATAAAAAAAATAGGTATTAAGCCACCACTACTACATTTTGCTAACTCCGCAGCGACTTTATGCGATCGCAATTTACATTATGACTTAGTAAGAGTTGGCTTGGCTTTGTACGGGTTTTATCCAGCCCCGCATTTACAAGAATATGTTGACCTTAAACCGGTTTTACAGTTAAAAGCCAGAGTTACCCAGGTAAAAACTATTGCAGCAAAAACTGGTGTTAGTTATGGTCATCAATTTATAGCTTCTAAAAGTACTCGTATTGCAGTTGTGGGAATCGGTTATGCTGATGGTGTACCTAGAAACCTCTCTAACAAAATGCATGTAATTGTTCGCGGTCAGCGCATACCGCAAATTGGTGCAATCACAATGGATCAGTTAATAATAGATATTAGCAGTGTACCTGAGGTACAAGAGGGAGAAGTAGTTACTTTACTTGGGGAAGAAGGGAAAGAGAAAATAACTGCTCAAGAATGGGCAGACCAGCTTAATACTATCTCCTGGGAAGTACTGTGTGGTTTTAAAAATCGTTTACCACGTATAAATGTCACTTGACACTCCTTAAGAATTTTCCCTAGGTAGTTAGAAAATTGGCAAAATTAATTTAATGTGATATTCTAGATAACTAATGCGGATGTGGCGGAATTGGCAGACGCGCTAGATTTAGGTTCTAGTGCCTCCGGGCGTGAAGGTTCAAGTCCTTTCATCCGCATTTT
>ERZ1740062.534-NODE-534-length-20125-cov-6.936423_pt1 | contig 20125 bp, 22 predicted proteins | sample MGYA00581741_ERZ1740062 | MGnify/ENA primary metagenome ERZ1740062 (study PRJEB43018, sample SAMN04849747) | marine metagenome | isolation source: floating plastic debris | place: Pacific Ocean | collected 2008-09-01 | study: EMG produced TPA metagenomics assembly...
CGACCCCACTCACACAGAGCCGTCCGACACGGAACGCGGCGAAGCCCTAGAGGTAGCTGCGGCGACCCGGGCCGCCCTGCAGTATCCACCCGTACCCGGGTCACCTCCACTGTTCGAAGGGTCAAGCTATGCCGCGTTCACGCCCGAACAGATCAAGACCTATTGCGGACAGGCTTGGACAACACGCCTCGGTTCGAGCGGACGTACCGAATACAACCCGTGCTCACAACGCACTGCATTCCGCTGAGATCCGATGCCGTTGATAAGACCGACTTGGATCGGCGCCTGGAAGAAATCCTGCGCGCCGATCGCGTGGTCTGGACAGCGATCGAACAGGCTCGTGCATTCGACCTGCTTGACTGGTGGATTGTCTCGGGTGCTGTGTACAACGCTGTCTGGAACGCACTCACAGGCAAGCCGTTCGGTTATGGCATCAAGGATATAGATCTGTTCTACTTCGATGCTGACACGTCCTGGGAAGCCGAAGATCAGGTCATCCGACGGGGCGCTCGACACTTCTCAAGGAGCATTCCAGTCGAGATCCGCAATCAGGCGCGGGTGCACCTCTGGTACCAAAGCCATTTCGGGCGTCCGATCACACCGCTTCGCGATTGTCGCGACAGCATAGCCAAATTCGCTTGTGAAACGCACGCTGTGGGCGTCCGCCTGCATGAAAACGATCGTCTGGAGATCTGCGCGCCCTACGGCTTGGATGCGATTTTTGACTTGCGGATCGTACCGAACCTCCGCACCCGGAACCGTCGGACGCACGAGGCGAAAGCACAACGGGCGCAGCACCTATGGCCCGGGATCGAAGTCGAACCCTGGCCCGACTGCGCTATCATGCGCTGCCCTCACGTCGAGGACTGGGATGCCTTGCACGCCTTGCTCATGCGCGCGTTCGCTTACATGCAGGACCGGATCGATCCACCGTCGTCGCTTCATAGGATGACGCCAAAGGATGTCGCTGCGAAGGCAAGGGATGAAATCTGCTATCTGGCGCATGACGGTAACGACCTGATTGGTTGCATTTTCTGCAAAGTTGATTCCGATTTGCTCTATGTCGGTAAATTGGCGGTAGACCCGAAGCATCAGGGACAGGGTATCGGTCGGGCGCTGATGGCGGCGGCCGAGGCAGAGGCACGCGGGATGAGACTGAAGGGTCTGCAATTGCAAACGCGCATCGAACTGGTCGAGAACCACCAAGCCTTTGCGCGGCTCGGCTTCATCAAGACCGCGGAAACCGCTCATCCCGGATTTGAACGCCACACCTCGGTCACGATGCGTAAGATCCTGTGAAAAAAGTTCTTTTCATCTGTGGCAAGGCCCGATCGCGATCGCCCACTGCGGCTCAGATCTTCGCAGACTGGAGCGGGTTGCGCACGGATTTCGGCGGGATCTCGAACGATGCCGATGACGCGCTCAGCACCGATCAAATCGACTGGGCCGACGTCATCATGGTCATGGAACGTCGCCATCAGACGCGCTTGAATGACCGGTTCGGGCGGATACTTGCCGGAAAGAAGGTTCTCGTGTTGGACATACGCGACCGGTTTTCCTTTATGGATCGGGAACTTATCGAGGAACTGATGGACAAGGCGGGCCCGCGCCTGCGCTAAGGAGACAGGGATGAGCGAGAAACCAGAGGATCTCGAGCGCCACGCCATGAAGATGGCCAAGAAGAAGGCCGCGCGCGACAAGATCATGGCCACGAAGACCGATCAGAAGGGCTTGATTGTTGTTCACACCGGCAAGGGCAAAGGCAAGTCCACCGCTGCTTTTGGTATGATTTTCAGGCACATAGCGCATGGTTTTCCGTGCGCGGTCGTCCAGTTCATCAAGGGCGGCATGTCCACCGGCGAGCGCGATCTGATTACTTCACGGTTCTCCGATCTTTGTCAGTTTCACACGATGGGTGAGGGGTTTACTTGGGAGACGCAGGACAAGGCCCGCGACATGGAGATGGCTCAGGCGGCCTGGGAGAAGTCTACGGAGCTGATCCGGGATCCCGCCAACCAAATGGTTTTGCTGGATGAAATCAACATCGCCCTGCGCTACGATTACATCAATATAGCCGAGGTCGTGGATTTCCTGAGCAACGAGAAACCTGAAATGACGCATGTTGTCTTGACGGGACGCAATGCAAAGGACGAATTGATCGAGATCGCTGATCTCGTGACAGAAATGGAACTGGTGAAGCACCCGTTCCGGTCGGGCATCAAAGCGCAGATCGGGGTCGAATACTAGGCGTTAAGAACCCGTACGCTGTCCCAACGGGCATACCGCAACGGTAGTGCAAACGTCGGGCTCGCGTATTCCTTTGATACCGCAGCGGTAGCAACGCCGGATCGATCAAAAACGTTAACGCATGGGGAGGCGTTGCATGACACGGCTGCTATTGGCCGGGGCCGGGCTGATCGGGCGGCGCCATCTTGAGCACATTGTCGAGCACCCTGCCCTGACGCTGGCCGGGCTGATCGACCCGTCGGACGCCGCACGAGATATGACCGATACGCCGACCTTCTTGCGGGTCGAGGATGTCGAAGTAGAGGCGGACGGGATCGTCATCGCGACACCGACGCAGACTCACCTGCCGCTGGTCGAGCACGCCGCCGCGCGCGGTTGGCACGCACTGGTCGAGAAGCCGTTGGCCGACGATCTGGACTCGGCGGACCGGATCATAGAGATCGCGCGCGAAGCCGGGATCAAGGTGCTGGTCGGCCATCACCGACGCCACCATCCTAGGGCCGAGAAGATGAAGGAGATCACCACAGGCGGGACATTCGGGCGGCCGGTCGTCGGGTCGCTGGTCTGGATGATGCGCAAGCCGGATGACTACTTTGACGTGCCCTGGCGCGCGGGAATGGAGGCCGCCCCGGTCAAGATGAACCTGATCCACGATGTCGACCTGCTGCGCTGGTGGCTCGGCGACGTCGTGGACGTGGTGGGCCTCGGCTCGAACATGGTGCGGGGTGCTGCGCGGACCGAAAGCGGCGGTGCGGTGGTGTCCTTTGCCTCGGGCGCGATCGTGACAATCGCATTTTCAGACGCAGCACCGACGCCCTGGGGGTTCGAAGCCGGGACCGGTGAGAACCCGAACATCGCGACCACGGGCGAGACCGCGTTCAAGCTGGCCTTCGAGCGCGGGGCCGTCGAGTTCCCGACGCTAAAGGTGTGGTCCGGGTCCGAGACCTGGGCCGAGGCGCCCGCGATGCATCAGGCCCCGGTCGAGGATGGCGTGCCGTTGATCCGACAACTGGAGCACTTCGCCGAGGTGATCGCGGGGCGTGCTGAACCGCTGGTGTCAGCGGAGGAAGGACGCGCAACGCTGGTGGCGACATTGAGGATTGAGGAGGCTACGCTTCGTGCCGTCCTAACGGGGTAACGCAACGCACGAGGCGGCGTTTAACAGAATTCCCGAGAAGTATTAAACTTGAACGGGTTTCTGAAAAATGGAGGACTGATTTCAGTGAGAAATTTTTGGCGCCGAGCGCCTTTGTGTTTAACACTATTCCCCATAGTGTTAAGTGCGCTTTTCTAGCGTGAGCTAACGCCCGTGGTCGTGACATAACTCACGCTGCGCGAACTCCAAATCCGCCTCAGAGCTGATGTGAGGCCATCGCGAACCATAAACGTGCTCTACGATTCGCTTCCCACCGCCGTCCACCACCTCCCAAGCAACCAGCTTGAGTGAAGCCGGCAAGTCTAATTCAACTGGCCATTTCCCCGTCTCTTCCACGTACGTAAAAGTCTCACCAGGTTGCAGGGGGTCGAACTTAATCCAGTTCCGGCCATCTAGGTTTAATTCCGGCAGCCGACTATCGATAGGCTGAACGAGTAGGCCAGTGATTTCAAAACTCAAAACGTTCGATACTTCTACTTCAACTACGGTCGTATTTTCACGCGGCCTGACAATAGCTTGATCCACCAGCCCACGACGCGATACGCAGGCTTCCAAGGCTCGCCGGCCATCTCGATTCTCTGGGTACAGATCTTCTGCGTCGAGGATCCTTATTTCTCCTGGCAGTATTCTTACTTCGCTTGATGCAACATTTGGAAAGGCAACCATGCAGACAACACAGGCAAACCTGAGCCAATGACCTAGTAAAAAAAGAGATCGACCAACTAACACATTGCCAACATCCGTTCACCGCTTCGGCGCAAATCGCCTGTGAGCCCGTTGATAGGATATGGCCAACGAAAGCTGAGACGTCGATCTACCACCCGAGGCTTAACACTCTTACCAAGTCTATAAAATCTCGGTCGCTCACCCACCCGTCACGCTCATGTGCCTCGCGACCTGTCCATCGACGCGTTGGCGGGAGTAGTCGAAATCGTGGCCCTTGGGCTTGCGCGTGATGGCCTCGCGTATGGCGGCTTCCAGCACGGCGTCGTCCTCACTCCCACGCAGCACCTTCCGCAGGTCGGCGTCATCGTCCTGGCCTAGGCACATGTATAGCTGCCCGGTGCAGGTGAGCCGAACGCGGTTGCAGCTTTCACAGAAATTGTGGCTGAGCGGTGTGATGAAGCCGATCTTCTGGCCGGTTTCCTCGACGCGGACATAGCGGGCCGGGCCGCCGGAGCGCTCGGGCGTGTCGGTCAGGGTCCAGCGGGTCTCGATCTCGGCGCGGACATCATCGAGCGAAAAGTACTGGTCCAGCCGGTCTTCCTCGCCGAGGTCGCCCATCGGCATGACCTCGATGAAGGTCAGATCCATGCCCCAGTCGCGGCACCATTCGATGAGTTGGTGAACCTCGGTGTCGTTGGTGCCCTTGAGTGCTACGACGTTGATCTTGACGCGCAGCCCGGCGGTCTGGGCGGCCTCGATCCCTTCGAGCACCTGATCGAGCCTGCCCCAGCGGGTGATCGCCTGGAACTTGGCCTTGTCGAGTGTGTCGAGCGAGACGTTCACACGGCGCACGCCGGCGTCATAAAGCGGCTGTGCCATCTTCTTCAGCTGCGAGCCGTTGGTGGTGACGGTCAGCTCGTCGAGCCCGTCGCCGAGATGCCTCCCCATGCGCTCGAAGAACCAGAGGATGTTCTTGCGCACAAGCGGTTCGCCGCCGGTGATGCGCAGCTTGCGCACGCCGAGGCGCACGAAGGTCGAGCAGAGGCGGTCCATCTCCTCGAGCGTGAGCAGTTCCTTCTTGGGCAGGAACGTCATGTGTTCGGACATGCAGTAGACGCAGCGGAAATCGCACCGGTCGGTGACGGAGACGCGCAAATAGCTGATTGCGCGGGCGAACGGGTCGATCAGGGGCGGTGTCTGGGTTCTCATGGTGCGACAATAGGGGCAGGCAGCGGTCGAGACAATCCCAACCCACGGAAATGCGATGGTTTCAGTCAAGTTTTAGGCCAATCGCGCATTAACCAGTTTGATTCAAAGATCCGAAAACTTTCCAAGGCATGTTGGGCGAATTCGATGAGTCGGACCTAGTACCCGGCCCATTGTCCCGAACGGATGAGGATGGATCGAACAGATGCCAGCAATATCGCCGATCGCCAACGCGTTTCCCACGCCGACTTTCGCAGCGTTTCAGGGCGCGGAGAATCCCATCGGTGCGGGAGCATCAGCGCAGCGGGTGGATCCAGCCGAGAGGTCCGGGGCCGGTGCATCGGGCACCGCCGGTGAAGATGCGGCGCAAGCCCGCCGCGAGGCACAAGACAGGAGTGAGCGTAACGCACAGTTTTCGAATACCGGTGCGCGTGGAACCCGCGGCGGCGAGACCGGGCTGCTGTCGAGAGGTGCGGGTGTGGATGCGGCTGGCGCGCGCGAAAGCCGGGCCGAGCGCGCGGGTGCGCGGGGTGGCCGCGAGCCCGAGACGCAGACGGTTCGGGAGGCCGTTCCCTCGCGCCAGAAGTCCGTCGTCGAGCGGATCATGGAGATTGATCCAGGTGCGAAGCTCTCGGAGATCGTCGATCGCGTGGAAGCTGGCAGCGCCGACCAGAGCCGCGTTCAAACCGAGCGCTTCAAGTCCACCCTGAACGAGGTGCGCAGCGCATCCGACGAGAAAGAACCGAACCCGCCAGTGGTTGACACTGCTCCCGCCGATGCCAGGCCTGACGACCCCGTTGGGCGCTATGACAAGACGGTGTAGCCTTGCGCAATCCTGTCAGATGGATTGATGGGCACTGCCTGACCGGGGTATCATTGCCGCGGCATTGATCACCCGGAGGCCCCGATGCGTCTTTCTTCTACCCTGCTGCCTGTCCTGTTTGTCGCTGCGTGTGCGATTGCCGGAGGACCCGACCCGAGAGATCCGTTCAGCGCGCGCAATATCGACAAGACAATCGTGACCTATGTCGACCGGCTGGGAACGCAGGCGGTCTACCTGGCGTCCGATGGCGGATTGTATCTGTGGTCCGCAGCGCAGGAACCGGTCCAACAGGGCGACTGGAAGTATGACGTTCTCGCGACCGGGGTGAACACGACCTATCAGGGCGCCGGCGGGATCAACCACCCGGTTCAGGATCTCGAAACAGCATGGGGGATCTGCTTTCGCTATCGCGGCGCCGAGGGGGGAATTCTACGGCGCGCGGAAGGCGGCGACTGGAACTGTGCTCTGCTGGCGGACTACGAAGCGCTGATCATCGACCGGGCCGAAGGTGATATCTTCCAGTTGCGCGGCGGGAACCCTCCTGCCGCAATGCCCGCCGGGGCGCGGCTGACTGGTGCGGAACTGGACGCGCTCTAGCGACGGTCATCCGCGGCGATCAGCAATTTCCTGCAACAACTCTGGGCGCAAGGCGGGCTTTTCGGAAGCACACCAAGCGACACTTTTAAGGTCGACTGCGGGCTCGGCACCACGATGACGGCGCAGGACATTCTGGACGGCTACATGATCGTCGCAGTCAAACTGCAACTCGTCAAACCTGGCGAATTCATTGTTCTCAGCTTCAAGCAATCGATGAGCGAGACGTGAGGCAATTTAGCGATGCGTCCCGTTGAGGCATTGTTGAGGCGCACTGCGCCGCTAACTCTCTCCATATGAACGCGCTGGTCCCAAACGTCACGCCTCACACCCAGCCTCTGGGTATGCTGGATTCGGTGCGCGCGGCACGCCGCAATGTGCTCGAGGTGATACCCGCCATCTGCTACGTACAGCCAATGATCACCGGGTGGATGGGGTCGCGTTGGCACATGGTGCAAGACCCCGCCGTCAACAAGCGCGTCTTTCTGGACAATGTCGGCAACTACCCGAAAGCCGAGGTGATGATCCGCATGGTGCGCCCGGCTGTCGGAGACTCGCTGTTCACAGCGGAGGGTGCGGACTGGCGCTGGCAGCGGCGAACCGTGGCGCCCGTATTCGCGCAGCGCAACGTGGTCGCACTTGCCCCGTTCATGACCGAGACGGCGGAACGCGCAGCCGCTCGGCTCGCGGGGGACGGCCCACACGAGATGGTCGGCGAGATGCTGTCCGCGACCTTCGATGTGATCTGCGATGTGGCATTGTCAGGCCGCGACCATTTCGATGCCGATGTCTACGGTGCCGCGATCCTGAAATACTTCGAGACCGCCGGGAAAGCCTCGCTTCTGGATTTCCTGCAAGTGCCCGATTGGGTGCCCCGGCCCGGAGCCCTGCTGGGTCGCGGCGCGGTGAAAACAATGCACAGCATGGTTGCCGATGCGATCGAGGCACGCCGGGCCGAGACCGAACGCTGTGGCCGGATGGACGACCTGCTCGACCACATGATCTCGGCCGAGGATCCGGACAGCGGGCGCAAGATGTCGCCGACCGATCTACTCCACAACATGCAGTTCTTCATCGTTGCAGGGCACGAGACGACGGCGCTGGCGCTGGGATGGGCGCTGTACCTGTTGTCGAGCCACCCGCATCTTCAGGAACACGCACGGGCCGAATGCCGAAGAGTGCTGGGCGACCGTCCCGCCGGAGCCGAGGATCTGGCCGCGATGCCCTATGTCCGGCAGATCCTGGACGAGGCGATGCGGCTCTATCCTCCGGTCGGGTTCCTGGCCCGCACCGCCGCCGAGCCAGACGTCCTGGGCGGTCGCGAAGTGCGCAAGGGTGAGATTATCTTCCTGGCGATCTATGCGCTCCACCGGCACGAAATGTGGTGGAACAAACCCAACGAATTCGATCCTGACAACTTCACCGATGCCGCGATCAAGGCCCGACACAAGTATCTGCACCTGCCATTCGGTGCGGGGCCACGCGTCTGCGTCGGCGCGAATTTCGCAATGATGCAGGCACAGATCATTCTGGCGACATTGCTCGCGCGCTATCGGTTTTCGCTCGCCGATGCGCCGGTCCCGACCCCGATCATGCACATGACCCTGCGCCCGGATACCGGCATCGTTCTGAAGGCTGAGCCGGTCTGATTCATACCTGCGATTAATCACAATCAGTGATCGTTTTGTTCACGCGGTTTGTAGTAGGCTCGCGTCATGCACTGCGATATGCGTATGCCGATGACCGATGCCGTTGCTTCCCCGCCCGCCGACGACGTGCGTGCCCGTAAGGCCGTCTGGATTCTGATCTGGGCACAGTCGATCCTGGGCGCTCAGATGCCGGCACACTTCCTACTGGGCGGGATCGTCGGCAAGACACTGGCCGACAACCCGGCCTTGGCGACGCTTCCGATCTCGATGACGGTGATGGGATCGATGCTGACCGCGCCCATCATGTCGACGATCATGGGGCATTGGGGACGCAGGACGGGCTTCCTGATCGGCACGCTGTTCGGGGCGTTGTCTGCAGCACTCGCGACCTATGCAATCAGCGAGCAAAGCTTCGAGCTGTTCTGTGCTGCATCGATGATGCTGGGCGTCTACATGTCCGGCCATGGCTTCTATCGCTTCGCGGCGGTCGACCTGGCCTCGTCCGACTACCGCCCGCGTGCAATTTCGTGGGTCATGGCGGGTGGCCTGGTGGCCGCGATCCTGGGACCGCAGCTCGCCAGCAATTTCGAGGATTGGCTCGAGCCGATTCCCTTCGCAGGGGCCTATCAGGCGCTGATCTTCGTGAACCTGATCGGGGTGATCCCTATCCTGTTCCTCGACATTCCCCGCCCGCCCCGGCGCAGCGAAGGCGGTGCGCGCGGGCGTCCATGGGCCGAGATCCTGTCCGATCGCAAGGTCGTCGTGGCAATGCTGTGCGCGATGGTCTGCTACGCGTTGATGAACCTCGTGATGACATCGACGCCGCTGGCGATGGAGGCGTGCGGGTTCTCACTGGATGCAACGGGGTACGTCGTCTCGATCCACGTCTTCCTGATGTTCGCCCCAAGCTTCTTCACAGGCGGGCTGATCGCGAAGTATGGCGCCGAGCGGATCATGGCGATCGGGCTCGGCTGTCTGGCGATCTGTTGCATGGTCGCCGTGTCCGGAATCGCGTTCCTGCACTTCAGCGTGGCCCTCGGCCTGCTGGGCATCGGCTGGAACTTCGGGTTCATCGGTGCGACCAGCCTGCTCGCCGCAGCGCATCGACCGGAAGAGCGCGCGCGTGTGCAGGGCCTGAATGACTTCCTCGTCTTCGGCCTTGTCACCCTGGCCTCGTTCGCATCCGGTGCCCTGATGGCCGAGATCGGTTGGGCCGCGGTGAACCTGGCAATGCTGCCTGCACTGGGCGTCGCTGCGCTGGCCCTTGCATGGCTGGTGATGCGCAACCGCGTGCAGGCGGCCTAACGACGCGGCGCAGCGCGACCTTCAGGAATTTTTGCTAGAAGTCGAGTGCATCGACCTGATCAGTTGTCGATCAGGTCGTCCGTGATCACGCCAAGATTGCCAAAGGCCTGCTCCAGGATCGTCAGCTCACGCCCGAAGGTTGGCGTGGTATTGGTCTCGAGATCGACGATCTTTCCGTCCTCCAGCCCGTATGTGTTCACCGACTGAACGACGTCCCGCTCGTCAAAGACGATCGCAACGACCCGCCGATCAATCACCTCTGGCTCGAAAAAGGCGAAGTGCTCGACCCGCGAGCTTGCATAGAACCAGCCATCCTCGGTGAAGATGCCGGATCCACTTGGCCGGCCGATCTTGCGGCGGACTGATCCGCGCGTGTCCTGACCTGCCCGCACCTCGGCGAGTTCCTCGTCGATCGGAGCATATCCATGCAGTCTGATGACCGGCGTACAGGATGCCAGCATCGCTGCGATCACGCCGCCTGCAACCAGTCTCGTGAGGATTGATGCGCCCTTGGACCTCATTTGCCGGATCCCCGCTTCTTCTGCTCCACTGGAGCGTTGCCTAGCGCGTGTATGGTTTAAGTTCAAGCGGATCGGGGCTATGTGTCGGCTCTGATTGGCGACGACCATCCGGGGTATGCATCGACATGTCGAAACAGACGTCCAAATCCGACGAGACGTCCGGACCGCTTACGCGTCGGCTCACCGTGGCGACACTCTCACGCGGCACCGCGACCCCGTTCGATCTGGACCCGGATCGTCAGACCCGTGTGGAGATCGCGCGGCAAATGGGGCTGAGCGCCGTGAACGCCCTGCGCTTCAAGGGGGAACTGTCGCCGTGTCGAAAGGATGGATGGCGGCTGATGGCGCGCCTGACCGCAAAGGTCGTCCAACCCTGTGTCGTGACGCTCGAGCCCGTGGAACAGTCCATCGACCTCAAGATCGCTCGCGAGTTGCTCCCGGCATCAGAGGTTGCCGATGAAGTCGACCTCGTGCTCGATCCGGACGCCGAGGATGAACCCGACTATTTCGAGGATGACATCGATCCCGGAGCGATCTGCCTGGAAGAGTTGGCGTTGGCGCTGGATCCCTACCCGCGGGCGCCGGGCGTCGACCCGACGGAAACGCTTGTCGCACCGCCCGGAGCCGATCCCCTGGATGCCGAGGCACTGAAACCGTTCGCGAAACTTGCCGAGCTGAAACGCAAGCTGGAAAGCCGCGATCCCTGACGCGGCACTATGTTGCAACTCTAAGCGAAAAAACAGTTGCTCCGGGAGCGATTCCGAGTATTTTCCGCGTCTCTCGCCAAACACCCCCTGATACGGGATGCACGGCGATACGGAACAACAGAGTCGGGCAAGGCCCCGGCGCGCCGGACGGGTTCCGGTCATTTCGACAAAAGGTGGATCATGGCTGTCCAACAGAACCGAGTAACGCGTTCGAAACGCAACATGCGCCGTGCCCATGACGCGCTGACTGTCGCGAACGTCAACGAATGCCCGAACTGCGGTGAACTGCGCAGGCCGCACCATGTCTGCGGCGCATGCGGTCACTACAATGATCGCGAAGTCGTGCGTCAGGCTGACGACGTCGATCTGGACGACGACGCAGCGTAATTCGACCGTGCCTGCGCACGGTCTCCTCGCGACAATGATCGCGCAGGACAACTCAATGGATTGCTTACGTAGATGACCGCCCCCACCGTCTTGTCCGTAGATGTGATGGGCGGTGACAAGGGACCGGCGCCCGTGATTGCAGGATTGGCGCGCGTCGCGGCAACGGAACCGGATCTTCGTTTCATACTTCATGGCAATGCGGCCGAGGTCACCCGTCTGGTGAGCCGGCGCCGTCGGCTGCGCGACCGGGTCGAGATCCGTCACGCGGACGGGGTCGTCGCCATGGACGAAAAACCGTCGCGGGCGCTGCGCAGCGGGCGCGGCACATCCCTTTGGCAGTGTCTGGAATGCGTGTCGTCTGGCGAGGCGAATACCGCGGTGTCGTCCGGCAACACAGGTGCAATTGTCGCCATGGCGATGCTGGTTCTGCGCAAGGCACCCAAGGTCGACCGCCCGGCCATCGCGGTTCATTGGCCAGCGCGCAACACAAACGGTTTCAACGTTGTGCTGGATATGGGCGCCGACATTCGCGCTGATGCGAACAACCTAATCCAGTACGCGGTGATGGGCGCGGAATACGCCCGGCTTGCGGCGTCAGTGCAAACCCCGCGCGTCGGCCTTCTGAACGTCGGATCCGAGGACACCAAGGGCCACCAGGATCTTCGACAGGCCAAGGACGCTCTCACGGTCTTGGCGGCGGATCCGGCGACGGGACTCAGCTTTAGCGGATTCGTTGAAGGCACTGACATTCCATCGGATTGCGTCGATGTGGTGGTAACCGACGGCTTCACCGGCAACATCGCGATGAAAGCCTCCGAGGGCACTGCGGGTTTCATCCGCACGGCATTGAAAGAGGCCTTCACGCATTCGGTTCTGTCACGCTTCGGGGCGCTGTTCGCCATGGGATCGTTGCGGCGGCTGCGCATGCGGATCGACCCGCGCCGGGCAAATGGCGGGATTTTCCTGGGCCTGAACGGCAATGTCGTCAAAAGCCACGGCGGAGCCGACGCGGTGGGACACGCCTCGGCGATTTCGCTCGCGGCGAAGATCGCCGCGAACGATCTGGCGGCTCTTGTGTCGGAACGTCTGGCGGATCTTGATGTCCCCGAGGCGCGGAAATCACTGCCCGCCGCGCACAAATGACGTGATCGGGACGACTGTTTGGCTGATTGCACAGCTTTTACGAACGCGCGCAAGTCATTGACATTGACTCGTTTTTCCTGCGTCGGTTAACCTGACATACGTCGCAGGGCTTGCAACGTGTGGCAGAGGGGACCAATGCGTAATGTCTGGTAGCACGCTGACGCGGTCGGATCTAAGCGAAGCCGTTTATCGCGAGATTGGTCTGTCACGCAACGAATCCGCAGAACTGGTCGAGACGATTCTGGACAGGATCGCCGCGGCACTGGTCGAAGGCGAGGCCGTGAAGATCTCGTCATTCGGCACCTTCGCCGTGCGCGAAAAAGGTGCACGCATGGGCCGGAATCCAAAGACCGGCGAGGAAGTGCCAATCGATCCACGCCGGGTCTTGGTCTTCCGGCCATCGCACATCCTGAAAGAACGCGTCGACGCCGGGAACGCTCAATGACGACGGGCGCCGCACGCGGGGCCGAGAAATCTCCGGACGCTTTCCGGACGATCTCGGAAGTCTCTGACGAGCTGGATCTGCCGCAGCACGTTCTCCGCTTCTGGGAGACGCGGTTTGCGCAGGTCAAACCGATGAAGCGGGGCGGCGGACGGCGGCTTTACCGCCCAGACCACGTCGCTCTTCTGCGCGGCATCAAGGCGCTGCTCTACGATGATGGCCTGACGATCAAGGGCGTGCAGAAGATGCTACGCGAAAGCGGTGCGAAGACCGTGATAGCGCGCGGCAAGGCGGACGCAGCCCTGTCGCTGGGTCCCACGGACGACACCGACGCGCAGGAGCCGGATGGAATGCTGCCGCTTGACCTGCCCGAGGATGCGCCCGCCCGGTTGGAGCGCCTTAAAAAGCGCGTAAAGACCGGCGATCCCGGCAACGCAATCGATCCGGAACGCGTCAAGCAATCGATCAGCCGTCTCGAAGCTGTTCTCGCGCGACTCGAAGAGTCCTGACGCCTCGATCACCGCTCTGCATCCGCGCATACAGAATGCGCCCGGCCGTCGCGAAAGCCCTTTGCGTCGGGGCGCCAAGCCTGTATACGGACCCCCGCACGGGCCATAGCGCAGTCTGGTAGCGCGTCCGTCTGGGGGACGGAAGGTCGTGAGTTCGAATCTCGCTGGCCCGACCAAAATATTGCGCCGACGGAGCGATCCGTCGGCGTTTTGCGATCAGACCGAACACGGGGCATCAGGTGACAGCGCCAGGCGTTCTTCCTTCCCAGGCGATCCGGGCGATGATCGCCGATGGCACAATCGGCGTTGCGACCCCACCCCTGCCCGCGCAGATCCAGCCCGCCAGCCTCGACCTTCGGCTTGGCCGTCGCGCCTGGCGCGTCCGCGCGAGTTTCCTGACGGGACGCGACGCGACGGTCGCAGACCGGTTGCGCGAGTTTTCGATGCACGAGATCAACCTCGAGGGCGGCGCGGTTCTCGAGACTGGATGCGTCTATCTGGTCGAATTGCAGGAAAGCCTGGATCTGCCTCAGGACGTCTCAGCGGCCGCGAACGCGAAAAGCTCGACGGGGCGGCTCGATCTCCTGACACGGATGATCGCCGACCACACGACCGAGTTTGACCGGGTCGATGTCGGTTATTCAGGCCCGATCTATGCCGAGATCAGCCCGAGGACGTTCTCGGTACTGGTCCGGCCCGGTGCACGTCTCAACCAGATCCGATTCCGGCGCGGCGACGCCCAGATCCCGGACGCAGACCTCGCGGCCCTGCACGCCCGTGACCCACTGGTGAATGGCGAGGCGCTGATCGATGGTGGTCTCGGCTTCTCGGTCGACCTGACGCGGCGTGCCCAGGGCATTGTCGGCTGGCGCGCCCGAAAGCATGCCGGGTTGATCGATCTGGACCAGATAAATCATTACGATCCTTACGAATTCTGGGAGCCCGTGACCACGAAAGGCCGCAGCGGGATCATCCTTGATCCGGCGGCATTCTATATCCTAGTCAGCCGCGAGGAAGTGACGGTGCCACCAGAGACTGCGGCCGAGATGGTGCCCTACATGGCCGTCGCAGGTGAGTTCCGGGTGCACTATGCGGGGTTTTTCGATCCCGGCTTCGGACACCGCTCCGCAGGGGGAAGTGGATCACGCGGTGTGCGCGAGGTACGCTGCCACGAGGCACCGTTTGCGCTGGAACACGGGCAGATGGTCGGGCGGCTGGTCTATGAGCGCATGGCAGAAGTCCCCGACATCCTGTATGGCGCCGATGTTCCGTCGAACTATCAGGGGCAGGCGCTCAAGCTCTCCAAGCACTTCCGCGAGCCCTGACCAGCACTCCAGTCAGTCATTCTCGGCGAACATGTCGTCCGTTTCGTCTTCTGGCGAGTCGGGGTTAGCGTCGTCCAGCGAGAGTCCTTTGGGCGGCGGCCGGTTGTCCAACAGGCCAGCCTCGCGCAGTTCCTTCAGCCCCGGCAGATCGCGCGCGGACTCCAAGCCGAAATGATCCAGAAAGGCCGATGTGGTCACGAAGGTGACCGGACGGCCCGGCGTTTCGCGACGGCGACCAAGCTTGATCCAGTCAAGCTCCAGCAACAGATCCAGCGTTCCACGAGAGACCGAGACACCGCGGATCTCCTCGATCTCGGCCCGTGTCGCCGGCTGATGATAGGCAATGATCGCAAGCGTCTCTATCGCCGCGCGGGACAGCTTGCGCGTCTCTTGCGCCTCACGGCGCATCAGGAACCCAAGATCGGGCGCCGTCCTGAACGCCCATGCGGGCCCGATCCGCACCAGGTTAACGCCCCGCCCTTCGTAGCGCTTGCGAACGGATTCGATCGCCGCCGCCGAGTCCGAGCCATGCGGCAGACGGTCTTCGATCTGCGGACGAGTCAGCGGCTCGGCACTGGCGAACAGGATAGCCTCGACCATGCGTTCCAGCTCGGGCAGCGGCGGCGCATCGAACAAGGCCTCGGTCGCGGGGCGATCTGTGCTCTCGTCCGGGTCCGGTCCGCCTTGGTCCGGCGTCTCGCTCACGCAGGCGCTCCGGCCTTGCCGTTCTGACGCAGATAGATCGGTGCGAAAACCTTGTCCTGGCGAATTTCGATCTCGCCGCGCTTGGCCAGTTCCAGCACTGCCGAAAAACTGCTTGCGACAGCCGACCGGCGCTTGGCGGGTTCCAGCGTCCATCCTTCCGGCAGGTATGAGGTCAGCGTGCCCCAGTCTGGCATATTCCCAACGAGCGATTTCAGGCGAGCCAGGGCCGCTTCAACTGAATAAACCTCGCGCGGATCGAAGTTCAGCGGCGCATAGTCATCGCGCGTCTTGATCCGCGCATAGGCCTTGAGGAGGTCCGACAGCGACGCGTTCCACGTTGTCTGACGCTTGACGGTCAGTGTCTCGGACATGCCACGCTCGAAGAAGTCGCGGCCAAGCTGATCACGGCCCATCAATTGCGCCGCGACGCGGCGCATCGCCTCGAGCCGCTCCAGCTGGAATGCCAGGTGCGCGGCCATTTCCTCGCCCGACAGACCATCCTCAGATTCAGGCTTGGGCAACAGAAGGCGCGACTTCAGGAACGCAAGCCAAGCAGCCATAACCAGATAATCCGCAGCCAGTTCAATCCTGAGCTTCCGGGCGCTCTCGACAAATTTCAGATACTGTTCGGCCAGTTGAAGCACCGAGATCTTGGCGAGGTCCACCTTCTGCGTGCGGGCAAGGGTCAACAGCAGGTCCAACGGCCCCTCGTAGCCATCGACCTCGACCGTCAGCGTCTCCGCCTCGATCGCCTCGGCATCGCGCGGCGGCGTATCGAACGGCAGATCATCTTCCAGCGCAAATGCATCAGCCATGGGCGACTCCCAGTTCGTGGATCTCGGCGGCACGTCCCACGACAACAGAACTCCGTTTTGAGAACCTCAGCGCATCGGCACGGTCAGCGCGCTCCAGCGCCGCACCAGCCAATCCGGGAACACACGAGGCGACCCCGGTCATCTCCGTCATGTCACCATTGCAGTGCAGCACCACATCACAGCCCGCATTCAGCGAGCGCTCGGTCCGCTCGGCCATGGTGCCCGATAGCGCCTTCATGCTCAGATCATCGGTCATCAACAGACCGTCGAACCCCAGCTCGGACCGGATCAAAGCGATGACATCGGGCGACTGCGTCGCGCAGTTCTCAGCATCTATGGCCTCGTAGACGATGTGCGCCGTCATCCCGAGTGGCGCATCACGCAGGGACAGAAACGGCGGGAAATCCGTGCTGCGCAGTTCGTGCAACTCTGCGGGCACGCGCGGAAGGTTCTCATGGCTGTCATGCAGCGAACGGCCATGTCCCGGGATATGCTTGATGACCGGCAACACCCCGTGATCCAACAGGCCCGCCATCGCTTCACGGCCCCGGATCGCGATCTCTGATGCCGTCCGTCCCAGCGCGCGGTCGCCGATGATCGGATGCGCATTCGGTTGCGGGACATCCAGCACCGGGACACAGTTCACATCGATCCCAACGGCAAGCAGTTCCTGCGCGATGTCCGCATAGCGCTGACGCAAAGCCATCAGGATCGACATCTCGTCGCTGCCATCTTCGCCCAGATCGCGCACAGGCGCCCATTCCCGCCAGTGCGGGGGACGCAGCCGCTGCACGCGCCCGCCTTCCTGATCCACCAGGACCGGTGCGTCCCGACCGACACTTTCGCGCAACGCGGCCGTGAGCCTGCGGACCTGATCGGGGTCGACGACGTTCCGGGCGAAGAGAATGAAACCCCACGGGTCTGCTTCGCCGAAGAAAGCCGCCTCGTCAGACGTCAGTTCCGGACCGGCCAACCCGAAGATCGCGGCCTTCGGATGCCCCATCTCAGCTTTTCCGCGCGACGAGGCAGTCCTGCCCACGCGCCTTCAGAGCCTGGCAGACCGATCGGGCCTCGGCCCCGTCCCGGAACGGGCCGACACGCAGCCGGTAATACGTCGTGCCGCCGGATATCGTCGTGCCGACCGCCAGGGCCCGGTCGTGCAGGATGTCATCGTTGGCGCGCCGGATCTTCGCCCACATCGCACGAATGACAGCCTCGCTGGGATCTGCCGCAAGCTGGATCTGAACGGCCGACTGCGCGGCCCGCGCGCTGAGCTGCGATGCACTGGCTTTCTCGACCGCGCCGGCCTGCTTGACCCGATCCAAAAGGTTGGCCGGACGCTTCAGCACAAGCGGGCTGCTTGCGGGCGCTTCGCGCGACCCGCCCGTAATCTCGGGTACCGGTTCTTCTTCCGCCGCCGCCGCCGCCGCCGCCGTGTCCTCAGGGGTGGCAGGCGTTGCCAAGGCAAGCTGTTCGACCGTGGCTTCAGTTTTCGGATCGTCCGTGGGCTCGGGCTCCTCGACTTGTGCCACCTCTTCGGACTGCTGTGGCGCTGCCTCCGCGGGCTCCGCCGCAGTCTCCTCGGGTGCTGTCGAGTCATCCGGCTGCTGGACCGCTCTCACGACGGCTGCAATCTCTTCAGCCTGCTTGATGAGATCCTCGGTCGAGACGTCTTTCAACGCATCGTCCACGGCCCCGGTCAGCGCATTAGCGGCAACCGTTGCCGCGGGCTTCTGGGGCGCGACGGGTGCGTCGCTGACCGGAGTCAACGCGCCCATCGCGACATCTTCGGCGCGCGGTTCAGGTGGAGGCGGCGCGATCACGGCCGCACTCGCCTGCACACCGGCACTGTCGGCAACGCCGTAGCTGCTGACATCCTGATGGGGTGCCACCATGCCGCCAGGATCATCCGGCCGCGTCTTCGCGGGTTCGATCGCCGCGCGTATGATCGGTACGTTCTGCGCGTCGCGCACGCCCAGTCGATAGAACCAGACACCCAGCGTCAGCAAAAGCGCCATGGCAACCAAGGCGCCAATCGCTGTCGATATCGCGCTTCTTATCCGCGAGAACCTGGACGGTTCCAGTTCGGATGGATCAAATTCGTCAAATTCACCAGTCTGCATCGTGACCTGCCTGCTCCCCGCTGTTCCGGGTGCCCTGCCCTGTCCCGACCGGCACTTTTGGCGCGCCGTTACATTTCTTTCATCGGAGACACGCCCAGAATACCAAGACCGGCGGAAATAACAACTCTGACGGCCATCACGAGCGCCAATCGCGCCGAAGTTGCCGCCGGGTCGTCCGGTTGCACGAACCGCAGGGACGGATCGTCCGATCCCCGGTTCCATTGCGTGTGAAGTGCCGACGCAAGATCATACAGATAGAAGGTGATGCGATGCGGCTCCATGTGCTGGGCCGCTGTCTCGACCATCCGGGGCCATTCGGCGATCCGGCGCAGCAGGTCGAGTTCACCGGCATCGGTCAGGATCGACAGGTTCGCGCCGTCGATGTCGACAGCCACGCCCTCGGCCTCGGCCCGGCGAAAGGCCGAATGCGTCCGTGCATGGGCGTACTGGACATAGAAGACCGGGTTGTCCTTTACCTGCTCCAGCGCCTTGGCGAAGTCGAAATCCAGCCGCGCGTCGTTCTTCCGGGTCAGCATCGTGAACCGTGTCACGTCGGGCCCGACTTCATCCAGAACATCACGCAGCGTCACGAAGTTCCCGGCACGCTTGGACATTTTGAATTCGGCGCCATCCTTGAACAGACGCACCAGCTGACAGAGCTTGATCTCCAACGGCACCTGCCCGTCGGACAAGGCCGAGACCGCCGCCTGCATCCGTTTCACATAGCCGCCGTGATCGGCGCCCAGAATATCGATCAGCAGATCAAAGCCCCGATCGAGCTTGTCCTTGTGATAGGCAATGTCCGGCGCGAAATAGGTCCAAGCGCCATCCGACTTCCGGATCGGGCGGTCGACATCGTCACCATGCGCGGTCGACCGGAACAGCGTTTGCGGGCGCGGCTCCCAATCCTCGGGCTTCTTGCCCTTTGGAGGCTCCAGGACGCCCGTATAAATCAGGTCCTTCGACTCCAGCGCTTCCAGCGCATCATCGATCGGGCCGCGATTGCCGGACGCGCGATAAAGTGACTTCTCCGAAAAATAGTGATCCATATGGACGCCGAGTGCTGCGAGGTCGTCCTTGATGATGTCCAGCATGGCATCGGTTGCGAAGTCGCGAATCTCTGCCAGCCATTCGGCTTCCGGCTTGTCGAGCAGGCTGTCGCCGTACTTTTCCTTCATCGCCTGACCGACCGGGACAAGGTAGTCACCGGGATAAAGCCCCTCGGCGATCTCGATCTGCTGGCCGCAGGCCTCGCGGTACCGCAGATGAGCCGAGCGCGCGACGACATCGACCTGAGCACCACCGTCATTGATATAATACTCGCGGGTCACATCCCATCCCGCATGATCCAACAGCCCGGCCAACGCATCGCCGAACACCGCCCCGCGGGTGTGCCCGACATGCAAGGGCCCGGTCGGGTTGGCCGAGACAAACTCGACATTCACGCGCTTGCCATTCCGCGGCGCCCGACCGAAATGCGTGCGCTCCACCAGAGCGGCACGCAGAATCTCCAACCAGATGGAGTTTCCAAGCCGCAGGTTGATGAACCCCGGCCCGGCCACGGTAACTTCCGTGAACCGGTCGTCCAGACGCAGCGCTGCGGCAATGATCTCTGCCAGATCACGCGGCTTCATCCGGGCCTGCTTTGCCAGCACCATCGCGGCGTTGGTCGCCATGTCGCCATGGGCCGCGTCACGCGGCGGCTCGACCGTCATGGTGCTGGGATCGAGACCACCGGGCAGATCACCAGCCGCACCCAGCCCTTCCAGCGTCGCGGCAATGGTTGTCTTGATCTCGGCAAA
>ERZ1740062.535-NODE-535-length-20069-cov-7.417808_pt1 | contig 20069 bp, 15 predicted proteins | sample MGYA00581741_ERZ1740062 | MGnify/ENA primary metagenome ERZ1740062 (study PRJEB43018, sample SAMN04849747) | marine metagenome | isolation source: floating plastic debris | place: Pacific Ocean | collected 2008-09-01 | study: EMG produced TPA metagenomics assembly...
GCGCCTGCCCCGTCTTAACGGCTTTATCTACTTGGGGGCGGCGGCTTCCTAATTGCCGCCGTCTCTCCGGCCGGTTTGGGCGCGGTCCTCTAACCGGCCGCGCCCGCCCGGTCGCCCGCCCCCTCATATTGCAACGCAATATCGAAGCCGCTCATGGCCTCCAGGGATGGCGTCCATCCGACCCCCCCCGCCTACAGGCTTCTGAAAAAATCATTTTATATCAATAAAATATGATCGCTGCCTGCCCATCGTCACCGCGACAGGCGGGCTCCAAGGACGCCGTTCTTAACTTTGTGCAATGCAGCATTTCTTATTGACAGCCGAAGAGGCCGGACCTAATTAGGCAGCCAAGAGGCTGCGCCTTTGCGCGCCGAAAAGAACCGCAATGGGGTTGGAAAAGTCCGTTCCGACGGAGTTTGACAATGAACCCGACATCATCCTTTTCGGCCGTCCCCCCGGCATCCTGGTTCCCCCGCTTTCTGGCCCCGGTTCTCGGCCCGGTTCTGGGCCCCGTGTTAGACAGCCTGCGCCGCTTCAGCGAGCGCCGGGCCCTGCAGGACATGCTGACCCTGCGCAGCGACCGCCTGCTGGCCGACATCGGCTTCAGCCGCGAAGACCTCCAGGACCAGATCGAGGCCGCCGTCGGCGCCAGCCAGAGCCTTCGCGAGACCGAGCGCCGGATCCAGCGCGAACTGGCCGGCTACAGCGACGGCGAGCTTCAGACCATCGGCCTCAGCCGCCCCGACATCCGGCGCGTCGCCCGCGAGCGGGCGCAGCAGGCCGCAGGGTCGGGCCAAGCGGGTCAAGCGGGCCACAGGGGCCGGCCCAGGACCGACGCCGCCGCCTGACGGCTGCCGTCCGGATTTTGCAGAGCAGCGTCCCGGCTTTGGCCCCTGGCGCCGGCTGCGCGCTTCGCGTTAGAGTTCCCGCCAAAAATCATCCGCGGGCCCGCAATCGGGCCGGTGTCGAGATGGCGTGGAAGGAAACGTGATGCCGGAAGGCCCGAGCCAACCCAAGAAGAGTCCGTCGCAGGACGCCCCCAAGGGCACAACCGCCCGCGGCAGCAGCTGGCCGACCGCCGAAGCCGATATCGCGGCCTGGACCGACGTCTACTTCAAGCGCACCCGCAAAGCCGTCGAGCGGTTCGGCGACATGCAGGCGACCTATGCCGTGTTCATGCGCCGCCCGGTGATCTGCGCGCCGCGTCTGGCCCTGGACTGGCTGCAGGAAATCGCCCGGCTCCGCGGCGTCCGCTTCGAGGTCGACCTGCGCTTCGCGGAAGGTAAGTGGGTCGGCGCCGGCGAGCCGATGTTCTACGTGACCGGCCCGCTATCGCAGCTGGCCGACCTGGAAACCCTGCTGCTGCAGAAGCTGGGCCCCGCCTGCGTCGCCGCCTACAACGCCTACACCATGTGTGCCGACCTGCCGACCGTCGCCTTCCTGGCGATGGACGCGCGCCACTGCGCCGGCACCGAGATGGCCGAGCTGATGGCCTATGCCGCCTCGGTCGGCTCCGGGCGGGCGCGGCGCAAGGTCGGCGCCGTCGGCTTCATCGGCAACGCCACCGACGCGACGGCCCACTACTTCGATGTCGATGCCGGGCGCGGCACCATGCCCCACGCCTTCATCGGCTATGCCGGCAGCACCCTGCGCGCGGCGGAGATGTACGACGAGACCTTCCCCGACGAACCGATGACCGTGCTGGTCGACTACTTCGCGCGCGAGGTGACCGATGCCCTCACCTGCTGCCGGCGCTTTCCCAAGCGCGCCGCCGAGGGCAGCCTGGCCGTGCGCATCGACACCCCCGGCGGCCGTTTCATCGAGGGGCTCGATCCGCCTGAGTCCTATGCGGTGCTGGAGCGCAACGCGCCGGGCGCCCTGCGCGGCTACCGTTCCGACGACGAACTGCGCTACATGGTCGGCCCCGGTGTCTCCGCCGCCGCCCTGTGGCGCATGCGCGAGTGCCTGAACCGCGAGGGCTTCAACAAGGTGAAGATCATCGCCTCCTCCGGCTTCGGCCCGGCCAAGTGCCGCCTGATGGCCGAGGCCAAGGCGCCGGTCGACGTCATCGGCACCGGCTCCTACCTGCCCGGCAAATGGTCCGAGACCTATGCCACTGCCGATGTGGTGGAATACGACGGCGTGCCGCGGGTGAAGGTCGGCCGCGAGTTCCTGTTGCGCCGCTAGGGCCCATGCCCGATAACCGGGGCATGAGTGACGCCCCTGCAGACGACGCCCGCGTACAAGAGCTGATCGACAACTTCTCGTTCCTGGACGACTGGGAAGACCGCTTCCGCTATCTCATCGACCTGGGCCGCAAGCTGCCGCCCATGGATGAGGCGCTGAAGAACGAGGAGACCAAGGTCCGCGGCTGCACCAGCCAGGTGTGGATCGTCGGCACCACCCAGCCCGGCGCCGGTTCCCCTGAATCCGGGGCCGCAACCCTGCACTTCGTCGCCGACAGCGATGCCCACATCGTCAAGGGCCTCATCGCCGTGCTGCTGGAGATCTACAACGGGCGCACGGCCGAGGAGATCCTGGCGGTCGACATCAAGCAGGCGATCACCGAGCTGGGCTTCGAACAGCACCTCAGCCCCAACCGCGCCAACGGCCTCTACTCCATGGTCGAGCGCATCCGCGCCCTGGCTGCCCAGGAAGCCGGGGAAGCCCGGGCCTGAGCGTCGGCCGAAAGCTCACCCTGAAATCGTCTCGAGATTATCTTGAATTTCTTGGGGGGCAGACCTGCGGCCGGCCTCCCTTGCCGCCCCCGGGGGACCGGGGTAAGTATCTCTCATGGCTGACACCCTGAAGATCGCCCTGGCCCAGTTGAACCCCACCATGGGGGACATCGCCGGCAACCTCGCCCTGCTGCGCAAGGCGCGCGCCGAGGCAGCCGCCCTCGGCGCCGACCTGGTCATCGCCACGGAGATGGTGATCACCGGCTATCCCACCGAGGACCTGGTGCTGAAGCCGATGTTCCTCGAAGCCGCCGAGACGGCCGTCCGTGCCCTGGCGGAAGACACCGCCGACGGCGGACCGGGCATGATCATCGGCGGGCCCTGGCGGCCGGACCCCAGCGCCAGGCCGCCACTGTTCGGCAAGGTCTTCAATACCGCCTACGTCCTGGATGGCGGCAAGATCGCCACCCACCGCGCCAAGTACGACCTGCCCAACTACGGCGTGTTCGACGAAAAGCGCGTGTTCGGTGCCGGCCCCCTGCCCGGCCCGGTGAACTTCCGCGGCGTGCGGCTGGGCGTCATGGTCTGCGAGGATATGTGGAAGCCCGAGGTCAGCGAGTGCCTGGAAGAGTCCGGCGCCGAGATCCTGGTCGTCCTCAACGGCTCTCCCTATGAGATGGACAAGACCGAAGAGCGTATCCAGCTCGCGGTCCAGCGCATCACCGAGACCGGCCTGCCGCTGATCTACGTGAACCAGGTCGGCGGCCAGGACGAACTGGTGTTCGACGGCGCCTCCTTCGCCCTGAACCCCGACTACGGCCTGGCCGCGCAGCTGCCCGCCTTCGAAGAAGCCGTCGAGCTGACCGCGTGGCACCGCGGCGCGGACGGCTGGACTTGCGCAACCGCACGCCGCGAAGCGCCCGGCGGGGCTCATGACGGCAGTCATGGCGGGGGCATGGAGCCGATCTACGGTGCCCTTGTCCTGGGGCTGCGCGACTACGTGAATAAGAACCGCTTCCCCGGCGTCATCCTGGGCCTGTCCGGCGGCGTCGATTCCGCGCTCACCGCCGCCGTTGCGGTCGACGCCCTGGGGCCCGACCGCGTGCACACGGTGATGATGCCGTCGCCCTATACCAGCCAGGAGAGCCTCGACGACGCCGCCGAAGCGGCGCGGCTGATGGGCGTGGACATCGATACCGTCTCCATCGAGCCGGCCATGCAGGCCTTCGACACCATGCTGAAGCCGATCCTCAACGGCACCCCCGCCGCGACCGGCGGTGCCGACACGACGGAAGAGAACATCCAGGCGCGCTCGCGCGGGCTGACGCTGATGGCGATCTCCAACAAGCTGGGCTACATGGTGCTGTCGACCGGCAACAAGTCGGAGGTGTCGGTGGGCTACGCCACGCTGTACGGCGACATGGTCGGCGGCTTCAACCCGATGAAGGACCTCTACAAGACCATGGTCTTCGACCTGGCGCGCTGGCGTAACCAGGTGCTGCCCAAGGGCGCGCTGGGGCCCGCCGGGCGCGTCATCCCGGAGCGCATCATCACCAAGCCGCCCTCGGCCGAGCTGAAGCCCGACCAGAAGGACGAGGACAGCCTGCCGCCCTACCCGGTGCTGGACGATATCCTGAAGGGCCTCATCGAGGGCGAAGAGAACGTCGATGCCATCGTGGCGCGCGGCCACGACCGCGCCCTGGTGAACCGCGTCTGGCACATGCTGGAACTGGCCGAATATAAGCGCCGCCAGGCCTGCCCCGGCGTGAAGGTCACGCGCCGCGCCTTCGGCAAGGAACGCCGCTATCCGATCACCAACGCGTTTCGCGGGCCCGCGTAACCCTCGCGTAACGCCGGCGGGCGAGGCGCCGCTCGGGTGCCTCAGGCGGCCGCGCGGGCCTTGGCCGGCTTGCCGCCGCCCTCGCGTTGCTCGGCGCGCAGCTTCTCCACCAGGCCGGCGGCGAGCTGAGGCTCGAACTTCAAGGAAATCCGGTTGACGGTGGTCCCGACGACCGTGCCTTCCAGGCGCTCTTGATAGCCGTCGACCGTCAGCACGGCCTTGGCGCCTTGCTTGAACTTGGACCCATCCGCACGAACCGCCGCGCCAGATGGTGAGATGTCCACCATGCGAGACTTCAGCGTCGTCCCGTCGATGGTCAACACACAGGGATCGTCCAGGTGCTCACGCAACTCCTTGCGGCGGTCCGCGTTGCGGATGCGGTCGATGAAGATGCGCGACTGGTCGTCCAGCTCGTCGGCCTTCGAGCGGACGTCGTTCGAGGCGGTCGTCACGGAACCGGCACTTTCCTGGGTCTGCGCCGCCGCATTGGACACTGACTGCATGGCTTCCAGCACCGCGCCGACGCCGGTCGAGGTTTCGCTGACGCTGCGCGAGATTTCCTGCGTCACCGAGGTCTGCTCCTCGATCGCCGAGGCGATGGCGTTGGAGGTATGTCCCATCTGTCCGATGGCCTGCGAAATCTCTTCGATCTGCTGGGCAACACCGGAACTGGCGTCCTGCATGGCGCGGACGTGCCCGGCAATCTCACCGGTCGCATTGGCGGTCTGTTGGGCCAGGTGCTTCACCTCGCCGGCCACCACGGCGAAGCCCTTGCCGGCCTCGCCGGCGCGCGCCGCCTCGATGGTCGCGTTCAGCGCCAGCAGGTTGGTCTGTTCGGCGATCTCCTCGATCAGCCGGATGATGCCGCCGACCTTTTCGGCCGCATCGTTGAGGCCGCCGACGCTGTCGGTCATGTTGGACGCCTTGCTGACGGCCGTATCGGTGACCCGGGCCGCATCGCTCACCTGGCTGGATATTTCCGCAATCGACGCGGTCAGTTCCTCGACCGCCGCAGCGACCGCCTGGGCATTGGCATTGGCCTCCTCGGCACCCTGGCGGGCGGTGTTCGCCTGGTCGGCGGAGGATTGCGCTGTGCGTTGCATCCCCTCGGCTTCGGTCGACATGCCGCCGGCGGCATTGGACAGCGCGCCGGAGATGCGGGCGATCACCTCGCCGAACTGGTCGGCCAGATCGTTGAGGCGGCGTTTGAAGTCGGCATCCTTCTCGGCGAGATAGACCGAAATGGCGAGATCCATGTCGAGCGAGATCGCCTTGTCGATGGCCTGGATCAGGATGCTCGCCTGGCGGACCTTGCTCTTGCCGCCGAAGCCCGTGCCCTTCATGGCCTCGCTCAGCACGGCCTCGATCAGGGCCTGCTTCACCAGTCCGTAGCCGCCGATGTACCAGCCCGGCTGCAGACCGAGCTGGCAGTGCGCCTTGCCGATGCGGTGGACCGAGGCGAAGTAGTCGTCGTCGAACTTGCCGGAGAACATGCGCATCCAGTGCTTGGCCTGGGCGCTGCGGGCGTGCTCGACGTGCGCGTCATTGACGAACATCGCCTTCAGCGACTCTTCCTGGGTGATGTGCGCATAGAAGTTGTCGAGAACCGTCGGGATCAGTTTCTCGACCACAGGCTGGAATGCGCTCAGCGCCGTCCGCGCCTCGTCGTCGATGCGCAGGAAAGCCAGCTTTTTGGCACGCTCTAGGGACTCCGACATTTCATTCTCCTGGCGAAGGATGCTATCGGCAGCATCCTCTTCGCCGAGCAACATGCCCGGAGCCGGGGCCGGCGAAGGGAAACCGCCACTCAATCAAACCTCTCGATTTCGTCCGCCCCGGCTCTACTTTCGATTGATTTGCGTGTAGAGAACCAAGGAAATACAATCTATGGGATTTCTCTAAAAAACTTATTAATTATAATGTTTATATTTTCGGCCCTTTTAACTAATCACCCAGCCAGAAGACTCGTTCAAGGGGCCCGCCCCGTGGCCCGTCACGCCGGCTGGGCCTTTACGCTTTCGCCCCGGCAGTGATACCTAAGGCGCATCCTGGCAGTCGCCCGGCCCACCCCTTCCGCGCCCTGCGATGCGGCGCCGCCGATCTTGTCCCCCGAGGCCCCGCTTGACATTGAAAGTCCGTTTCGCCCCCAGCCCGACCGGCCTGCTGCACGTCGGCAACGCCCGCCAGGCGCTGGTCAACTGGCTGTTCGCCCGGGCCCAGGGCGGGCGCTACCTGCTGCGCATCGACGACACCGATACGGAGCGCTCGACGGCCGCCTTCGCCGCGGCCATCGAGGCGGACCTGCGCTGGCTCGGGCTCGACTGGGACGAGAAGGCGGTGCAGTCGGAACGGCTCGACCGCTACGCCGCCGCCGCCGAGCGCCTGAAGGCGGCGGGACGGCTCTATGCCTGCTACGAGACGCCGGAGGAACTGGGCCTGAAACGCAAGGTCGCGCTGTCGGCTGGGCGGCCGCCGATCTACGACCGCGCCGCCCTGGCCCTGAGCGACACCGACAAGGCGAAGCTGGAAGCCGAAGGCCGCCGGCCGCACTGGCGCTTCAAACTGGCGCCCGGAGAGATCGCCTGGGACGATCTGGTCCGCGGGGCGGTTTCCTTCCAGGGCGAGAACCTCAGCGACCCGGTGCTGATCCGCGAGGACGAACGGCCGCTCTATACTCTGACCTCGGTGGTCGACGACATCGAACTGGCGGTCACCCACATCCTGCGCGGCGAGGACCATGTCGCCAATACCGCGGTGCAGGCGCAGCTCTTCGAAGCCCTGGGAGGGCGGGTCCCCATCTTCGGCCATCTGTCGCTGATCGCCGGGGCCGGCGGCGAGGCGCTGTCCAAGCGCCTGGGCTCGCTGTCCCTCGCCTCGCTGCGCGACAGCGGGTTGGAGGCCATGACGCTCAACAGCTATCTGGCGCGCCTGGGCACGCCGGACCCCATCGAACCCTTCGCCGACCTGCAAGCCCTGGCCGAGGGCTTCGACATCGCCCGCTTCGGCCGCGCGACGCCCAAGTTCGCCCCCGCCGAGCTGGAACACCTGAACGCCCGCCTGTTGCATGTCACCCCCTTCGAAAAGGTGGCGGACCGCCTGCCGGCGGGCTTCGACGCCGAGCTGTGGCTAGCGGTGCGGCCCAACCTCACCCGCCTGGCCGAGGCCGAGGCCTGGCTGGCGATCTGCCGCGGCCCAGTCGTCCCCCAGATCGAGGACGCCGCCTTTGCGCGCGAGGCCGCCGAGCTGCTGCCGCTGGAGCCCTGGGACGAGACCACCTGGGGCGCCTGGACCGGCGCGGTGAAACAGGCGACGGGGCGCAAGGGCAAGGCCCTCTTCCTGCCGCTGCGCCTGGCCCTGACCGGCCTGGACCACGGCCCCGAGTTGAAGGCCCTGCTGCCGCTGATCGGGCACGACCGGGCCGCCGCCCGCCTGGCCGGCAAAGCGGCCTGATCCTTTACGTTCTTGACCCTCCTCCTGAGGGCGCTAAAGTCCGACCCATGACGATCCGGATCGAGTTCTGCCCCGCGCGATGTCTGCCCTGCCGGCCTTGAAGCCGCGACGGACCTAGCCGCACGGCCGGACACACCCGGCCGCCCCCATCAGACGATCCGGATTTCTTCGCTCCATGACCCATGCCGACCTGCAGTTTCACAACACGCTGACGCGCCGCAAGGAGCGGTTCGAGCCGATCGACCCCGCCAACGTGCGCCTCTACGTCTGCGGCCCGACGGTCTACGACTTCGCCCACATCGGCAACGCGCGCCCGGTGGTTGCCTTCGACGTGCTGTTCCGCCTGCTGCGCCACGTCTACGGTGACGACCACGTCACCTACGCGCGCAACATCACCGATGTCGACGACAAGATCATCCAGGCCGCCAAGGAGACCGGCGAGCCGATCGAGTCCATCACCGCGCGCACGGCCCAGGCCTATCACGACGACATGGACGCGCTGGGCGCCCTCAGGCCCAGCATCGAGCCGCGCGCCACGCAGCACATCGGCCGGATGATCGCCATGACCGAGGCCCTCATCGAAAAGGGTCACGCCTACGCCGCCGAGGGCCACGTACTGTTCTCCGTGACCTCGATGGCCGACTACGGCGAACTGTCGCGCCTGGACCGCGACGCACTGATCGCCGGCGCCCGTGTCGACGTCGCACCCTACAAGAAGGACCCCGCCGACTTCGTGCTGTGGAAGCCCTCCACGACCGAGCAGCCGGGCTGGGACAGCCCCTGGGGCCGCGGCCGCCCGGGCTGGCACATCGAGTGCTCGGCGATGGCGGAGGAACACCTCGGCGACGTCTTCGACATTCACGGCGGCGGCCTGGACCTGGTGTTCCCGCACCACGAAAACGAGATCGCCCAGAGCCGCTGCGCCCATGGCACCCAGCAGATGGCGCGCGTCTGGATGCACAACGGCTATGTGGTGGTGAACGGCGAGAAGATGTCGAAGTCGCTCGGCAACTTCTTCACCGTGCGCCAGCTGCTGGAAGAGGGCCTGCGCGGCGAGGCGATCCGCCTGGCGCTGCTGTCCGGCCACTACCGCGCGCCGCTGGACATCACCCGCGAGAAGATCGCCGAGAGCAAGGGCCAGCTCGACCGCCTGTACGGCGCGCTGCGCGGCCTCGCGGTGGACGAGAATGCCGAACCGCCGGCGGCGGTGCTCGCCGCTCTCGCCGACGACCTCAACACGCCGCTCGCCATTGCGGAACTGCACGAGCTGGCCACCGAGATGAACAAGGCGAAGGACGAGGACCAGCGCGAGACCCTGGCCGGCGAGCTGCTGGCCGGCGCAACGCTGCTCGGCCTGCTGCAGGACGATCCCGATGCCTGGTTCAAGGGGGAGGCCGCCGAAGGCGGTCTTTCAGCCGAGGATATCGAGGCGATGATCGCGGCGCGCATCGAGGCGCGCAAAGCCAAGGACTTCGCCGAGGCCGACCGCCTGCGCGACGACCTGCTGGCCCGGGGCATCACCCTGGAAGACGGCCCGGGCGGCACCACCTGGCGACGGGCGGACTAAACCGAGCGCGCGGCGCATCCTTCGAGCCGCTTGCTACGCAAGCTCCTCAGGATGAGGACCGGGACTGAACCTCGTCCTGAGGAGGCGCATCAGCGCCATCTCGAAGGGCGAGCCGTCTTCCTCACCCTCCCACGAAGGGGAGAGGGCACAAGAAACAACCCCTCTCCTCTCGCGGGAGAGAATAGAGCAGCCTTGGTGAGGTCGAGAACCGAACCTAGGCGAAGCTGGGAGAGGGGACGGCCCCTACTCCGCCGCCTTGGCCTGGTCGCCGGGGATCGGCTCGCGCATGGTGACGAATTCCTCGGCGGCGGTGGGGTGGATGCCGACGGTGGCGTCGAACATCTGCTTGGTAGCGCCGGCCTTGACGGCGATGGCCATGCCCTGGACGATTTCCGGTGCGTCCATGCCGACCATGTGGACGCCGACCACGCGCTGCGAATCCTTGGCGACGATCAGCTTCATCATCGACTTCTCGTCCCGGCCGGAGAGCGTGTGCTTCATCGGTCGGAAGGTCGAGCGGTAGATGTCCAACGCGCCGTGGCGTTCGCGCGCCTGCAGCTCGGTCAGGCCCACGGTGCCCACCGGCGGATGGCTGAACACGGCCGAGGGCACGTCGGCATGGTCCATCGCGCGCGGCGTGCCGCGGAAGACGGTGTCGACGAAGGCCATGGCCTCCTGGATCGCGACCGGCGTCAGGTTGATGCGGTCGGTCACGTCGCCGACGGCATAGATGTTGTCGACCGAAGTCTTGGAGTATTCGTCGACCTTCACAGCACCGTTCTTGGCCAGCGCGACGCCGACCCCTTCCAGGCCGATGTTCTTCACGTTGGGGCTGCGCCCGGTCGCGGCCATGACCAGGTCGGTCTCGAGGGTCGAGCCGTCGGACAGATGGACCAGCAGATCCTTTTCCCGCTTTTCGATACGGTCGATGGTGGTCTCGACGACCAGGTCGATGCCCTTCTTGACGATCTCGCCGGCCAGGGTGTTGCGGATGTCGTCGTCGAAGCCGCGCAGGATCTGCGGCCCGCGGTAGACCTGGGTCACCGCGCTGCCCAGGCCGTTGAAGATGCCGGCGAACTCCACCGCGATGAAGCCGCCGCCATAGATCACCGCCCGCTTGGGCAGTTCTTCCAGGTGGAAGGCCTCGTTGGAGGAAATGCCATGCTCCCAGCCCGGCTCCGTCGGGAAGGTCGGCGTACCGCCGGTGGCGATGAGGATGGTCTCGGCGGTAAAGGTCTTGTCGCCGACTTCCACCGTATGGGCGTCGAGCAGGCGGGCATGGCCGTGGAAGGCCTCTACCCCCGCGTTCCCCAGCAGCTTGCCGTAGATTCCCTCCAGGCGGTCGATCTCCCGATCCTTGTTGGCGATCAGGGTCGCCCAGTCGAAAGTCGCCGGCTGCACCGTCCAGCCGAAGCCGGCGGCGTCCTCGAATTCCTCATGGAAGTGGCTGGCATAGGACAGCAGCTTTTTGGGGACGCAGCCGCGGATCACACAGGTGCCGCCATAGCGGTAGGCCTCGGCAATGGCCACACGGGCTCCGGTCGCCGCCGCCATGCGGGCGCCGCGGACACCGCCGGAACCACCGCCGATAACAAAGAGATCGTAGTCGTAGCCGGCCATGTCCTACCCTTCCAAATGCCCGCCCCCTGTTGCCAGGTGACGGGCCTGATGTCTGACGGCAATCTAGGCAGCCTATCCCCCCATCGCAACCTCCCGGGACCGCGGTCGGGGTCAGCGCGAGGGTGTTAACCATGGCCCAACCCCCGGGAGAATAAGGCAAAGTGCCAAAATGTTGCACGATTCAAAAGATCGCGCCAAGATACTGATAGGGATACAATAATTAGAACGATAACAAATCTGAAAACCCAGGGGACGAGGGGACTGACATCCGGAGTTGAACCATGTTGTTCCAGAAGCTTTTGCAGAAGGTCGTCCAAGACGGCAACCTCCGTCTGATCGATGCCAAAGGTAAGATCACCGATTGCGGCGACGGCACCGGGCCGCGCTGCACCATGCGTATCCACAAGCGCGTCCTTGACTACAAGCTGGTACTGAACCCTCCACTGTATCTGGCCGAAGCCTTCATGGACGGTGACGTCACGCTGGACGAAGGAACCCTGCGCGACTTCCTCGACATGCTGGCGCGCAACTATCACCACTTGGAGAACAATCGGCTGGTGAAGTTCGGCTTTGCCCTGAGCGGCCACGTCCGCCGGCTGAAGCAGTACAACCCGGTCGGCACCGCCCGGAAAAACGTCGCACACCACTACGACCTCTCGGGCCAGCTCTACGACCTGTTCCTGGACACCGACCGCCAGTACTCCTGCGCCTACTTCCGCACGGGCGACGAAAGCCTGGAGCAGGCTCAGGCGGACAAGAAGCGGCACCTGGCGGCCAAGCTGCTGTTCGACCGCCCGGACATGAAGCTGCTGGACATCGGCTCCGGCTGGGGCGGCCTCGGGCTCTACCTGGCCCAGGCGGGCAACTGCGAGGTGACCGGCGTCACCCTGTCGACCGAGCAGCACAAGGTGAGCCAGGCGCGCGCCAAGAAAGCCGGCATGGAAGACCGCGTGCAGTTCCACCTGCGCGACTACCGCGAGGACACCAACAAGTACGACCGCATCGTCTCGGTCGGCATGTTCGAGCACGTCGGCAAGAAGAACTACCGCGAGTATTTCGACAAGGTGAAGGACCTGCTGACCGATGACGGCATCTTCGTGCTGCACTCGGTCGGCCGGGTGAACGAGCCGGGACCGGTCAATCCCTTCATCCGCAAGTACATCTTCCCGGGCACCGACGTACCGACCCTGGGCGAAGTGCTGCCGGTGATCGAGGACGCCATGATGATCGTCACCGATGTGGAGGTGCTGCGGCTGCACTACGCCGAGACCCTGCGCATCTGGGAGGAACGCTTCCAGGCCAATCGCGCCAAGATCGCGGAACTCTACGACGAACGCTTCTGCCGCATGTGGGAAGCCTATCTGATCGGCTGCGAGATGGGTTTCCGCCATCAGGGCCTGATGGTGTTCCAGATTCAGATCGCCAAGAAGATCGACGCCGTGCCGCTGACCCGCGACTACATCTACGAGTGGGAGCACAAGCGCGGCGAAGATGCCAGCCAGGCGGCGGAATAGCTGCAAACGCGACGCAGACAGGACGCGACGCCGTCGAAATGAAGGAGGCCGGCCCTGCCCAAGCGCACGGGGGACCGGCCCTTTTTCATTTCTCGCCGCACATCCTTCGAGACGGGCCCCCAAGGGACTGGTCGGCCCTCCTCAGGATGAAGTCTGAGAGAGGGCCTCTTTCCGGCCGCCACATCCACATCTGTCGTCCCGGCACTTGTTGCCGGGACCCAATGCCCTCGCCGATCCACTGGCGGTCGGAGACAGTGTCTGGATGGGAAAGCAGTACCACTGCGTCAACGCCAAGGAGTCCCGGGGTCATGCCCCGGGACGACAGTGGTGTTATTGACGGTGACCGGTGAGCGGATCAAACGCCGCCCATGCAGAGGTATTTCACCTCGAGGAACTCGTCGATGCCGTACTTGGAGCCCTCGCGGCCGATGCCGGATTCCTTGACCCCGCCGAAGGGGGCGACCTCGGTGGAGATCAGGCCGGTGTTGATGCCGACCATGCCGCTCTCCAACGCCTCGCCGACGCGCCAGACGCGGCCGATGTCACGAGCATAGAAGTAGGCCGCGAGACCGAACTCGGTGTCATTGGCCATGGCGATGCCTTCCTCTTCGGTCTTGAAGCGGAACAGCGGCGCCACCGGACCGAAGGTCTCCTCGTAGGTGATCTTCATCTCGGTGGTCACGCCGGTCAGCACCGTCGGCTGGTAGAAAGTGCCGCCCCGCTCGTGGCGGGCCCCACCGAGGGCAACCTTGGCGCCCTTGGCGGTGGCGTCGGCAACATGCTCCTCGACCTTTTCCAAGGCCGCCACGTCGATCAGCGGACCCTGGCCGACACCGTCTTCCAGGCCGGGGCCGACCTTCAGCTTCTTCACGGCCACCGCAAGCTTCTCGGCGAAGGCTTCATACACGCCGTCCTGCACCAGGATGCGGTTGGCGCAGACGCAGGTCTGGCCGGTGTTGCGGAACTTGGAGATCATGGCGCCCTCAACGGCGGCGTCCAGATCCGCGTCGTCGAACACCAGGAAGGGCGCATTGCCACCCAGTTCCATGGAGACCTTCTTCACCGTGGAAGCGCACTGCTGCATCAGCAGCTTGCCGACGCCGGTGGAACCGGTGAAGGACAGCTTGCGCACGATCGGGCTGGAGGTCATCTCGCCGCCGATCTCCTTGGCGGAACCGGTGACGATGTTGATGATGCCCGCCGGGATGCCGGCGCGCTCGGCCAGTTCGGCGAGGGCGAAGGCCGAATAGGGCGTCTGGGTCGCCGGCTTGATCACCACGGGGCAGCCGGCGGCCAGGGCCGGTGCACATTTGCGGGTGATCATGGCGTTGGGGAAGTTCCACGGCGTGATCGCCGCAACCACGCCGACCGGCTGCTTCACCACCACGATGCGCTTGTCGGCCTGGTGCTGGGGAATGGTGTCGCCGTAGACCCGCTTGGCCTCCTCGGCGAACCATTCGATGAAGCTGGCGCCGTAGACCACTTCGCCACGCGCCTCGGCCAGCGGCTTGCCCTGCTCCAGAGTCATCAGGCGGGCGAGGTCTTCCTGGTTCTCCATGATCAGGTTGAACCACTTGCGCAGGATGGTGGCGCGTTCCTTGGCCAGCAAGTTGCGCCACGCCGGCCAGGCCTTCTCGGCGGCGGCGATGGCGCGCTTGGTCTCCGCGGCGCCCATGTTGGGGATGGTGCCGAGCACCTCGCCGGTCGCCGGGTTGGTCACCTCGATCACCGCGCCACTGTCGGCATCCGCCCAGCGGCCATCGACATAGCACTGCTCGCGGAACAGCCGGGGGTCGGCGAGCTGCGGGGTCGCGGCGGCAATCTTCTGGGCTTGTGCAGTCATTTGGAGTCCTCCACTGTGGCCGGGCGGACGGCCCGGCATTGTCCTAATTCTGGCGCGAGTATAGACATGTCCGCCAAACGGGTGAAAGGCCAGCCGGTTCCGATCGATAGGCCCAGACGGGCCGGCGGGAACCGGGGGTGCCGGCGGCCCGGCGGCGCGGAATAGCCCCGGATCGCCCCCGGAAAGCCCCCGGCGTACCAAGGTTCGCCAAGATGGCGCCGGGCCGCCAAGACATCAACCTGGAGCTTTGCCCATGCCCCTGCGTTTGCCCATGCCTCTGCGTTTGTCCCTCCGAGTGCCCTCGGCCCGCCCGGCGTTGTCTGCCCCGGCTCTTCTCACCCGAGCGCTCTTCGCCGGCGCCCTGTTGGGCGCCGCCCTGCTGCCGGCCGGGCTACAGGCCGCCGATACCCAGCGCTGCGCCGACAAGGTCGATGCCCACTTGGCCAGCCTGCCGCTGAAACCCGGCGAGGTGAAAAGCATCCGCATCATCGAGCAGGTGAATATCGCCGACGACTTCGGCCCGGCTATCCTGGGCGTCGATGCCTGGGTGCGGCTGAATTCCTGTACCGGCTGGCTGGTCGTCAACATGACCGCCAAATGTTACATCCGGCAAAGCTATACACGTGGCGACTGCCGAATAGAGGGCTTGCCAAGCTACTGACTTGGCGCCATTTTCCCCGCGCCGCCGCTCTTTCCCGGGAATTTTTCGATGCGCAGCCTGCCGCTGACCGCCGTAACCCTGGCCTTGCTGGCCGAGCTTGCCCTGACCGCCGCCCCCGCCGTTGCCCTCGACTGCCGCGTGGCGGCGGGGCAGGAAATCTCGCGCCTGGGGCTGACAGAGATGGACCTCGCCGAGGCCCGCTACGTCCAGAAGCACAACCCGGCTGAAAAAGGCCCCGACATTCTGGGCGTGCGCGCCTGGCTCCGCCTGAAGGCCTGTCCCAGCGGCTATCTGGTGATCGACATGACGCGCAGCTGCTTCGTGCGCCAGAGCTACACCCGGGGCGACTGCCGCCTGGAGGACGTTACCGCCTATTGAACCGGGCTACCGACCCGGGCGACTGAACCGGGCCTGCCGTCCCGTCATGTCCTGACTGCATCCCTGGGTCCCGGCGGCTAGGCCGCCGGCTGAGGCATCCCCATCTTGAGGAAATGACGACCTCAGGAGGACTCAAAGCCATGCCGATCCGATCCCTGACGCTGGCGGCAACCCTCGCCGCCGCTTTCACCCTTTCGCTCGCCGTCAGCACGGGCAGCGCGTTAGCTTTCCAATGTGAACAGCAGGTCAACGAGGTGCTGCAGAAGCACAGCATCAGTCAGAGCGATGTCAAATCCGTGAAGGTTGTGCGACGCACCGGCGGCGCCAAGTCGGCGGGCATCTACGGCCTGGACGCCTGGGTCCGACTCAACTCCTGCAGCAACGGCGCCCTGGTCGTCGGCATGACGAAATATTGCATGCCACAGAACGTCTACACGACGGGAGACTGCAGCGTCACCAACATGCCGAAATACTAGGCTATCCTGCCGGCGCTTTCGCGCCGCCTACTCGACGGTGACCGCCTTGGCGAGGTTGCGCGGCTGGTCCACGTCGGTGCCTTTCAGCACCGCCGTGTGGTAGGCCAGCAGCTGCACCGGCAGGCAGTAGAGGATCGGCGAGACGAAGGGGTCGACGGCGGGCAGTTCGACCACGTGGGCGGCCTGGTCGCCGACGCGGCTGATGCCTTCGGCATCCGACAGCAGGATCACCTTGCCGCCGCGGGCAATCACCTCCTGGACGTTGGCCGCGACTTTTTCGAACAGCGGGCCGGCAGGGGCGCAGACCACGATGGGAACGTCCTCGTCGATCAGCGCGATGGGGCCGTGCTTCATCTCGCCGGCGGCATAGCCCTCGGCATGGATGTAGCTGATCTCTTTCAGCTTCAGGGCGCCTTCCAGGGCGATGGGATAGAGCACGCCGCGGCCGAGGTAGAGCACGTCGCGCGCCTCCACCATGTCGGCGGCGATGACGCGGATCGAGGCGTCGTGATTCAGCACCTCCGAAACGTGCGCCGGCAGTTCCAGCAGCGCCTGCGACAACTCCGCCTCCCGCTTGGCGTCGATGGCGCCGCGCGCCCGCGCGGTGGCCAGCGCCAGGCAGGCCAGCACGGTCAGCTGGGTGGTGAAGGCCTTGGTCGAGGCCACACCGATTTCCGGCCCCGCCAGGGTCTGCAGGATGGCATCCGACTCGCGCGCGATGGCGCTCTCGGCGACGTTCACCAGGGACAATATCTTCTGGCCGCAGCGCTTGGCGTAGCGCAGCGCCTCCAGCGTGTCGATGGTCTCGCCGGACTGCGAGATGAACAGGCTGACGCCGTTGTCCGGCATCGGCGCCTCGCGGTAGCGGAACTCCGAAGCGATGTCGACCTCGACCGGTTGGCGGGCGATCTGCTCGAACCAGTACTTCGCCACCATCCCGGCGTAGTAGGCGGTGCCGCAGGCGGAGATCGTCAGCCGTGAGATACCGGCCAGGTCGATGCCGAGGTCAGGCAGCTCGACGTTGCGGTTCAGCGGGTTCAGGAAGGTCTGCAGGGTATCGCCAATGACCGCCGGCTGCTCGAAGATCTCCTTCTGCATGAAGTGACGGTACTCGCCCTTGCCGATCATCGCGCCGGACAGGGCGGTCTGCTTCACGACGCGCTCAACCGGGCGGTCGTCGGAGTCATGCACCTGGGCGCCGGTCTTGGTGAGCTCGACCCAATCGCCCTCTTCCAGATAGCAGATGCGATCGGTCAGCGGCGCCAACGCCAGAGCGTCGGAGCCCAGGAACATCGCACCCTCGCCGTAGCCCACGGCCAGCGGCGAGCCGCGGCGCGCGCCGATCATCAGGTCGTGGCGGCCGGCGAAGATGATGGCCAGCGCGAAGGCGCCTTCCAGGCGCTTCAAGGTCGCCGCCACCGCCTGCTGCGGCGTCATCTGCTGGTCGAGGTAGTCGGAGATCAGATGGACGACGGTCTCGGTGTCGGTCTCGGTCTCGAAGCGGTGGCCGTTGGCCTCCAGCTCGCCGCGCAGCTGCTTGAAATTCTCGATGATGCCGTTGTGCACCAGGGCGACGCGGGCATTGGCGTGGGGGTGCGCGTTGGTCTCGGTCGGCCGGCCATGGGTGGCCCAGCGGGTGTGTCCGATGCCGAGGGTGCCGTCGACCGGACGCTGCCCGACAACGCCGACGAGATTGGCCAGCTTGCCCTCGGCACGACGGCGCTCGATCGAGCCGTTCTTCAGCGTCGCGATGCCGGCGGAGTCATAGCCGCGATACTCCAGCCGCTTCAATCCGTCGAGAAGCAGGGGCGCGACCGGTGCCTCGCCGATGATGCCGATGATGCCGCACATGGAGCCGCAGTCCTTTCCTCAGAGATCGACGCTCAGGGTTTCTTGTTCTTCGCCGCAATACGCTCGGCACGGAACCGGGCGGCCACGCCGTCGCGGTTCTGCTGCGCGCTGCGCTCTACCGCCAGCGCATCGGCGGGGACGTCCTCGGTGATCGTACTGCCGGCGGCGACGAGCGCGCCGTCACCGACGCTGACCGGCGCCACCAGCGCGCTGTTGCTGCCGATGAAGGCCTTGGCGCCGATGGTCGTGCGGTGCTTCAGGAAGCCATCATAGTTGCAGGTGATGGTCCCGGCACCGATGTTGGCGCCGGCGCCCACGGTGGCATCGCCCAGGTAGCTCAGGTGATTGGCCTTGGCGCCCTCGCCCAAGTCGGCATTCTTGATCTCGACGAAGTTGCCGACATGGGCCGCCTTGCCGAGTTTTGCACCCGGGCGCAGCCGCGCGAAGGGCCCCAGCACCACATCGTCGCCGACCTCGGCGCCTTCCAGATGGCAGAAGCTGCGGATCTCGACCCGGTCGCCGACGGTGACGCCAGGGCCGAAGAAGACCGACGGCTGAACCGTCACGTCGCGCCCCAGCCGCGTATCGGCACAAAGCCACACGGTCTGCGGGTCGACCAGGGTCGCCCCCTGGGCCATCGCGCGGCGGCGCAGCCGCTGCTGCATGATCGATTCCACCAGCGCCAGATCGGCGCGGGAATTCACCCCCAGGGTCTCCTCCGGCGGGCATTCGACGACACCGGCCGGGCGGCCCTCGGCATGGGCCAGGCCGAAAATATCGGTCAGATAATACTCGCCTTGGGCATTGTGGCTGCCGAGGCGCTCGATCAGCGCGAACAGGCGGGCGGCATCGCCGACGACCAGGCCGGCATTGCACAGGCGGATCTGCCGCTGCGCGGAGTCCGCGTCGGCATACTCGACGATCTTCTCGATCCGGTCTCCGCCTTCATGACCGGGGTCGACCAGGATGATCCGCCCATAAGACGCCGGGTCCTCCGGCTGGAAGGCCAGCCCGACGATGTCCGGCGCTGCAGGGGCCCGGCGCGCCTCCAACATGCGCTGCAGGGTCGTGGCCGTCATCAGGGGGCAGTCGCCGAAGACCACCAGCAGGTCGGTGTTGCCCTCCGCCACCAGGGGCGCCAGGGCGTCGCGCGCCGCGGCGACGGCGTGGCCGGTGCCCAGCGGCGTCTGCTGCACGGCGCAGCGCCCGGGCGCCGCCACGGCCTCCACATCGGCCATGCCCGGGGCCACCACCACGATGGTTTCCGCCGGCGCCAGCGCCGAAACCGACGCCAGCACATGCCAGAGCATCGGCTTGCCGGCGACCGGATGCAGCACCTTCGGCAGGTCGGATTTCATGCGGCTGCCCTTCCCGGCAGCCAGAATAACGACGGCAAGCTTACGATCGGACATTGTCAGGCCGGAACACCCCCGTGAAAGAAAGCCAGTGGATCACAGTGATCCAAGTCATGAAAAGAACCGGTTGCCGTCAGATAAGGCGCGAAAACTGGCACGGGCCGAATTCTCTCATCAAATCAACATTTGTTGCCGGTTATTACAGCGTGCCGGTGCAGGTTACAACCAGCGCCGGATGCGGCGACCGGCAGACCTGACAGCAAAAAAGGCGGGGACCACTCGGGTGCCCGCCGAAATCCTGAAACAGCAAGGGGCGTGACCCGCTCGGATGCCCACCCCAAGACCCAAAAGAGCAAGAGGCGGGTAACCGCCGGGTGCCCGCCCCAAGGCCTAAAAGAGCAAGAGGCGGGTACCGCTGGGTACCCGCCTCCGACTGCTTTGCACCAGTAAAGCCGAAATCGCGTCGTCAGTTCTTAGCGGTGTGCCAGGCCGTTCCGGTAGGAACCGCCGTGGCGGGTCGCACTGGCGACAGCGGCAAGCCGACTCGCCGTCGACGGACGCGAAGATGCAAGGCGAGCCGCAATCATACGACGCGTCGCAACGGCCTTACGGGAAGGCGCCTTGCGAGCGGTCGAACGACGAGCGGCGGTCTTGCGAGCGGTGCTCTTGCGAGCAGCCGTCTTGCGAGCCGAAGTCTTGCGAGCCGGGCTCTTACGAGCCGCGGTCTTTTTCACGACGCGCTTCTTGGCAACCGTCTTACGGGCAGCCGTCTTGCGGGCCGTGGTCTTACGCGCAGCCGACTTACGAACAACGCGCTTCTTGGCGGCCGTCTTGCG
>ERZ1740062.536-NODE-536-length-20063-cov-6.869752_pt1 | contig 20063 bp, 15 predicted proteins | sample MGYA00581741_ERZ1740062 | MGnify/ENA primary metagenome ERZ1740062 (study PRJEB43018, sample SAMN04849747) | marine metagenome | isolation source: floating plastic debris | place: Pacific Ocean | collected 2008-09-01 | study: EMG produced TPA metagenomics assembly...
GAATTCCGGTTCACATGAACCTTCCAAGCGGACCACTTCAATGGGGGCACTCCAGCCTCGCAGGCGCATGCTCTCGGGCATCGTCGCAATGAACAGTGCGCTAAGCAAGGGCGTCATGGCGAGTACCCTGGAGGCTGCGCCCAGATGGCAGGCCTCTTCCTGGCTCACGTCGACATATTGCATGACGTCATTCGCACCGTAACGCATCCAGTGTTCCATATCCGGTGGTATCCAGATAATCATAGCCGAGCTCAGCAATAGGACGCGGTCCGGCGTCCCGACATACATCGAGCCTGAAACTGCTGAGATCAGTTGTCCAAAGTCGTGCGCATGCCAATCAAAGCTTTCGCTCGTTTCGGGCTTGATTGTCTCACCGAGATACCTTGGTCGATTTTGTCTCACGATCTCGACAGATGAGGCTGTGGGATCAACGATCATAGCTTGACGAATTCTCAATGTAAGTTGGCCTCATCTCTAGAGACAGACATACTTTATTGATCTAGTGTTTGAAACATGCACGAGCCGCGCGCTCCTCAATCACACGCTACAGATAGACTTGGAATGAAACGAAGCAGCCTCCTTACGTGGTTCGCGCTGGGCCATCTTGCCAATGACTGGCCGATCGCTGCTTTGTGGTTAATTGTTCCTGCGGCGGGATTGGCTATGGATCTCTCGCCGACCGAAGTTGGGCTCTTGTTCACCTTGTTCACGTTGGGCGGAGCACTTGCTTATGTCCCTGCAGGACTTCTTGCAGATCACGTCTCGGACCGCGGCCGTCTGCTTTTGATAACCTTCTGGTGGGTTGCAATTGGCTATGTGTTTGCAGCTATGGCGCCAGTTTTTTTTGGGGTCTGGCGATCCTTCTTGCGCTTGCGGGGATGGGCGATGCGGCCTGGCATCCAATTGCCACTGGCGTGCTGACGCGCGACAACAAAACTGGACGCGCTCAGGCCTTGGGGATCCATGCGATCGGTGGGTCATTCGCCGAAGTATTGGCACCCCTAACTGCCGGTTTCCTGCTGGCTTACTTTGATTGGCGTGGCGTTTTGATAGCCTCCGTGCTTCCGACGGTAATCGCTGGATTCTGCTTCTTTTGGGTGGCACGTGCCATTCCGATAGTCGAAAGAAAGGTGATAAGCCGTCGCGACTTGTTCGCACTGTTGAACGCGTGGCGTCGCGGCCATGGCTTGCGGATCGTTGCTATGATGTGCTTCTACAACATGGCCTTGATCGCGATGCTAAGCATGATTCCACTCTACCTCGCGACTGTACATAACTTAGGGCCTGACACCATTGGCATCATCTTCGCTGGGCTCCTCATCACAGGTGCGCTCGCTCAGCCATGGGTGGGTTGGATCTCGGACAAGTTGGGACGTCGACCGGTGTTATTTCTTGGTAACTTGCTCGCAGGCATCGCAATTGCGTCACTCCTGTTCGAACCAAAATTCTGGGTGATGATTTCACTGATGGGGATCGGGATTGCGTCGATGGACGCCATCCGTGCCACGATGCTGGCGACCGCGGTTGATCATACAGATGAAAGCGAAAGCACAACGCTCGGCCTCGCATTGTGGTTATGGATGGAGTCGGTGCGGTGGGGGCCGTTCTTGCCGGGGTCGCGGCGAGCATTTCGTGGCCACATATGTTTGGCCTCGCAGCGGCATTCTCCTGCGGAGCAGCCGTACTGAGTTTAATGGCGGCATCTCGATGTACGCAATTGGCCAGATAACGCCATGACTTTCGAAGTGCTTAACTACGCCAAGTTCAACTCATAGAAGGCGCCGGAACGCCTGGGCTTTGAGGAACATCATCTGCAAATTCGTAGTAGTCGCCTTTCTCAGAAACAAAATGTGCGCCGCAAGAGACGTGCCCGTTGGCCCATCGAACGCACCCATCGCGACCGCGGTCCAATCTCGGTCGATCGGATCCCAAAAGAGGGTCGAGCCGCAAGTCCCACAAAACCTCGACGCACAGTCTTCGACGAATGATACCATCTGACATTCTCTTCTACCAACACGCCGAGAGCCGTCCGAGGAATGTCAATAGAAACCTCATAATGCCCGGTCTGTTTGCGGCATGTCGTGCAATGGCAAGCCATCGGCATGGGCTTTTCAAACCCTTGGAAAATATGGGATTCTGGCGATAAATTGCTCCGAAAAGCGGTCCTGCGGATGACTTTCAGTGTGCGTTTTCAGTACTGCCACATCGAAGGAGCTAGAGCACCAAAAACGTCATTACCTTTCAAGATCTTAGGCCAAAAATTTAATCGGAAAAACGGAATGGTGGGCGTGACAAGGATTGAACTTGTGACCCCCTCGATGTCAACGAGGTGCTCTCCCACTGAGCTACACGCCCATTCCATTGCAGACGGGTCGTATAAGACCGCCACATGCACCGTGCAACCCTTTTCATCCCCTTGTGATTGCTTACGCGCGCTCACTGCCTGCGGCGAATAAGAAGGTGCATGTTGCGTCTCGAGACTTTAGCTTGCGCCGATGTCGCTGCCCGAGCCTTATACGCTTCACGAGCCCGACCCGCTGGCATCCTGTGCGGTTTTTAACTCTCCGCATTCGGGCAGTGCGTATCCAGAATCGCTGATCGAACGAAGCCGTCTTTCGGCGCATGAACTAAGGGCATCCGAGGACGCTCTGGTCGATCGTCTTTTCGAGTCCGCACCGTCATGTGGCGCACCGTTGCTCGCGGCAATCCTTCCACGTGCATGGATCGACCTGAATCGCGCTCCCGCTGAACTTGATCCGGCCTTGGTCGAGGACGTGACCCCCACCGGGCTCAATCAGCGGATCGCCGCCGGCCTTGGCGTTGTTCCCCGGATCGTTGCCGAGGGCACGTCGATCTACAACGGCAAGATCCCGCTTGCTGACGCCAACGCCCGCATTCGTACCGCGCACAAGCCGTATCACGAGAAACTCGACCAACTTTTGCGCCGCGCTTCGCGAGAGTTCGGCTGTGCGATTCTGTTCGACTGCCATTCGATGCCATCGGATGCACTGCGCGCGGCACCAAAGGTGCGGGGCATGTTGCCCGATATTGTCTTGGGCGACAGATTCGGAGCGTCAGCCGGACGTGACATATCTGCGGAGGCACAAACCGCATTTCAGTCCGCCGGGTTTACAGTTGCGCGGAACGCCCCGTTTGCTGGCGGCTACATTACTCACCGCTACGGTCGGCCCTCGCGTCACGTCCATGCTTTGCAGATCGAGATCGATCGGGGCCTTTATCTCGATCAAGCCCGAATCGAGCCACTGCCGGAGTTCGACGAGGTTCTAGAACGCCTGCGGTCGGTCATCGCGCAGCTTGTCGGAATCATTCCAGGCTCGACCTCGGTAGCTGCCGAATAGAATCGCTTTCGCGGAAACTGGCGCTCTTCTCCGTGGTTTGGTGTGAACACGGAATCGAAGTTTTTCGGGCTAAAGAACTGATGCGCCAATACTTTCCCCGCGCAAAAAAAGAGGCCGCGTTGCCGCGGCCCGAGTTTAAGGGAGGAAACGCCCAGGAAGGGCGAGCAATACAACGTATCGCTGGTGTAGAGTTTAAGTGTGCGCCGCAAAAAATCAACGATGCAGTGCAGCAAAATTTTGCCCAAATGAATAAAAATTTCTTGACAGCGCCTATGTTTCCAGCCGGTTACGGTATGCCAATCTCATATGCGCATGATGCGGCGCACAACTTTAGCGCAAGGAGCGGCCTCTCACGATCGCATCGCGGCCAAATTTTTCCCGGATTTCGTCTGTCGCACGTTCCGCTTTGCGGTGCGCTTCCCGCGAGTCGTCGAACAACAGCTTTTCCGATCCGTCGGGCTCAACCTCGCTGAGTTGGGACAGCCCGATTCCCAGCAAACGGAACGGGCCTTGATTGATCTCTCCAAGCAAAAGGGGCTCGCCAACCTCGTACATCACATCGGCAAGATTGGTCGGATCGGTCAGACGCGACTGTCGCGTAATCGCGCGAAAATCCGCAGTTTTGAGTTTCAGGACAACGGTGCGGCCACCCATGCCCTTGGACTTCGCCCGATCCGAAGTTCGCACGGCAAGTCGCCACAGATGGCCGATCAGTTTCTCGCCGTCGCCGATGTCATCATCAAAGGTTGTCTCAGACGAAATCGACTTTACTGGTTGGTCAGGATTGACCCGGCGATTGTCAATTCCACGTGACAGATCATAGAGCCGCTTCCCGAAGCGGCCATACCGCGAGACGAGATCAGCCAGTTCGAGCGAGCGCAGGTCTGCGTTGTTTTGCAGCCCATCAGCCTCCAAACGGTCCGCCAGAGCCTTGCCAACACCCCAGATCGATCGGACTGGGCGCTCTGCCAGGAAATCGAGTGTCTCTGCGCGTCCCACCACAGAGAAGCCGCGAGGTTTGTCCAAGTCCGACGCGATCTTGGCCAGGTATTTATTGTGGCTCAAGCCAATCGAGACCGTGATGCCGAGTTCTTTCTCGATCTCGCGAGACAGTCCCGCGATCGTAAGCGCTGGAGGTTTGCCCAGCAGCCGTTGCGTCCCAGAAAGATCCAGAAACGCCTCGTCGAGAGAAAGCGGTTCAACCATCGGGGTCAAACGACGCATGCGCGTGCGGATGTCCCGTCCAATCTGGTCGTAGACCTCCATGCGTGGTTTCAGGACCACGGCATCGGGGCAGAGTTTCAACGCTTTGAACATCGGCATGGCCGAACGCACACCCGCAACGCGCGCGATGTAGCAACAGGTCGAGACCACACCGCGGCGCCCGCCACCGACGATCACCGGCTTGTCCTGCAGGCTTGGATCATCTCGTTTTTCGACCGAGGCATAGAAGGCGTCGCAATCCATGTGGGCAATCGTGAGCTTGTCGAGCTCGGTATGAATGATCAGCCGTGGGCCAGAGCAGCTTGGGCACCGCAGTGTCGGGGCGGTGTCGAACCATGCCAGGCAGTCTCGGCACAAGGCTGATGCCATTTTCAGTGTCTCTGAAAAGCGCAGGTGCGCATTGCTACTCGGTCACACATATTAAGTTTTCATGACAAGTATAGGGCACATCGGCTGCTTTGCGGCCCTGAAGTTCAGATTCTGGCAATCTCTTCCAGTATTTGCTGTGCAGCCAAGCGGGGGTCATCGGCGGCCCAAACCGGGCGGCCAACGACGATGTGGTCTGCACCGTCAGTCAGCGCCGAAGCTGGCGTCGCGACCCGTTTCTGATCGCCAAGGTCCGCGCCTGCGGGTCGGACACCGGGTGTCACGATCAGGCGGTTGCTGGTTTCCGGTAAGGCCCGGATCAATGCGGCCTCGCGCGGCGACGCAATCACGCCATCTGCTCCGGCAGAGAATGCGCGCCGCGCACGTTCGACCGTAAGGTCCTGAACGCCGCCGTCCTGGATGAGCATTGCATCGAGATCGTTCCGATCGACGGAAGTCAGGATCGTCACTCCAAGAATCTTCAACCCGCTGTCGCCACGCCCGCGAACGGCTGCTTCGACGACATGCGGATCGCCGTGCACGGTCAGAAAGTCCAGGTCGAACTGTGCGAGGCCTCGAACCGCCGCCTCGACCGTGGCGCCGATATCGAACAGCTTCATGTCCAGAAAGATACGTTTGCCTGAGGCCTTCAATTCGTTCGCGAGGCCAAGGCCGCCGCCTGTGAGCATGCCCAACCCGATCTTGTAGAAACTGACGCTGTCCCCCAGCTTGTTCGTCAGATCCTCGGCGACCAACGCATTCGGGACGTCCAGTGCGACGATCAGGCGGTCATCTGCGGTCATTGCTCGGCTCCTCGTTTCTTGTTCTACCCCGCCAACAGGATCAGCAGGATTGCGGCGACGATCAGTGGAATTCCGGCGAGCTCCGGTTTGGTGACCTTCTCGCCGAAAAAGAAGACGCTCGCAATGAATGTGAAGATCAACTCGATCTGGCCGAGTGCTCGAACGTAGGCGGCATTCTGCAGTGTGAACGCCGTGAACCAGAAGACCGATCCCATCATCCCAATGATGCCGACGGGGAGCGCACGCCGCCATTCGCGGAACACGGCATGGAGTTGTGGGCGGTCGAAGACCAGGAACCAGCCGCCCATCAGAATTGTCTGCATGACCAGTGCTACCGTCAGCGCGAAGGCTGCCGCCACAACGATGTCTGGACTTTCCAGCGAAAGCGCTGCGCCCCGGAAGAAAACGACAGATCCCCCCAAGAGTGCTGCACACAGCAATCCGATCAGGGTCGCGCGTTCGCCCAGACCACGGAAAAGGCCGCCCAGCGTAAGCTTCGACTCCGTCATCGCCAGAAGAACCGTGCCGACGGCGCCAACCGCAATCGCGAGAATTGCCCACGGGCCGACCGTATCGCCGAGAAGTACGAGGCCAAGGGTTGCGATCAGCACGACCTCGAGCTTCGAGAAAGTGGTGCCGACCGCAAAGCTACGAAAGGTGAACATCCAGAGCAGAACGACTGTGAACAGGATTTGCGAGAGGGACCCGGCCAGACACCAAAGCAGGAATGCGACGTTGATCCCCGGCAGGTCATATCCTCCAGGCCCGGTAAGCGCCCAGAGATACAACACCCCGAACGGGAGTGCGTAGATGAACCGCGCATATGCAGCGCCTGTGGTCGACAGCCTTCCTTTCAAGGCCTTCTGCAAGGCCGAGCGTAGGTTCTGACAAAAGGCAGCAGCGATGGTGAGAGGGATCCAGAGCGCAATCATGCGCCTCTCGTGGAATTATCCCGTCACATGGTCAAGCCTCAATCGGTGCTGATCGAGAACTCCAGCGGCAGACGTGTCTCGACCCCGAACTCACTTCCCTCGGGAAGCGGGACAAGGATTTCAACACTGTCCGGAATATCCACCTCGTAGGTTTCGGGTGCGCCGAGTTCCTCCGCCGCCCGTGCCAGCGAAAGATCGAGCTGATCCTGACGTTCTGCTTGGGTGCTCAACTTGCAAAGCTCGAAGCCGATCCGGTCGTCCTGATTCTGGTCGCGACAGGTCTGCGAGGTTTCAGCGCGCCAGTTGTCTTGCGAGGCCCTGTAGATGCGCGAGATCGCCAGAAGCTCCCTTGCCGTCGCCGCCTGCAGCCGCGACAGCGTATCGTCGATTTGCTGAGTCATTTTCAGATCGCGCTGCGCAAACACGTGCTCCAAGCACGCTGCCTTCGCAAAAACCTGCCGCTCGATCCTGCAATCGGATTCCTTTGCGCCACCTTCTGCCTGCGTCGGATGAGTCGCCACGATCGACAGTGCGAGGATCGCGCTCGCCGGTGTCAGCGCTTTTCCGGAAAGATGTAAGAGCACAGGGTCCTCCCAGACAAACGTTCGGGAGGGGCGCTTTTGCGCCCCCCGGATCGGATTTTTGTCCGCCCTTAGTACCCTCCGTAGATCCGAACAGTTTCGGAAAGCTGAGTGCTCAGTTCTGCCTCACGCGACCGCAGCAAGGACAGGCGGCAAAGCTCACGCAGCACGACATCGCGGCTGCGACACGTTTCATCAGTCTCGACCCGCCAGGCCGTCTGATCGGATTCGTATTTGGATTCCACCACATCGACCTGCAGCGCTGTTGCGCCGGACAGACTGCCAGCGACCGAAGCGATCTGCTGATCCATCTCAAAGCCACGCCGGTAGAACACTTCCGACAGGCAATCACGAACTTCCGCAGTGTCGCTTGAGAACATGCAACCCTGCGCCTCTGTCTCCACCGTGTCCGCGAACGCCAGACCGGGTAGAAACGCCAGAACCATAAAACGCCACATGAATTTGAAGCTACACGGCAGCAATTTCGAAAGGTCTAAGCAACGAAGTTAATCGGAGAGTTAGCATGTTTTCATGAAATTGCTGACTTGCAGCAGAGTTGCAAAAACACCACATCGGTTCTGCGGGGACGCCTCAGGGGCCTCGCAGGTGACACCAAAGACGCCACGGGGCGTGCCTTATCGGGCGCCGGGTGGACGGGCTAAAGGAGAGACAGATGAACTTGGACAAGTTCACGGAACGCGCGCGCGGATTCGTTCTTGCCGCTCAGACCGACGCGATACAGGCAAACCATCAGAGACTGACGCCTGAGCACCTGCTCAAGGCGCTGCTGGATGATGATCAAGCGCTTGCGCGCAACCTGATCGGCGCATCCGGCGGCGATGCAGACGCAGTGCTCTCCGGAGTGAACGCGGCGCTTGCCAAGATGACGAAGGTGTCTGGCGGGGATGGGCAGATTTATCTTGACCCGTCGGTTGCCCGTTTGCTTGACGATGCCCAGAAGATTTCGACCAAGGCGGGAGATGCCTATGTGACCGCCGAGCGCCTGCTGATGGCGATCGCGATGGCCAAGGGCACCGAAGCCGCGAAGGTGCTGGAGAGCGCCGGGGTCCGCCCGCAGACACTGAACTCCGCAATTGATGATCTGCGCAAGGGGCGGACCGCTGATACGGCCAGTGCCGAGGAAGGTTATGACGCGCTGAAGCGCTTCGCGCGCGACCTGACCGAGGCGGCGCGTGACGGCAAGATCGACCCGGTCATTGGCCGGGACGAGGAAATCCGTCGTTGCATCCAGGTTCTCTCCCGCCGGACCAAGAACAATCCCGTCGTGATCGGTGAGCCGGGTGTCGGCAAGACGGCGATTGCCGAAGGTCTCGCCATGCGCATCGTTAATGGCGATGTACCCGAAAGCCTTGAAGACAAGCAGCTTATGGCGCTGGACATGGGTGCGCTGATCGCCGGTGCGAAATATCGCGGCGAGTTCGAGGAACGTCTGAAATCTGTGTTGACCGAGGTCACAGCGGCTGCGGGCGGCGTGGTTCTGTTCATCGACGAGATGCACACACTGGTCGGCGCGGGCAAGGGCGAGGGGTCGATGGATGCCTCGAATCTGCTGAAACCGGCACTCGCGCGCGGTGAGCTGCATTGTATCGGTGCGACGACACTTGATGAGTACCGTCAGCACGTCGAGAAGGACGCGGCTCTGGCTCGGCGCTTTCAGCCGGTCTTTGTCAACGAGCCGACCGTCGAGGACACGATCTCGATCCTGCGTGGGATCAAAGAGAAGTACGAGGTCCATCACGGTGTTCGGATCTCGGATGCTTCATTGGTCTCTGCTGCAACGCTGTCCAATCGCTACATCTCGGACCGGTTCCTGCCGGACAAGGCGATCGATCTTATGGACGAAGCCGCCTCGCGACTGCGTATGGAGGTCGATTCGAAGCCCGAGGAACTCGATGCTTTGGATCGTGAGATCCTTCAAAAGCAGATCGAAGCCGAAGCGTTGAAGAAGGAAACAGACGATGCGTCGAAGGAACGCCTTTCAAAGCTGATCGAGGAACTGGCTGGACTGGAACAGGAAAGTGCTTCGCTAACGGCGCGCTGGCAGGCCGAGAAAGACAAGCTTGGCGCGGCCCGCGATCTGAAAGAGCAACTCGACCAGGCACGCAATGATCTCGAGAACGCCAAGCGGACAGGTGATCTCGCCCGTGCGGGTGAGCTGTCTTATGGCCTGATTCCGGATCTCGCGCGACGTCTCGAGGCTGCCGAGCACGCCGAGGCCAGCGGCGATGTGCTGGTCGAAGAAGCGGTGCTGCCTGAGCACGTCGCCTCGGTGGTCGAACGTTGGACCGGCATTCCCGTCGACAAGATGCTGGAGGGCGAGCGCGACAAGCTTCTCCGCATGGAGGATGTTATCGGCAACAGGGTCATCGGCCAGGCCGATGCGGTCACTGCCGTGTCGAGTGCCGTGCGCCGCTCGCGCGCCGGATTGTCCGAGCCGGACCGACCCATGGGCTCGTTCCTGTTCCTCGGCCCGACCGGTGTCGGCAAGACCGAATTGACGAAGGCGTTGGCTGAGTTCCTGTTCGACGACGATCAGGCCATGGCCCGGATCGACATGTCCGAGTTCATGGAGAAGCACTCCGTGTCCCGTCTGATCGGAGCCCCTCCGGGATATGTCGGTTACGATGAAGGCGGCGTGCTGACCGAGGCCGTGCGCCGTCGCCCGTATCAAGTGGTCTTGTTCGATGAGGTTGAGAAAGCGCACCCGGATGTCTTCAATGTGCTCCTGCAAGTGCTCGACGAGGGGCGCTTGACGGACGGGCAGGGTCGGACCGTCGACTTCCGCAATACGCTGATTATCCTGACGTCCAACCTCGGCGCGCAATACCTTTCCGATTTGCCGGAAGGGGCTTCGGCGCGCGAGGCCGAGCGTCAGGTCATGGAAGTCGTACGCGGCCATTTCCGGCCCGAGTTCCTGAACCGTCTCGACGAGATGATCCTTTTCGACCGGCTCAGTCGCGAGCACATGGACGGCATCGTTCACATTCAGCTCGCGCGTCTTGCCAAACGTCTTGAGCCACGGAAGATCGAATTGGATCTGGACGAGCCCGCCATGACTTGGCTGGCCGACAAGGGCTACGATCCGGTCTATGGTGCGCGCCCGCTGAAGCGCGTAATCCAGAAAGCGCTTCAGGATCCGCTGGCAGAACTTCTTTTGGGCGGCACTCTGAAAGACGGGGAAACCTTGGCCGTGTCCGCAGACCGCGATGGATTGATCCTCGGAGATCGCGCGCGGGGTGCCACTCAGGACGCCCGGGCCACGGTCCACTGACCGCCTTCAAATTCTGAAATCAGCGGGGTGCGCACTGCGCGCCCCGTTTTTTTTGAAATTCAATTGAACCATTTGCGCCTGCAACGCGACCCAGTCTCGGGAACGCGAAGTCAGGGCGCGCAGAGTGCTCCTTCGTCCCCCCGGAATTCGAGCGGCCCTGTCCCGGGTCGTGGTCATTTTCAGACGTCATCACCGGCCCAGATGCGGCCGGAGCACACGGAGCAAAGAGATGTTCGAAACCACCTACACATCAGCGAAACTGCACAAAATTGCCCAGGGCTGGCCCGAGTTTCGGGCCTTCGTGCAGGAGACGGACGCACTCGCCGGGCGTGAGATCATCGACAACGCCTTCCGGCACATGTTCTCGCCGCGCGGCAAGGCCAAGGTTAAAAAGAAGAAGGCAGAGATGCGCGAACTTACTGCGACGTTGGTTGGCGCGCTGCTGCAGGAGACGATGAAGGCCATCGACAACAAGAACAGCATCGACGACCTCTATCGCCGTGCGATCAATGCCGACCTGCGTCAGGGTCTGACCAATCCCGGCAATGGAGAGTTCCCCTGGACCGGTCACAATCCGACGACGCAGAACGAGGATATCGAAATTGCACTAAACTGGATTCTCGGTCGCTCCACCACGAACAAGGCCAAGGAGGCCGACTACGACTACTTCGAGGCGACCGCCGAGGAGATTGAGCGGGCCGAAGAAGTTGCCCGACAGAACGTCGTCCAGACCCTGCGGAATGGACTAACCAACGTGATCCGCAACGGCAACATGGATATCACCGACGTGAATACGCTGCACTACTTGCATCGTCACTCCGGTCCGACGAATGCCGTCCGGCGCTGGTTCGGCACAGCCGGCCTGGCCGAGCAGTTCTATGGCGGTACGGCGCTGGGCGGAGCGCTGCACCGCTACGTCGGGGGCAAGGTCCAGAACATGGTCGCGCTGACCCGCTTTAATCGGTTCTTCTGGTACGACATCGCCTGCCTTCAACTGACCGGCAACATCATCGCTCACGGATTTGCCGATGGAAACGGGCGAGCGTCGCGCGCGATCTTTGCCTGCACCCAGATCCAGAAGGGTCTGCCCTTTGTCGCGCCGCTCTATCGCTGGACGACCAACCAGGTAACCGGACAGAACGTCAATCAGGTCATCCACCCGAACCAGCAGGCGCTGGACGCCTATACGGATCAACTCGTGGATGCACTGGTTTGATCAGGGAGCAGTTTGCGGGCGTCGCGCTCGTCGCGATGTGGATACCCGAAGCAGTACCTGCGCGCTCGCACATCAGAAGGATTCAACGCGATGGCACGGTTCCTTCGGTTGAGCGGCTAGTGGATTGACTCAGACATTAGGTATCCACTCGCCGCATTCTCTTATACAAATGTCTGAGTCGGAAAATCCACTAGAAAACATATAGTTGCTAGTGGTTCTATTGATCGAGACGTTTGCTTGCGAGGATGCGGCCACGTGATGCAAACGTCTCGATCGAACCACTAGGCGACAAGGCAGCGTCCGTAGCGCGGTCCTTTAAAGATCGGCTTTCCTTTTCAATGCGGGTCGGGAATTGCGACAGATCAATGTTCTTCACAACCGGGCGTGGCAGTTTGCTGAAATCAAATAACAAAGAGGAAACGCCCAATGTTTGCGAAGATCATGCTGCCCGTCGATCTCGCCCATGCCGATGGGCTGGGCAAATCCATCGATATGGCGACCGAGATTGCGAAGTCCCACGGCGCATCGCTGACGCTTGTTGGGGTTACCGGTACGGGACCGAGTTCGGTCGCCTCGACGCCGCAGGCCTATGCCGAGAAACTTAATGGTTTCGCGACTGACCTGGCCGGTAAATCCGGTGTCAGTGTTGCTGCCAAGTCCATTCAGGACAACGACGTGACGGCAGATCTCGGCGGCGTCCTTGTGGACACGGCAAATGATATGGACGCCGATCTGATCGTGATGGCGTCTCATGTTCCCGGCATGCTGGAGCATGTTTTTGCGTCAAATGCAGGATACGTCGCGGCGCATGCAAAGTGCTCGGTGGCGGTCGTCCGCTAACTCTGGGCGAGGCGTGGCTTCAACGATGATCCAGCCATGCCTCGGCCGCTTCGGGCTCATCATACTCGAACGCCTTGATTGCAAGTCCCGGGATCAAAGCGCCTTCGATTTCGGCCGCGGTGCGGATCCACGATGCGTCGCTCAAGACGGCGCAGCGGTCGAAACGGTGGATCAGAGCAAAGAGCTTTGGCAAACGCGTCAACTCCACTCCGATGGCACCTGCCGTTGGCATGCTGAATTCGGGGATGCGGTATAGCATCTTTCCATGCTCGATCCCGTCGGACTGCGCGATCAGATCATCCAGCCCCGCAGCCATAAGTTCCGCATCCATGACGCCTTTGAGTTCGATATCCAGCCTGTTTGTGGACGGCTTCGTGATCGTAAGCATACTGACCTCCCTATCTTGAGCGCACCTTAGACGGCGTCCGGGACCATCGCATTGAGCGAAATCAAGCCAATATCACTTGCCCGATTGTCTACCTTGTGCCCCAGTGCGTACGGGAAAAGGGGGGCAAACCCCTGGGACAGGGAGGAGCCCATGGCGCTGCCATACGTCTTTGACGCGGATCGCCCGGCGGTCGTTCAGAATGGTGATGTTCTGACGTTCGGCGTGCTCGACCGACGCGCAAAGCAGATCGCCCAGTTGATGCGTGGCCACGGGGTCGAGATCGGCGATCACGTGGCCTTTTGCCTCGAGAACCGGTTGGACTTCTTCTCGGTGATCTTTGCATCGATCTATGCCGGTGTGCACTACACGGCGATCAGCCCATACCTGCACGAAGATGAAATCGCGTACATCGTCGACAATTGTGGCGCAAAGCTGGTTATGGGTTCTGAACGGACGCTCCCGAAGATGGTCCAGGCGCGCGCCGAGTGCCAAGCCGTCCACGCCTGGTACACGCTCGATGACGCCGTAGAGGGTTACGACGCATTGGGTGCGGCTATGGCGCATCAGCCCATCGAGTTGCCCGAGAACCCGCAGGAGGGCATCGACATGCTCTATTCCTCGGGGTCGACCGGGCGTCCGAAAGGCGTTCTCAGGTCCCGGCCGGATTGCGTTTTCGGGGATGATCCGGATAACGCGAGGCCCATTTTCAATCTCAACGGACTGGACAACGACACGGTCTATCTGAATCCGGCGCCGCTGTATCACGCCGCACCCCTGCGTTGGACCATCGGGGTCCTGCGCCGTGGCGGTCGCGTGATCAATATGGAACGCTTCGATGCCCAGGCTTGCCTCGACCTGGTGGCCGAGCAACAGGTGACGCACATCCAGTTCGTGCCGACCATGATGATCCGGCTTCTGAAACTACCGGAAGCGGTGCGCGCGGCGGCGGACATCTCCTCGATCCGTCGGATCGTCCATGCGGCGGCTCCGATGCCTGCCGAGGCGAAGAAACAGTTCATCGACTGGTGGGGACCTATTGTCGACGAGTATTACGGCGGGACGGAGTCGAACGGTCTCACATATGCGCGCTGCGAGGACTGGCTCGCCAATCCCGGCACGGTCGGGCAGGCTGCGCTTGGTGTCATCCACATCATCGGACCGGACGATCAGCCGCTCCCATCCGGCCAGCCCGGGCGTGTCTTCTTCACCGGTGGCATGAAGTTCGCTTATCATAAGGAGCCGGAGAAGACTGCGGGCGCCTATCTGGGTGAGATGTCGACCCTCGGCGACATAGGGTACGTCAACGACGACGGGTTTTTGTTCCTGACGGACCGGGATGTGAACCTGATCATCTCGGGCGGGACGAACATTTATCCTCAACTGACCGAGGATACGTTGGTTCAGCATCCGGGTGTCACGGACGCCGCCGCCATCGGAACGCCCGATGCGGATATGGGCGAAGTCATCCTTGCCGTGGTCGAGCCGTCGGATCCGGCACTGGATCGGGCCACGCTGATCGACCAGTTGCGCAGCCATTGTGCCGAGCACCTGCCGACCATTCGCCGTCCGAAACACTACGAGGTGGTCGATGCGATGCCCCGGCACCCGAACGGCAAGCTGCGAAAGGTAGAAATGCGCGAGCATTACCGCCAGGTACGGGCTCCGGCAACGGCGCCGTCGGGTGCGCGCGGCGCACCCCGCTGAGCGTCACATGCGGTTGGCTGCTAGCTTTGCGTCCACCAACGCCGCCGTTCCCGCTAAGGTCGGAATGTCGATCCCCTGGGATTCCGCCAATGCCGCCGCAACCTTGTCGAGACGTTCTATGAACGGCGCCCCGCCAGCCAGCGCTCGCGCTGCGGAGGACGGGCGGATCAGGCTTTCAGCAGCGTTCGCATACTTCTGGAATGGCACCATGTCGTTTGGCGAGGCACCGAGCCGGACGCAGAGATCGCAGACCGCCTGATAAATCCGGCCCGACAATTCGACATCTCCATGGACGGCGTCCTTGATCGAAATTGGCTCGCCCTCGGTGATGCAGCGGTAGTTACCAGTCACCAGCATCGCCCATTTCGCAAGCGGAACGAACAGCGAGTCGAAGACCTTCAGCTTGACGGGAAGTTCAATGTCTTCGGGACCGTGCCGATAGGCTTCGATGTCCGCCTGCATCTGGCGCAGCATCGCCGTATGCTCGGGGTTCTCGAAGGCCGCGACCTTGAAGTTGGTTGGCAGGTTCACCTGAAGCACGTTCAGCGGTTCGCCCGGCGGACGCATCGCCTGAGGGTCTGGGCTGGCCAACGTGACCAGGCCAGGTTCGAAGCCATCCCAAACCGAGGGATCAGTGAATGCGGCGCGCAGTTTGTCCACTGCGCCCGGTGCGACCCGCGCCAGGAAGGGCAGGGGCGGCATGTTCATGATCGACACCGCCGGTTTCCGCGCCGCCGCAACCCGCGCCAGCAGGTTCCGGACAGTCTCGGCCCGGTATTGCGGTTCCTGCATCGCCAGCCCGACCATGTCATAGGCATCGACATCAGCGTCGTCCGGTCCGCAGGCATCCAGCAGTCCGGGGCCTGCTGCGCTGTTCAACTCGATGAAATCGGCATAGCCCCGCGGCTTCAGGCGGATGCGCGCACCCTCGGCGTTGAACAGCTCGACTTCCTCGGGCAGGCAAACCAACGTGACGTCGTGACCGGCCAGCGCCAGTCGCGTCCCGAGCAACGAACCATAGGACGCACCCAGGATCAGCAATTTATAAGCCATTGTCTCCTCCATCCGCGCCATGGTTTGGGTCTTTGTTTATTGGCGCTCCTCTAGGGTGGGGTGCCGAGGTCGCTGCGTAAATGGGCGGGATTTCCGCTGGTTGGAAACGACACAAAGCTACCCTTTGGCCTGAAAGATCAATGCCGATAAGCGCGCAATATTCCTGCTCGCCATGCATCGAATTGCGACCATTACAAACCTTGTGAATTCGCGCATTGCCCGCTAATCCGCGCGCCATGAACACGCACGCGGCAAAAATCGCCCCGGGCGCCGTCACTGTTTGCGGCGCACCGGAAGGCTGGGACGCCAAGCTTCTGGCGGATCTGGTCGAGCGGACTTCCGGTCCTGTCCTGCACATCGCGCGCGACGACGCCCGCGCCGAAGCGATGGCGGATGCGCTGGCTGTCTTCGCACCTGGCCTGCCGGTGATCCGCGTCCCGGCCTGGGATTGCCTGCCTTATGATCGTGTCTCACCCAATCCAGAGATCTCGGCGGCCCGGATGGCAGCACTTGCCGCGCTGGCGCATGGCTGGGATCGGCCGTCGGTCATTCTGACAACGCTCAACGCAGCGACCCAGAAGGTACCCGCGCGGGCCTCGGTGGCAGGGGCCTCGTTCATCGCCGATGTGGATTTCAACGTCGACATCGACGGGCTCGTGCAATGGCTCACCGCAAAGGGCTTCAATCGCACGTCAACTGTCATCGAACATGGAGACTTTGCTGTCCGGGGCGGCATAATCGACATCTTCCCGCCGGGGCAGGCACACCCGGTGCGCCTGGACTTCTTCGGCGCTGTGCTGGATGGCGCCCGCAGGTTTGATCCCGCGCCCCAGCGTACGCTCGAGAAGATCGGCCGGGTCGAACTTTCCCCGGCCTCCGAAGTGGTTCTGGATCCGGACGCTGTTCAACGCTTCCGAAAACGCTACCGCGAGATCTTCGGGGCTGCCCGCCCGGATGATCCGCTCTACGCAGCCGTCTCCGAGGGTCGGAAGTACCAGGGTATGGAGCACTGGGTCTCGCTGTTCCACGAGAGGATGGAGACCCTTTTCGACTACCTGCCAGACGCCGCCATCAGCATGGATCACCATGTCGAAGATGCGCGCGCGGCACGGCTAGAACTGGTCGAAGATCATTTCGCGGCGCGGGAAGATGCCGGCTCGACGGGCGAGGCTCCGTACCAGCCGTGCCCGCCGAAATTGCTCTACCTCGATGACGCAGATTGGACGGCGACGCTGGATAACCGGATGATCCGCCGGTTCACGCCGATGAAGTTGCCTCTTGGACCGGGCGTGATCGACGCAGGCACCAGACCGGGCAGGTCCTTCGCGCCCGAACGCCAGCAGGACGGTGTCAACTTGTTCGAAGTGCTGGTCGATCACATCAAGACGCGTCGACGCGAAGGGCCTGTGGTGATCGCGTCCTACTCAGACGGGGCACGTGACCGGCTGCAGCATCTGCTTTCGGATCACGGTCTGGACGAAAGCCGCACGATCAGCCGCTGGACCGATCTGAAGGACGGCGTCAACCTTATGATCTGGGCGCTTGAAGCGGGTTTCCAGGCTTCCGACGTGACCGTGATCTCGGAACAGGACGTCTTTGGCGACCGCTTGATCCGACGCGCGCGCAAGCCCAAGCGCGCCGAAAACTTCCTGACCGAAAGCCAGTCTCTGACCGTTGGCGATCTGGTCGTCCACATCGAGCACGGGGTCGGTCGGTACCAGGGGCTCGAAACAGTAACCGCCATGGGCGCCCCACACGAGTGTCTGCGGCTCGAGTATCACAAGGGCGACAAGCTGTTCCTGCCGGTCGAGAACATCGAACTGCTCTCACGGTATGGGCACGAGGCCGGGGAACTCGACCGACTCGGTGGCGGCGCGTGGCAGGCCAAAAAGGCCAAGCTGAAGAAGCGCGTCCTGGACATGGCGGACAAGCTAATCCGCATCGCGGCCGAGCGGATGCTGCGCACGGGCGAGGTGCTTGAACCGGACCCCGGCGCGTTCGAACGGTTCTGCGCGCGGTTCCCGTATCAAGAGACCGACGATCAGCTCAAATGCATCGGCGATGTCATGGAGGACATGGCCTCGGGGCGTCCGATGGATCGGTTGATCTGTGGCGATGTCGGCTTCGGCAAGACCGAGGTTGCGCTTCGTGCCGCCTTCGTCGCGGCCCAGGCCGGGTTGCAGGTGGCCATCGTCGCGCCGACCACGCTGCTGGCGCGCCAGCACGCCAAAAGCTTCGCCGACCGCTTTCAGGGAACCGGGTTGCGAGTCCGTCAGCTTTCACGTTTCGTCTCGGCCAAGGATGCTGCCGAGACGCGCAAGATGCTACAGCAGGGCGAGATTTCGATCGTCGTCGGCACCCATGCGTTGCTCGCGAAATCCGTGAAGTTCTGCAATCTGGGTCTGCTGATCATCGACGAGGAACAGCACTTCGGTGTCCAGCACAAGGAACGCCTGAAGCAGCTTCGTTCGGATGTGCACGTGTTGACCATGACGGCGACGCCGATCCCGCGCACGTTGCAATTGGCCATGTCAGGCGTGCGCGAGCTTTCGATCATCGCGACACCGCCGGTCGACCGGCTTGCCGTGCGGACTTATGTCTCGCCCTTCGACACGGTCACGGTGCGCGAGGCCCTGCTGCGCGAGCGTTATCGCGGCGGCCAGGCGTTCATGGTGTGTCCGCGTATCGCGGATCTGGGCCAGGCCCAGGAATGGCTGCGCGAACAGGTCCCCGAGGTTTCCTACGTGGTCGCCCATGGTCAGATGGCGGCAGGCGAACTCGATGACCGAATGAACGCCTTCTACGACGGCAAGTACGATGTTCTGCTGTCGACCACGATTGTTGAGAGCGGGCTGGATATTCCGACTGCCAATACCCTGGTCGTGCAGCGCTCGGACATGTTCGGGCTGGCGCAACTCTATCAGTTGCGCGGGCGTGTCGGGCGATCGAAACAGCGCGCCTATGCCTATCTGACGACCGAACCACGCAAACCGTTGACCCCGCAGGCGGAGCGGCGGCTCAAAGTGCTTGGCTCACTCGACACGCTGGGTGCCGGGTTCACGCTGGCTTCGCACGATCTCGACATTCGCGGGGCGGGCAACCTGTTGGGCGAGGAGCAGTCCGGGCACATCAAGGAAGTTGGCTTCGAACTCTACCAAGAGATGCTGGAGGAGGCGATCGCCAAGATCCGCGCGGGTGAAATCGGCGCGGAGATCGAGACCGACGACGGCTGGGCGCCGCAGCTCAATCTCGGTGTGCCGGTGTTGATCCCGGACGACTACGTCACCGATCTGGATGTGCGCCTAGGGCTTTACCGTCGCCTTTCGGGCCTCGAGAGCAAGACGGAACTCGAAGGCTTCGCGGCAGAACTGCACGATCGCTTCGGCAAGCCGCCGAAGGATGTTGAAACCCTGCTCGCGGTCGTGCGGATCAAGACCATGTGCCGCCGCGCCGGTATTGAGCGGCTCGACACCGGGCCGAAAGGTGCGACCATCCAGTTTCGGGGCAACAAGTTCGCTGATCCCGGTGGATTGGTCGGCTTCATCAGCGCTCAGGACGGGCTGGCCAAGGTCAAGGACAACAAGCTGATTGTCCGGCGCGACTGGACCGAAGATCGCGACCGCGTGCGCGGTGCGTTCTCGATCGCGCGCGATCTGGCCCGGATCGCGAAGGATGCGAAGAAGGCGGCGTAAGGCCGTGCTTACGTTGAGACAACGCTACGGCGTCAAAGATACATGTAGCTTGGTATCCTTGACCAGGATCCCGCCGCGCTCGCCGACGTCAATCGGGCCATAGCGCTGCGAGAACACCGGCGGCAGGGGGCGGTCCTCGGGTATCGCCAGCCAAAGCCGCAGCAGGTGGCGCCGCCGGTCCGGCTCGGGCCAGTCTTCGAATCCCGTTCGGTCGTGCAGCAGATGGTGGTTGTAGACGAACTGCATATCGCCCGGCTCCAACCGCATCGACAGGTGCAGATCGGGATCATTGGTCAACGAATCCCAGGCATCCAGCGCAGTGCGGTGCCGGTCGGAGAGGCGCGGGGCCGCGTCGTGACGGGCGGCGGAGTCAACATACTGACGCTGGTAGAGCCCCGTGAGACGACCCTGATGCCAATTCAAGACGGGGATCTCGAACCACGGATCCATGCCATCAGGCACCTCGCCGCGCCGGTCGGTCGCCACCGGATCGAACAGCAGTGGTGCCAGGTCCGGGTGCTGTGTGCGCATCTCGTTGTAGAGCGTCAGGGTCGAGACCAGCAGACTGTCCCCGCCCGATTTTGCATTCCGCAGGCAGAGCAACCCGACCACA
>ERZ1740062.537-NODE-537-length-20062-cov-10.494327_pt1 | contig 20062 bp, 9 predicted proteins | sample MGYA00581741_ERZ1740062 | MGnify/ENA primary metagenome ERZ1740062 (study PRJEB43018, sample SAMN04849747) | marine metagenome | isolation source: floating plastic debris | place: Pacific Ocean | collected 2008-09-01 | study: EMG produced TPA metagenomics assembly...
GACACTGAATAATATGAGCCTACTGCCATGATCTAAACTTACTACAACACCATACTTGACGTTATCCAATACGTGTTCATGGAAATCTAGTGTCAGGATCTAAAAAACGTGTTATTTTGCCATGTTAGCTAATATAAATCCACTGTTGAACAGCTCACTATTGACTGTGTCACAATACCTCCAAAGCCCCATCCTCCCTCTGAGTTCTGGAGCCTTCACTATCACTAATTATACTCGTCTCTCAAACATCAGACTGCTACCAGCACATAACCATGCAGATGGTGGTTAAATACATAGTGGTTTAGTTGTCAAACTTACTCCATCAATCAACTGTGATATTATGCGGGAGTGCTTCTGGTTGCTATGGGGTTTCACCAAGTTTTTGACATTGAAGTCTTACAGGCACACTCTGTTTTCGAGCTAGACTGACTCAATTTCAGTAGGAACTAGAAAGTGATTGATGATACAAAGTAGGCTACAATTGAAAAACTTAATTTGTAAAATGTATTGAAAAACACCAACCTTGTTATGGCCGTAAAAATTAGTTTCAAATATGCTGCATTTCCCTTGGCGCTATTAAGGGTTATATTGAGGAGCTGACAACTCTTGTAAAAAAATTCCCTCCACACTCCCTGCTCCAATCAAAGCGATAAATTATTGATAGATAATTTAATAGACTTAATGATATAATTATGTCTATGGATAATCTAGATCCTTGTCCCATTAAAATTAAAGACAGGCTCATTTTCCGTTGGACTTTCTATTGTGAGTTATCTATTGCTATATGTATGAATTCTATATTTTTGCAGGAAGAAAGCTGGTCAGAGCTCAAACTGCAGACTTGACAACGAGATGTAAATCTCCTCCAGCCAGTCTTTTAGATGCAGCTCCTCATATGGATGGAGGGGTGATACCTGTGTATTCATCCAAAATCAAAGCCAAAGTTACCAAACACAAGTCTGTATACGCCACTAGCTTCCCTGTTAGGGGTGTAGCACTCCTGTTTTTCAACATTGAGTTCACCGATAACAACTACCCTAGAAGAATAGGTGCTCAGCACGATATGGACAACATCAGTCGACTGTTCCGAGACTTAAATTATAATGTTAAGGTCATGCGTAATGCAGATAGAACTACGGTGTTGGAGGAGCTTGAGTTCCAGAGACGGAATCAAGCGCATGCCGCGTATGGAAGCTTTGTCCTAGGGTTCTCTACACATGGCGGAAACTCCAGTAAGACAATCGCTTGCTCAGATGGTAAAAGTCTATTTATGCATGAAATTTATGACTTTTTTGACAGTACACATTGCCCGCTGTTAGCTGGAAAGCCAAAGTTTATATTCTTTGACTCAAGCTCCGGCAGTGCTAGGGACAGAGGTGTTCCACTGGACAAGACCTTGGAAACACCAAAGATATTTGAGCCAGTCAAGAAACAGCTTTCAGACATTAAATTCTCTTTGGGAAACATCAAAATAGGATCAAAGGTTCTATACCCAATCCCAAGAGATCAGATTATGCCTCTCGACTTGTACAACTCTCAGATATCCAATTGTGTCATACCCAATAAAGCCGACTTCATCATAGCGACCTCAGCGTTTGATGGTTATGTCTCATGGAGGCGCAACTCCCACGGTTGCTGGTTCTCTAGAATTATGGTGGAGGTATTTCAGAAACATGCATGTGACCATCATTTAGTTGAGCTGCTGAAACTCGTCAGAAGAAAGATGTCATATGTAGAAACGAAATTCGGTTACAAGCAAGTGAACATGACTATAGACACCTCTATGAAATACTTCTATTTCTTTCCTGGTCTGACCCAGTGACGCTAACTGCAACCAGTGTGATATTAAATTATTGAGCGATTTGGATCGATAGTAGTAGTGAAATATTCTTCACCAGCGTGATGTGTAAAAGCTATACAAGCCAATAAAGAATGTTGTTTACCCATGAAATAAGAGTTATCTATTTTTTATCTTCCTTGCATTATCAATGAATTGTTCGGGGTGCCAATCAAATGTTATTTCCTCCTAACAGTAGTCTCTTCAACATCAAATTTCCGATTCTCTATTGTATATTCCTAGATGAAAGCTGCCAGACGCCGACGAATGGCAATAATGCTTTGGTATGCTGCCAAGTGAAGGCATTAATTATCTATGTAAATGTATCGTAGATGAAGACAGCATGGTCCATCGAACATATGCTGGCTAGACTTCTTTAATAACCTGTTGCGAGGAAATATATGCCAGCTCTGAATACAATAATTTAATCTAGAAATGTAGCAGGTAACAACAGTGTCTGTCTCATAGCTATTATTGATCTAAATATTGAACTGCGGAACTTGTTTTATAATAATGATAATATTCAAAACTCCACTAATAATCAAAAATCAAGAGCATTGCAACATCAGGCTAACATACATCATGAACACTACACATAGGAAGTGAGTGGGTTAAAGAAGAAAGTTTGCCAGTAGCTAGACCAGAAAATGCAGACTAATTGCTTACAAATCACTTTTGGTCCATATTGTAAAGAACACGGCATCCCATTAAAAACTAACCGAAGATACATGTAGCTAGTCCTTAAGTGTCAAATCAGAAAGAAACCAAGGAACAGTAATGTAACAGCACAACATAGCCCATTATCGTAAAACACAAAAGAAAAGGTTATCGAAGCAACAAGAGTGAAAACTGCACAAACATAAAGAGCACAATAATAAATGATTAGATTAGAATTATTGTAGATGTAGAATGTATACATAGAACTATTTACATACATGTCTGCTTATCCAATGCGTGGTACAAGATTGCAAACATTGAAAGTTGTCCAGGGTCACGTTTGCTCAAAATAAAAGAATGGCTTACTTCTTTATACCTCTATTGGCCAACAGCTTCATTACATTCTGGTACAAGAAAATTTCTACTTGTACTGATAGTTTTTACATGTCATTCGCATAAAAAATAAGGTCAACTAAAAGAACCTGAAGCCAGTTTTTTAAAATTGAGTGCCATGCCCTATTGCAGGAGGCGGACAACTCCATTGTCACACTATGTCTTGTCCATTGACCAGGAGTTGCAGAAGATGATAAGCCACACATATAATAAATGACTGCACAATACTGAGGTATATCTACAACAGTTAAAGGCTGGTATACTATTAAACCACCAGTAAACTGTCCATCAAGTGAGATACAGGGAGCTAGGATTCCTTTTTGGTCGAGGATTCACTGCAATCCAGAGAATTATGAGTAGTAGTGTTGGCCCACAGATCTGAAACCGAATCCAGAGGAGCGGTTTGGCCGGTTGACTAAATTGCTGGAACTAAAATTGCCACATGTTATAAAAACTGGCTTGACTGAGAGAGGTAGGCCTACTGTGTCCAAACACCAGTTCGCCGTTCGCATCATAGTGTCTTTAGGGAAATGAAATACGTGGACTTCAAAGTTATTGCTCTCTAGATTCCAGTGATTGAGACTATACCGGTAACGATATGGAAGCCAACTGCTGGCAGTTAACTCCATCCATTTTCTTTGATCATGTGTGCAAGCTCAATAATAAATTTCCCCTCTTTGTACTTTTGACTGGATTCGAATGCATGCTCCTAAAATGAAAACGGAGGCACAATATTATAGAATGTCAAGATTATAAGAATAAGAAATGGCAAGCCAATCTGAAGACTATTAAAATGTTATTTTTAGTCAAACCCAATCTTACTCAATTCCAGTTAGATGTTTCTTCAATTATACGAAGTGCCTGGATATCTCTCACAATACCACAGTACAACTAACTGATATTGACATAGGGCAGCTACTATAAGGTGTAACAGGTGTGTAATCAGGGAGAGAGTACTCCCTGGTATCACCCGCTTTCGAGTGAGTGCATGCCGAGAAGTTGTCTACTCATTTGCTTAATTAGGTTGGTATGCCTAAAAAACAAGCTATGGACATAATATAAAGAGCATAACCACTTGGCTTAAATGTAATAAAATAGTTTGGGCCGTCAAACTTTGTCGGTCCTTGCTAGTGGAGCAAAAAACATCAATTTTGTGTGCACTGTTGAGTTAATGCATCGTTCAAAGGCCTACAAAACTGATTGCGCTCTTGTTTCTGCTCCTGTTTATAGTGTTGCTCATTTACTAGCCTGACGCCTACGCTACTTACATATTTCCACCCCAGCGGAGTTTTGCAGCATTCACAGTATATATCAGCAACTGCATGTAGACCTGTTATTAAAACTCGCTCCTCTGATGGACCAGTGCCAACATTTACTCTGCAACATATAAATAACATCCTCATTACCCAGTTGTCGATATCAGTATAAGTAAATTGTGAATTAGTCGTCGCAAGAGTTCACTGCCATTGGCTAAAATACAAGTGCCTGGACGTACTAGGAAAATAAACCCTTTGTAATCTAGTTGCCATAGATATGTTATCAGGCACTTGGGGTTCATCAACTTGGCATCTTTAAAACCATATTAAATTGTCAACATTGGATGAGGCTGACATGGCATGAGCCAAACTCAGCTAACATTCTGTATTCAAGTTAAACAGCTGGCTGCTAGATAGGTACATAGTTTGCTTGCTTTGGCATTGAAAAGCGTCTCAAAAATAAGTTTTTGTGCTCCTTAGGTCACAGAGGCGCACTGCACTGGGATATAAAAAGCGAGAAAAATTCGTTCTTCACCTGTACCATATCAAATCACAAATCTATTCATATTTTAAATGTATACTGCAGTGTTTTTAGATGAATAACAAAATCAAAAGGCTCTATATTGCTGTTGATGACGCAAATGTACTCCAAGGCATACCTGTTTTGATTAATAGCTATATGGCTAATCAATAAGACTCCTTAAGACTAAAACATATTGGTGACCCTTAAAACAGTATGCTGATTGCGCATGGAATTCATAACTTATGTTTATACGTGTATCATATTGAGAAGGAGACATTTTTGGGAACGCAGTGGGAGTAGAAAACCCTTCAATCGTAGCAAAAAACATCCTGTATTTATTATATTATTTCCAACAGAATGATTTGGAAAATTGCCAATTGCAGCGCCTTATCCAGAAACCATTTATCACATGTCATGGTTGGCTCCATGGAATAGATAGGTCATGGCTTGTTGATTTCAAGAGGATTCTCAGCTGATGTGTTATGCAACATCAAAATGCTGGCATTGTACCATTGAAACTTTTCAAATTTGAGGGCAAAGGACAATTACCACTCAAAATTTGGCACTTATCCAGGCACGTCAAAACCATATTGGCAGCTTCCCCAACCCACCATCAATGCTTATTTGTAAGGGATTTGAGGAACCACTGATAGCGATCATCATCACTGCGAGATCATGCGATGTTATACAATTATGGCCTCAGACTTCCCAGTTTTCCCCAGGTGACTGTTGTGGAAGGCAGTTTTATTGACTTCACATGACACTTACACTGAGTTGAATAGATAAGCTCTGCCTTGACTTCCTTGAAATGACTGGAAAGAAAAACAGTACAATATTTTAGGCAGCGATATTGTGACTACCTATGAGACTGTTCGATCAAGAGATACTGACTGCCCTATTATACACAGCAAAATATCTACAAGGGTCTTGAGCCAGCGGTATTCATAGTAGTCAACACTAGCAATTGAAAAACTTCACAATTGTTTTTCGGACCAAGCTTGGTTAAGCATTTTAAGGGTAGCTCTAACCTCGAATTAGCCATGCCTTAGGTCAATCCATCATCGCATGCGCTACTGTCAAAAGGGCATTGGGGACTAGAAGGCCTTCAGGCCATGCTCAGTATATATCATGCAGTCTCGAGGGAGCATACAACATAACAATTATCACAAATGTTATACTCATACCAGTATTCCCACAGCGGGGCTCATGGCCATGATCAAAATGTGAATACGAATCGGATCTGGGTACCAGTACCATACAAAATGGACATGAGGTGTTTCTAGACATAGCCTCACTGTCCTCTAAACCCCTAGTGCTACCCACAGATATTGACAAAAGTAAAGGAAATGTGTTTGAAATCGTTGTGCAAAGTATGTTAACTGGACCATTCAACCCAAGCTAATGTGAGCGCTAATGAGACTTATACCCGTACCTTTGAGATAAGCTCGTCATGGCTTGCGAGTTGGGCTCTGCAATGTATACAACTGTATGTTCTGTGGCTTTCTATAGGCAGGTATGTCTGAAATGTCTTTACCATCTTGCCAGGAGAGTCTGGTTTATTGCTAGTGCTTTGGTGTAATCCCCTTGTGTTGAGGGGTAGTTGCAGTGCAGCCATACACTGTACGATTCTCAGCACCAAGCAAATACAAACCGTCAGCGCCACTGGGTTATTCTAAGCTTTAGTCGACAAACTTGATGCCAGAGCCAGTCACTGCTTTCAATCTCTTCAACTACGGATCTACAGTTAACACACTCATTATTATTCAATAGCCTCAGGGGCAATCAGTATCAGGAACCAACTTGATATTCAAAACATCATTAGTGTTACAATTTGTAAATCTTAAAATAAGCACTTAAAGTATTGAGTTTGCTCTGACTGATTTAATGGAGTTAGTTACCAATTCAAAAAAGCTAATACTGTAGCTTTATAACTACGGCTCCAACCCACACAAAGAAAATCAATCCTTTGCACATACTAAGAATTACCGTCTGCTAGTCTTAGTTATTCAATATATTATAAGCTAATAGACTGTACTGTCACATCATGTTTTTATTTACAGTGATCGCAGCCTCCTACAGTTTGGGCGCTAGTTGTAAGAAAACTGGGCTATGTGTAGGCTTGAGTAAGTTTGTCAGTTTTTTATGAGTTTCAGAGTTTAGTAACATTGATAAATGATTCAGTGCTTGCTGCTTGTCGTTTTGGTGATGTATTGTAAAGAGGTAATGTTTACTTATGGTGTTGAATCTGCAAAAATGCCGATCTCAAAGGTCTAGGCAGTTGAAGTTGTCCCCACTCAAACAAAAGACTGGCAACTTAAACATTTGAAATTCATCAACAGGGAGTAAACTTTCTGCACCAATGCCACCCAAAATCCACCCCCTGAGCAAACAGTCGTCGATACAGCGCTCTCAGAGGGAACCAAATGTAAGCTGAGGCTAGCTGAAACCTCATTCATCTTAAGTTTTTTTGAAAAAAAAACGTGTCTCGGGATAGTTTTTTGTCTCATCCTGTTTTTGCCTTATCCTACTGGAAAGCGCAATAATCTAAAATGTATGCGTATACACTTGAAACACCATAAAAAATACACAAAGATGGAAGTGTTTGAGTCACAGGGATTTCCAAAACAAAGGTTGTAAGAGATTTATAAAAAGTATGCCTGTTGAGTGAGTAGTTCTTATCAACAGAAGCCATCACTCAGTGGTTTCAGATGTCAGTGAACTTGTGCGTCATGTTTAGTTAGGAGGGGTGGAGATATCAAACCCAGCCTAGTGTTTATTATGCAAACTCAGACGTGAGGAGGTGATTTTTATTGATTATTATTGACTCATGTGGGACAATTGCCAATACCACATCAGATGTAAGTGCACAATTGTGGTATCAAGTGCCAAGCACCCATGACTTCGCCCTTCTCAAAAACACAGCAGAAAATCACACCTAGTGAACCAGTAAAGTTATATGAAAGATTTGTTATCATCGCTTTGTGATAGAGAATGTCAAATAAGACTGAACTGAATACTGTCTCAAAAATGATGGAACGGGCTGTATCCAAACTATTGTGATTAACTGGCCATAGACTGAGTTTCCCCTTGATTTATCGACTCAAATTTGATGGCAGCCTACGGACCAATGAATACGGTAGTTTGCACTATCGGAATGGGCTCCATTACCCTGCCGAAAGCTCTGAGTCCACAGGGCGTACATTGGCTCTCCGCTTGATTTTGGAATTTTATGGATCCCTTGAGATCTGAATAATGTTAGTGCCCTCACATAGAACCATGCTTCATATGGCACACAAATGTAGCTCAGGTTGAATTCTAGGTTATTATTGTGGTTGTTACTGAAAACTGGATGTCATACATTGAACGTGCATGCTTAGTGTCGCAAACAAGGTTGCTCAATGATGGAGTGATTTCATTGCTATTTATGTACATTGGTTAGTGCACTATTGATTTCAGCAAATTACATAGATTTGTTTTCCACTGCAGAGAAACAGAATTGATTAGAGACATGGCTCAAGTCAACTTCAAGTAGGCCTATGGATAAGTAACGTGTTCTTGAATGGAAAGTTTGGAAGACTGGCATTGTTGTTCCAATATCAGTATTGGAAAACCATGACAGACAATAGTAGTAATTATTTTGTTTTTCAGAAACCTTTCCATGCCATCATTGTCATCTGCCCATATGAAAGTACTATTTGGACCAGGAAAGCATAAACAGAATTCAGCTCTTTGTAACCAATCAATAATTACCCACGGCAACCAGCTAATAAACCTCAGACTGGTTACCAAAGTTCAGGAAGTTTCAGGCATTATGATCGGTAATTATGTCTAAGCCAATGATGCTAATAAAACCTGGACGTGAAAAACGATTAATTAAAAGCTTTGACTCAGAGTTAATCTCCTCTTATGGTGATGACAGAGCAGTAAGAGATGTATAAAACTGGACTATGAGTTTGTGTTACCTACAGTGATTGTCATTGCACATGGCCAACAAGCCTGACATGTCTGTACCTGAAGTGTTTTCCGCTGACAGAGCAGGTGATAATTATACAGTGACAACACCACACTCTCTGTGATCATTATGTGACACAAGATAAACCATTCTTCTTATTTGAGTCTGATTGTACCTTTTATCCTGTTCAGTTTGACTTTTAATGCACTGGCCCAAACATCAGATTGAGTGCAGCACATGTATGTAATAGCGTTACACTAGTATTGCGTTTTTAAGGTTATTGTTTAACCAGAGTTGTCTGTTCAAATTCACATAGCGGACAACTCCATACTTCAGATATTCATATCTCAATTGGTTGTTAAAGGAAGTTACACTTACAGGATGATTGATGCCATGAGAAACCTTAACCATTCACAAAAATTGGTCCAGTTTCTGATTTTCCCAAAGCACAGTCCGCAAATCTCTCATTATGTTTATCAATGCAATTCCAAAATAATGCATTGTGGGATGTTTCTATAGACATGTTTGCCAAGTGAATTCAATATTTTACGGGTACTCTGACCCATTCACCACCTCATACTAACTAGCCAAGTTTAACATACATATAGTTCCCAGGTAGATGAAGTTTTCATAATTTGATAAGTCAGTCTGACACTGATACTGAACCTGATAAAATCATTGTGGTGACCATACAATAATGGCCATTATTAATTGTAGTGATTTATGGATATCATTTGGTGCTGCATGTAGCCTATGGATGGCCATGGATCTCACACCTCGCGCAATCACATGGTCCAGCCACGTGTTGGATTGAACTTCTATCCTGATTGAACTAGCTGCAATCTCCACAGGGGGATATAATTTATTAATCCTGTCATAAATTGGAAGTTCAGGATCAAAAATTTACATACTAGTGAACGTACTGCACTTCTTGAAAACGTATCCATCAAGTATATAAAACCCAGCTGATGACATGCGGATTTCATGATAGCAATAATCATTTTAAAATAGGTTTTTATCATAGGCATATTATATGCCTATGGTTTTTATACATCTTTGTGACTTATAACATTGGCGCAAACAAAGGATGGGCAGATTGCCAGGCCACTGATTAAAGCCCTTATGTCAGACCCTGTAGCCACATAGTGAACATTAAATTATCAGCAAGTTGGAAACAAAAACTGACAGCTGTCCCACAAGGACAAAATATACGCTTTGGTTTAGTTGCAATACCATAATGTGAGTGAATGATAATGTTATGCCTCGCGAAACAGGTTGGGAATATTACCATCTTATTATCAGACACTCAACCAGGCAACTGTACCTATAAACTCAAGATGTATGTTTGCGCAGCGCAGCGTAGCAAAATGCCACAGCTGATAATTTTGTTATTCTCACATCAACCTATGAATCAATAAATAAGTTGGTTAAAACACTTGAAACTAGGAGCTTTGTTTTGGTTTCTGCAAGTACGTTGTGGCGTTGCTCTGTAAATGCAGTGTGGTCTTTGTTTAGAAGTTCATTGTGAACTGGCAAATATAATATTCAAATTTCAAATCAACAAAACCACACCAAGGCTAGATACAAAAAATTCAAATTCAAATAGCACTTGATATTCGCCTCCACAATAACAAAGCCAGACGCCAAGATTTTTCAGCATGGTTGATCAGATGAAAGTGAACATGAAAGATTTTATACCAGATCCCTTAGAGCACTCACTCATTCCTCTAAATTTGACCTCTGTCAATGTCCCAACAGCTACCAAGCTTTCAGCTATCGAGTAAGTGCATACATGGTAGGACAGTCAGCTCTTGTATATGTTTAATCAATAATTCCATATATAGCATCGTACACAGCGTACGCCAATATGTCAGTAACCTTGTTCAGAATAATCTTACATTGCAGAGTCCCATGTGAGCATGAGTTTTTGTGTGGAACTTTGAATGCGGCGGCACCAAGCGTGTGCAGGTATATTCCTGTTTCGTTTTTCAGCTTTTTGGCCCTAGATTATTCCGATCTGTGTTGATAAAGAACTCATCCTCCCCTACCTCATTGAAGTTAACACCCGGTGGACGGGTAGTTTTGGATGCTGTTGGATGTTATTTGGAGCAACTGATTGACGGCGGTCCACTTTAAACAACCCCCATCCCTCCCCCTTTCCCACACGCAGGATGCACATCCCTGATTCCATTTATCATTTCAATATTTGACACCTGAGTTTACTCCTCCAAAATCAAACCGGCTAGGTGAAAATCACACTCTCCTCACACGGAGCAAAGTGTCATGCACTGAGCTGATATGAAGTATGCGGATCATTGATTTTTGAACTGTGATTACAAAGATCCCTCTGCTGAGTACAACCCCATTCCCATTGAAATATTCTGATTTCAGAATACATGTACGCGAACTTGATTGAAGATTTATCACAAAGCTACAATAGTTCTAATCTATGTTGGTCAATAGTACACATTATGATCTAAGAAATGCTCACAATAAAGCAAAGTTAGGTAGGCTCTGGTCTGCTCACCTGAATGTCTGTAACAGCAATGGAGTTCTGGTCACCACTCAGTCCTAATCTGTAAGTCTCCCAGCCTGAGTTTTACCTAGGTTTCATGAAAATGACTGGAAGTGGAGAGGAATCAGAGGTTGATTGACTCGAGGCAGAGGTTGATCAGCAACTACCATCGACTTCTCTCTTTGTGTTATAGCAAAGGCAGTTCTCTTCAGCTTCCTTCTTTGTCTCACTGAAGCAGGGGACTCAACTCAACAGCTCTCTGTCACAAAGAATCTTAGAATGAGCTAAGTTCTGGTCTGCTCTTGCCAACTCCTGCTTTTTGTATGCCATGCAGCTGTTTTGTTGTGATCATTCTCCAGACTTTGTTATGACTGGTCACGTGGTCAAAACAAAGTTTATCATTGGTTATTTCCTGATAAAAGATGTCGTCATCTGGCGGTTAAACAGAGCACATGCTAGTGTTTGTAAACATCCATTGCTGTCAGGATATCAGTGGAGAGGTTTTGTTTGGTTTATACTGACAATTATTTTATGCCTTTGGCTTTGACAGCTGCTCAGTCCATTCTGTAGGGCCCACAATGTTTAATCCATTGTGCCATGGCAGCAAAATTTGTGCGGGCTGGGAAGACTTTGAGAAGTGTGTGTGAGCTTCCTGGCAACTCTGTGTGAGTGAATTCATCATAAATAAGAGTATTGCATGGTCTTTCCCGTCTTTCATCTCCATCATTGCATCATTGCAAATTCTGTTTTCCTAGCACATGAATGTAGGAGTGATAGCATGGTAGTCTCAAACTTACATGGCACCCAAAAACGAGATAACTGTTTTAATTTTATGCGAGAAGAAAATTGAATGAATGATTGGGGGTGAGCCCTAAATATTACCGAGGGCTTGATGCTTGGAACTGAACTATTTTATGGTACAGGTGTAGGTGGCTAAAAAGAAAACTTCTGACACTTCTAAATTCTAAATTCTCCGCATGTGATAATGTGAATGAAACTTTGTTAGATCAACATGATACGGTAATAAAATCAAGTTAACTTCTAAGCTTGTTGTCAAGAGTGGTAATGGCCAAATGTTATATTTTTTATATTATACAGCGCAGGTGTGCTCAAGGTAAACTTGGCATCTGGCAATGTACTTATTTGCACATGTTATTGCTAAATGCATATTGTATGCAGTTAGTTATCCTGGCTCTCATACCAAACAATTTCTATGAACATGAGAGGACTATTAATACTGAGTGGACTAGGACTAGGCTTTCACCACATCTTATATTTTTAGTCCATACCAGAGAGCAACGGCAAAAATGCTGAATGCCGGCAGGGGGAAAATGGGGTGCCAAAAATTGGTCATGTTTAAGTGTAATTTTCTTGCGTGAAAATTCACATCAGTGGAATGAAAGCAAAAATAAAATTTTCCATTGAGTGTGATTTTTGTCCTTCCGCGAGCTTCGAATCATGGCAACATAGTCGTTGATAAGCAAATTGTCAATTTAATGTGGAACAGCTTGTAACAGGTGTCTGAATATTCCAGTCAATAATGTGTATCCATTATAATAATGATGTATGGCTCAGGTGTATTTCACCGCTGTATGCGAAGTGAAATCTAATGGAATTAGCTGACAAATAAAGGTGTTATTTGTGGGGAGTAATAATAATTTTGACTTGTTCACAATCTCCATTTTGCAATTGTTTTTATTGTGCGATGAATTGAGCTAAAATAAATAACAGCCCTTTTGTTTCAGCTTGCAAATCTATTTGCAAAAATATCAATTTCCATCTTGAGATTTTAGATTTAGGATTTTAACTATAGTGTGCAGCAGTTTGGCAGCCGCCGAAGCAGTAATGGACATGGCAGCAGTCTCCATGCAGAAAAACAGTAAATCTGTCAGGAAGCCGAAACTGTCGCCAGTGAAAGTTTTCAACTCTCATCACATGCAATATCTGAGTGATAAAGCCCGAGAAAAGGAGCTAGAGGAGAATCCTCCTACGGGGCTATCTATAGACAGACCGGTAGGTGTGAAACGACTGACAACTTCAGCTAGTTTTGCAAAGAATTGCGTATCTGTAAAATGGTTGCACAAGAGTGTGACAGTGGTGCTGGGTACTTCCAACTGTATTTATGTGATAGCACTTTGCAGAATCTTCTTTAAACATAATAAAGGATTGTAAATCTGCAATAACAGCAAGTAAATGTCGAATGACGATAAAGATATAGATGGAGTGCGATTGTGATGGGCTGCACCAACTTTTCCGAAGTGAGATATTGTGTAAATGCGTTGGTATATTACACACCTTTCATATGTCATAATAACCGCATGCAGTGGAAGATTTCTGCACTCGACAGGTACACCAATACATATACTACCTGAGGCACCAAACTATGGTCATAATTTTGACGGTGGAAGGGTCAAAAACAAACCGTGGCTAGGGAGGTGGACTAATTCCATGGCAGCAAAATTTCACTCCAAATTTTTTGATGGCATGATGGACTAATATCCGCACTACTTTCTGCTCATCATCCTTACCTAATGCATGAGTTACAAAAAAGAACAATGTCTGTATGGCAGATATCAGTTACCTCGGAGAGAGCACTCACGATGAGACAATAACAACGTGAAGAATCTCTGTGAGATGTGTTTTGAAAACAAAGCAGAATTTTACTTTTTTTTTTATTTTACAATAACATGAAAAATATTTAGAATTTGCATTCCCATTTATACACAGGTGAATGACAACTCCCAAGTCAAACCAGCCAAAAGCAATTCAATAGCCCTGTGTGTGTTTACTCATGCATCAGCAGCAGGGCTGAAACCCCATACAGTCTTGCTGTTGGTTACCAAGGTGCATTTAGTGGGTACCTTTTCATCAGCCATCATTTAGTTTGAAATCAAATCCAATAACTGCAATTTAATTTCTGAATTAGATATAAATGTAGCAGGTAAGGCACTGTATTATACCTTTTGTTCAATGCGTGACAAAAGTGTTGCATTTTCAGCGGGCAAAGACAAAACCTCAGATCGTTCAATCTAACGACAGCCATGTACTAAATACCTTCATGATATAATATAAATGTCTAGTCAGATTAAATATGCTGAATCAGAGACTTATTGCACTAAAATATTATCGACAATATAGAAAACATTGCACCCATAGCTGGCCTCAGGGTGGGTGGCATTGGACTCGGTAATAAAATTATCATAATATTAGTGTAAGCAGCAAGCCCTGACAACATTGGTTGCACTTTCAAGGGGAACGGAAAATGGATAATCAAGTCAGTAAAGTTAAGGTAAGACTACTCATGAACTCTTGGCTCGTGTAAATATAAGTACTCAGATGTATCGGCAAAGCTCTTTGCTAGCCAAATTTAGGCTTGTTGGAGAGTTTGATTTAATCGATATAAAGAGCCAGCCGGAAGGACATTAGCGATGGAGTTCACGGGTTCGGATCATTGATCAACTTTGGGAATAACATCTTATTGTATACTGCAAACAACTATTGAGCAACAAAAAATGGCAAACAAGCAATAGACTTTGCAAAACAGTGCAACAGTAACATTACCCTGATATCAACTGTTTCACCTAGTTACCACATAGTCTGTGTTTTTTGGCGCTTGTCAATAGCTAGCAAACCCAGGTAGTGTTCAGCTTTAGCAATTCAGCTAGCCTGGGAGTTATGGCAATAAATATGAGAGGACAGATACCATCAGAATGACCAATATGTTAAGTTAGGTGCTTTGGGAACTCTCCTTTTCATTGTACTACCCTTCATCAGTAATTGCTATCACAACATATTCCCAGCAGCCAAACATGGTCGAAGACATCAACTATAAAATTGGGAGCTGTTTATTGTAGATTAGTGTTCCTGGTAAGATCACTATCACAGAAGATGACAGCAATTCAGCCATGAGAAAGGCATCATTGAGGCCTGACACTCAGCAGGGCGCCGAGTCAACCATAGCATCTTCACGACCTAGTACCAGAAATACGACTATCAAGGACGGGATTATTATTAGATGGGAAAATGATACGAGACCCCTTTTGAGACGACCGAGGACATCAAGTAAGTTTCTGACGCGATCTGAGTGTAGCAGTGGAGGTTTATTTCTATCATTCTTAGCATCAATGCACACACTTTTTTGCTCTGATGTATGGGGTTGACATAGCAGGGATCATAGTAAAGGAAGTCCAATATTGCAATTGACTGTGAGGTAACATTTTTGCGATTGAACTTGGAAACAATGTGATCACAAAAAAAAAATTGTAAACCCATTTGAGCAATATGAGCAAAACTTGATCAGAACATCCTCAGCACTTATTTGTTTTCCTTTGCCACTACTTATTTCCATCTTGGAATACAGCAAATAATGTTCAATACAAGTAGATCCTAGTTCCTGCAATGTATTTCACAATTCATAATGATCCCTTTGCTTCAACATCCCATTACATTTAACATCCTAGGAAACAAATGGTAGAATACCAGAGTTGTTATTTACCACTCCGTTTTGTTGCTGGTAGTCAATCAATGGTTGGGTAAGATAAACATAACTTAGTATCAATCTCTTTGTAACCCATTGTAACCTAACCTACCTCTCTCCACATAGCATTGCACCACGAACGAAGTTCACCTCCGTAAATGTTTTTGGCACTAGAAAGTAGCAAAAAAGTCAAAAATCTAGTGAAAGTGCTTGACCGGTCAAGGATATGGAGGTCTAAACTCTTTGCATAAAGTCAGTTTCCACACAAGTAATTCAGAGTTGTTTCCTTATTCTTCAAGAGCAGACAACTCAGGTTCCTTGCAGGGGCTTCGAAAGAGAGTGCTATAATCATTAAAGCTTTTCGCGATAATGAAGCCCGCCTAACCATAGAGGATAATCAAACTAAACTTACCTACACTTTGACCCATTTAGGTAACCAGAATTTCCATGCACTCAAAGCAGTATTGTCAAAACATATACATGTGCACAAACAGAACCAGTTGACCTAAATAAATCATATCCTCTACATGATATTACGATAGCTATCAGGCAGTGCAAGTTTTGAAAACAACTTATTTTTCCCAAAACTTAACTTCCTCAATGTGTTTTCTCAGATGAGTAGTGAGTGGTGGTAACAGTGTGAGATGATTTCCTTCTGTTAATACAAACAACTATAACAGTCAACGTTCATTTTAACACGTACAATAACCCCTTCAGATTCCCCTTACTCTCCCTTACGCATATTGGGCAGTATTAGTGTGTCAGCATAAGTTGAAACACTGCTGAGGCACATGAATAAAACAGTGGCACATAAGTTAAATTTCTGATATGGACAAAGTGATTAATTGACATCAAAATCCAATACCCCCAGCACTGTTTTGCCATAATAAAAGTACTGTCAGTCTTCGCCCACATGGCAAAAGGGAATCCTTCAAGTATGAGTATGAAACAGAAATTAAAAATCACATTTGCGTTCAAGTCCACCATTCCAGGCATTTTTATCTACTTTAGCTTAGTTTTTATCTAGTCTAGCAGAACTAAGCATTAATGGGGACTGGGGTGCGGCAAACACAAGATGAATCTAGGTGAATTTAATTTGTCATGGACCTGTTATGGATATAAAATAAAAGAAATTTCTTTTTGAAAACAGATTGCTTATCTGTCAGCAGCCACTGATTATAAAATATTTTGTTACAGCTGATTACAAACCACAAAGGAAGAGTTCAGGAAAGATGACAAAGGCGAGATTTGGAGTTGCCATGACACGAAGCAAAGCTAAGGGGATAGTGAATGCCATTACACAAGCAGCGTCTGAGCAGAAAAATCCTAAAATGGTAGGTAGCATCTAATGATATAGGGAAATCAAAATAACCTGCCTAAGACATGCAATTGCTACGATCCAGTGTCACTGTCTAGAATTCTCTGATATTCTTTAGAGAAGTTCTGATCAGCAAAAATTTGAATCAGAATTTTATTACGGAGTTATATAATAGCTATCAGAGTTCATTCTGGTACGTGTTCCTTAGACTTAGAGGATCCATAATAACAACATTGAAAAGCATCATTCTTTCGTTAGTCTCAGCAAATTGAAGCGGAAAAATCGGCCAAAATTTACCTGAAATAATGTTTATCCAGGGTGCATTAGTTTTGTATTTGTAAGATCGTCATTACTTGCTGAAGTGTAATGTGGATGTAATATGGTGATGGTGTAAATGTAATACCAGTAGGTAATAGTGTAAGAGTGGAATATGAGGTGGCTGGCATGTGTTGTTGCTCCAGGGGAATTTTGAATCATGAGGTGCTAAGACGCCAAGTTCAACAATCAATGAGATTAAAATTCTGCTGACGAAGTTTCCATTAAAACACAATCAGCGTAATGGAAAGTTTCAAGTGTAGGCTCATTTCGAAATAATATTACATTAGCAGCATTCACAGCAAAATTCATCCTCTATTTACATAATGAAAATATTGTATACTGCCATCACTCTCCATTGTCTCCAAGTACTTGGTTTACGACCAGAATATAGAATGATAACATACCAAGTCTGTGTACATATGTGTATGCACTGGAAAGTTAACATATTCATCTAATTACTTTATTGTCTGAGACTTTCCGTGATTTGCACTTGATAAGTCCAAGCCACTCATTTACGCCACAGAAACTGACCAAGAGACACGCTTGTCATATAATCAGCGCTGAGCAAACTATTTTATGAATCAAAATTGGAACAAAAATTGAAACACAATTCTTTGAAAAATGTGGAGGCAGGTTATGCTTAGCAGGCTGAGCAGAAGAGAGGAAGTGAAGAAGCCATGTTTATGTCGAACATGTGACCCTATGATCAGAGAGCAATCGGTAAGAGACAACAGGGCGGTGAGGGTTGTGAATAGAAAGACTGTATGAGCAGCTCTTGACTGAAGGCAATAAAGCCACAAACATAGCACGTATTATCTGAAAATTTATTTATTGATAGCAGCAATGATCTACATGTATTTTCAAGTGTGTTGTTTCTCTTACAGGCCGCTGAACTCAATTTTGATGAAGCTCTGAATCCCGACAACCCATATAGAGAGAACAAGAACCTGGTTATAAAACAGTACCATCTATGGAACAGCAAGGATATGAACAAGATAGAGCTACCACCCATTAATCTACACAAGGAGCCAATTCAAGACTGCCCCAACCCCAGTGAGTATCATGTATACATGATGCGTCTATTGCATTCGTACTCGTGCAAGTAATTATATTGTGGAAATACAAGTACATACAATAATCACTAACAACAAAAACTGCAAACGTCTGGAGCCGAGAAGAACATTCTACATACTGCTACTGGTACTGAACTGGTCCACATGAAAAAACGGTGTCATCTGGCATTTGTCTTTGAGTTGTATTTTTTCTGGGACGTATGTAGGCCGACAAGGTGGATAATTTTATTACAAAATTCATTGAAGTCTGTTTCCAATTTTCTAGGACTCTCAAAGATCGATCCAGCATTGAAACAGATTAAACAGGTAGGACGTGCTGTAACAACAGTAACAACAGGTAGTTTTGACAGAACTGAATGCAAATTGTAACATGACTATATTAGATACAGTCAGACAAATCGTGACATCATATCCAGTATTTTGACCACATTTTAGACAATGATTTCTGATGAAAATTTATGATTTGTGACCCATAGATTGTAGTCATCAGAAGTGGTACATGTCAACATGTCTTCAATGCAGGAGTTATCATCTCGAGAGTACAGCGTTAGCCATAGTACTCAAGCCGTGCACTATACCCATACACGCAGAACTAAGCTATTCTTTGAGAAGAGGCAGAAGGGGATCGTTAGACCAATGAATTTTGTTGTTCCTTGTTCATTGTTAAGACCGCATGTGGGGTGTGCAAACATACAGTTGGCCTCAGACATTTTCTTTGCAGTACGCAAGGACCTACCTAGGATGAATGGCACACCGCAACCAAATCTAAACTGACTGCAGGCGCTGGTACCGGCTTGAGTTAAATAAATAAATAGTTAGGTTTCTGATTTGGCAGTAGGGACTGGAATTGGTAATCAAAGCTAACCAATAAACCAAATAAAAATAAATTAAAAAATAAAAATGTTGTAGCTTATTGCAACAATGTGATCAGTCAACCCCGATTTCATGATGTGTGCATAGGTACCGGGACCAACCGTTATCAATTCCATGTCAAATTACATCATACCAAGAAGTTGCATACACCCTACACCATTGATAGTTTCATTAACGGTTTTTGACCAGGTGATAACAATGCTCTGCCTTGGCTTTTTCAATCTTCATCTACTGCTGTATTTTACAGAGGAACCAGGTTGCAATGAGTTTACCATCTCTGCGATCGAGTCATGTGTTCAGTAAAGGCAGCAGCTACATACCACACAAATCTGTTAGCAGGTAGGTATTGTGACTAACCAGCTAGCCAGACTGCATCACCACCAATTCTGACTACGATGTGTCAAACTGCGAACTTCAGATATTATAGTCTTTTCCATTTTGCAATAGCTACATGTATGCATTTTAGTCAGACAGAAGGGTATTGATGACAAAGTCGACACACCTCTATCTATGCCCAGCTTTCTTACCTTCATGTACAGATTGCCACTTCTGAATTTTGATACAATTGAAAGTTAAAGGGTCAAATCACGGTTGTCACTTACGGGACAAAAGGGTATTAAACATGCTGGGAGATGAGTAGTAGGCGTTGAATAAATTTTTCTATGCTTTGCAGAGGTTTCTGACAGGCATGGGTAACTACAAAAACAGTGATATGGTTAGAAGAACCATATTCTCCAAAATTTTGCAGTTTGAAGGCTGTCACTTACGGGACAAAAATTTATCGCTACAATTTTTGGATGTTTTCTAAAAACTTATTCCTCTGAAAGTTAAAATCCAATTCAATGTTTATAAGTCTTAAAAGCAGCAAAC
>ERZ1740062.538-NODE-538-length-20057-cov-4.129987_pt1 | contig 20057 bp, 21 predicted proteins | sample MGYA00581741_ERZ1740062 | MGnify/ENA primary metagenome ERZ1740062 (study PRJEB43018, sample SAMN04849747) | marine metagenome | isolation source: floating plastic debris | place: Pacific Ocean | collected 2008-09-01 | study: EMG produced TPA metagenomics assembly...
GCGATAGCTAATGGCTAGCAGGTAACGGGGTTCCATCTGTATCGACACCCGACTTGGTAACAACCCATCCCTGCGCATCAACGTGTTTTGCGCTATTGTTGTTCGATTTGGCCCTCAAATTATCATATAAGAGCAGCAGCAGGGTGTAGACTACAACCCTCCGCCGGTGGACAACTTTTGATGACTGAACTTGATCCTTATGAGTATCCCATATATCCGCATGCGTATCTTAATCGTGCACGGTCACTTCTGATGGAAGGAAATGCGCATTCCATTTTTTATGCAGCTTTTGAACTGCGCTGCTTTTTGGAATGTAGACAAGATCAATACTTGGAAGCTCAACGCGAGTACGCGCGTTCCGTACCAAATAGATGGAAAATTGGCGCACAAGGAAAGGCATTGGCGGGCATATTTAAGAGCGAGAAAATACAGTATGTTGCTTGGTACGCTGACGATGAGTTAATCTTCGATGCGTATCACATCCCAGTTAGCGATGAACTCCGAGATCGCGTCGAGAAACTGGGAACTCTCCTCCACTCACAGAAAACATGGCGAGATCCAGATGATGAATGGTGGAACGAGACTCGAAAAAATTTGGTCGAAACATATGAGCTTGCGTGGCTTTGCGGTCAAGGAATGCTTTTGTCACCCTTGTTCCTCCATGAAGGTAAGACAGTTGGCAAATTCGAGATTAGCTGCGATGATGACATGAGAGAAAAGATTATTGCAAACATGAAAATTGGCTCGAAAGGAATAATGAAAGTTGATTATCCTGAAGTACTTCCAGAGGATTGGAATTCCGACCTCGTGGTTTAAAAAGAGTTGAGCGGATATACCTTTTCGGTTCTTGTGCAGTTCTCGCCGTTTGGTAAGTAATTCTCGGAATTCTAAATTAGCTGAGAGCAACAGGCTTTAGTCTTGATCGAAGGCGTATTCAGAGCCAACGAAATCATCTTCCTTATTGCAAATAGTATCTGGAACCTCATAATTATCAAAGGTAGTTCGACAAACATCATTGAGATTTATCAGGAAATTGGTTTTTGGTATTTTTATTATATGGTGCCATACAATTTTTTCTTTCCCTAGAGTGTTGCAGCTGCATTTGACATTGAGGCTACCCGGATCGTAGCTTTTCTCGTTCGCGATAACTGCACTAAAAGGCAATATGGCAAATGTCAAAATGGAAAGTGCAAATAGAATCGCATTTTTTGTGTTCATATTTTATCTCCAAAACCCTAAACGTTTGGTAACGAACTAAAACGTTACACGGTTTGTTTCTGAAGGAGGGTTTGCTGTAATTTTAGCAGCCTAAAACTGTACAAATAACTCCACCAGCAGCATCTCCCAATGCTTCTAAACCATTATTAATTTCACGCCGGACATCATCGCGGGCTGTTTGTAAAGTTCGATCAACGTTTTTCCCAAGTGCCTCAGCTTCTCTCAGTACATTTTCAACTCCTTTTCCCGCTTCTTGCGCCATGACCAACGTAAGCTTGATACTCTCTAGGTGTATATTCGCCACGTCTGCCACAACAGAATTCGGACCGATATCTGTTCCTAAAAGCTGCCTAGAGAGTTTTCGAAATTCGTTGTTTTCTCCAAAGCAATTGCCCTCCGCAAATTTTTTGTTGGCGCATTGAGCAAGTTCTTTCATAGTCAACCTTCCAGCCGCACAGGTTGCAAAAGATATTGGCTCGCCGCCGCTACTCGCAGCGCATTGCAAGGCAATTTGTTGTTCAGGTGTTAGTCCGTCGCTTGCCATGCAAACGCTAGTCCCAATTGGGTCACCTCCGCCCTCAACGAGGCATTGAGCAGCCTTTTGATAGTCTTTTGGTAAACCGCTAGTTATGAGGCACCCCGCCATACTCGCCGCCTCTCCATCATTTGACTGAACACATGAAATGGCAATTTTTATTTCAGGAGATAGTTGATTTTCTGAAGAGCAGAGTGCGAGATTGAGGCTGTCATCTTCATACTTTTCGATACAATCTAAAATGAGATTGATGTCTTCAGAACCTGTCAACCGGCCTATACATTTTGCGTAGCCATTTTCGCCATCCATGCACTCTTCTACAGCGATGATTTGATCAGAAATACTAGGATCAATCAAACACAAAGCATCGAGTTCTTCATCACCCGACCCCATGCAATTCGTGATTTCGATTAAGCTAGCTTGATTAGTTGTCTTTAGACTGCATCTCAATGACTCCAAATTGGTGTCGTTGGAATTAAAGCATTCGAATATTCTTTTCTCATCTCCATCCAAAGAACTGCTTAGAAAGCATTCGGATGTCAATGTATCGCTAATATTTTCAAGCTTGCAGTTATTATAGATGTCAACCATCTGTCCGTATGGCGGCAAACTTTTCATCCGAGGCAGTAACGATACGGTCAAATCATTTTGATCGTTGTATAATCCTGACAATGTCAAAATGCCGAGAGCAGTTTTGTTATTTACCTTTGGCCTGCAAGTACTGTCACCTACGCACTGAATTAGCGTTGAAAGCGGCACATCAAACCCTGCGCACTTCCTCAATTCATTTATATCACGAGCACCTTGAAACTGAGCACATTCTATGATTCTAGTTCTAGCAAGCTCATTGGAAACGAAGGAAAGGCCACTCTCTTCAACAGACTTGATCATTGTAATAGCGGATACAGGATTATCAATAACATCAATAAGTGAGCTTGCGACTTGTTGAGTGGTATCGATTGTCAAGGGAACAACAACGGAATACTTTTCGGATTTTTCTCGTAACTTGAGTGCGCCATATTCGAAGTATTTTTGGAATTCGAGACTTGAAGGAGGTTCAGGCCATTTGGTTGCTTCTTTTATTTCAAGAATACTTTCGCCAATTTTTGGTTTGCCGTTTATTATCCGGATCGGCATGTTTGGTTGGAAATTTTTAGTAACATCAGTTGAGTTGTTTACCCAATACGTTAGAAGAGAAAAAGCGCGTGACGCTGGGTGATTGTTTAGCGCTGATGGAGATTTTTTGCAGTTTTTGCCCGTCGTTCCGCATGATCTATGAATGAGCGCCAAGTCGAAGGAGTAGTCGTCAATTTCCTGGCCGACACATTCCGTAAGGCGAAGCCGTAATTCAGAAGTTGCGTTTTCAAAAACTTTGGCCAATGCGTCTGCTGTCGAAATTAATCCTTGAAAGTACTCCTCGCGTTCAAATGTTACAAATGGTGAACTGAACTCACGCTCATTAGCTAGCGCCCATATTGAAGTGCGAAGTTTTTCGCCGAAGTCATATTTTTTAATATCCTTATCAAGGAATATCTTACGAAAGCAACTGCGCGTTTTATTATGTAGTTCCGTCCCAGTTGTGTCAGGACCTACTGCTGCCACATAAATCTTATTGTTAACAAATATCCTTGATTCAGGATTATAACCTACTGTTACATATCCTATTCCATACTCGAACCAAAGACGATCAGCCTTGGCATCGGTAGCCAAAAGGCTAAAGATAACGACTGAAGTAATGAATAGGGCTTGAGTTATATATTTTAGCATCTTAATTGTGCCTCTTTTGTACGAAGTTGCAACTACTAACTACTAACTACTGCCTATAAATCCCCAAATTTTTTTCAGCTTCTTGTATTCAGACTTGTGTATGTTTGTATATCTAGAAGAATACAATACTCTTTTTCAGATTGAAATAGTATATCCTAATAATGCATAGGTAGGTGTATTTATATCAAAAAATGTCTTAATTGGTATTTGGAGGCATTGGTCAGCGGAAACAAAAATTACTTAACCTTGCGGATAAATAATTAGCTTTTCGATGACCTGGAAGAATTCCTAGCGCTCTTGTGTAGGTCCACGATTGCGGCCAATTTCATGTTTATCCCCATCTTTTCTGGTGCGCTTGAACTCTTCTCGCCGAGCATTGAGGTTCGATTGCTGCATCTCCTTGTACTGTGAAATATTTGAGCGCAGCTCTTGCTTCTGTTCGTGGAACTGCTGCATTTGCGTGTTGGCGTGCTGCTGGATCATGCGCCGCTCCGCCAACTGATTGGCAATGAACTGGTCCTTTGCTCGCTGGTCCCATTCCTGGGCCTGTTTTGCTTCTTGCTCGTTCATATGCTGGATACGCTTATGCTCGCCACGTAAGCGATCCCAAATACCTTTGACGCCAAGCCTAAATCGAGACTGTCTTTTCAGTGCATCCAGTCTTTTTTGTTCAGCTTGCTTGTCAAGGAAGGCTTGCCGTTCTTTTCTTTGCCTTGTGATCACCTGCTCTCGTTCAGAGACTAGTATGTTCTTTTGATGCTGCTCTTTTGCTTTTATTTCTTCTTTGAAGCTCTGTAGAATTGGGAGCATGTCATTGGCAATATTGTGCTTGGCATCCGTAACGCTGGGCAGGTCTTTCTCATCGCCCAGTCTTTCCCTTACTTGTTTGGTTCTGACATTTGCCTTTTTAGAGATGGAGTAGATTTCTCCATGTATATCAACGGCGACAAAGCCGCGTCTATCACCTCTGGCGAGGGTATAACCGCGTTCTTCCAAAGCATGAGTAAAGGCTGCTTTTGAATCTGAGATGGCCCAGGCATCCTGGATAGCGGTGGCTATTTCTCTTGGGTCTTTTTCAATACGTTTGGCTTGTTGCCATTCGGCATGGGTGAAGTTCTTGGGATTGCGTTCTTGGCTATTGACAAGACCTCTTGGCATTTTCCAACCATGTTCCAGGAAGAGTTCGCGAGAGAGGGATCTCAGCTTAGTATGATCGAAAGACATTTGGATGGCCTTCATCTGTTCTATATCTATGCGGCTCCAGACCGCATGAGCATGGCGTCGGCCTTCCTTTTCATGGAAGACGATGGCTCGGGGTTGGTTGGAGAGCTCCAGCTGTTCCTCTGCCCGTTCAATAGCGGCTTCAAACTCGGCGATGGAGACAGTTTCTGATGGAGGTGGGTTCAGGGACAGGGAATAAAGGAACTTTGTACATCTTGTTCCTCTGCTCACGGCATAGGCTTCATTGAGAGCGCCCATCAGGTCAGATGAGGCAAAGCCGCGGATGTCATGCACGTCAATATGCTCGTTTTCTTCCTTTAACAGATGCAAAGCTAAGTTTTTGGCCCCACCGCGCTGATTGCCCTTGAGGATCATGGACGGTTCTCCGATTTAATGCCGAGGGCTGAAATCAATGTAGATCGCATCACTCGCACATCGTCACAGGCTTGATAGAGCTCGTTAGTGAGCTCTGGAGAAACAGGCAAGGACCCTGTTTCAGCGGCCATAGCGATGGCAATCAGGCTGGGTCCGAGTTCAGACTGGCCCAACATGCCGAGGAGTTTCGCGATTTGCTTGTGATCCATAGAAGGGCGGCGATTGACGCGACGATTTAATCTTGGAAGCTTTGCGTCATCGCCAAACAGCTTTTTGCGGATATAGGCATTTATAGCCAAAGAACCAGCATCCTGCAGGAGCTGAGCTCGTTCTTCGTCGCTTAGACGTAACGAAAGTGGCGAAGGGCGCTTTTTGTTCGGCTTGGCAGCGGCTTTTATGAATTGAGCATGAAGGACAGAACTCATAATTCTGGTCCTCCAAAGTCATTGGTTAGATCAATTCCTGAATGTTTGAGTTGGTGCTCCCAGTCCGCCAGTTCCTCAAAGAGAGAGTTCAAACTTTCTCTCTCTAGGGGCACCATTCCCACGTTTCCTACATTCAAAATAATTGGGCACTCTGGCACCCAGATCAAGTTTGGAATAATTCTTCTATGCCATGATCCTTGGCTTGGCGAACCTGATTAATAAGCGTACGGCGGACTTGGGATTTTACGGCTCGAAAACCCGAATGGGCGCTCAATTCTTTTGCTTGGACAAGAGCGCGGGCGCGAATATCTTCCGGGGAAGCTAACTCGTCGAAGATCATATGGCGAGCAAGAAAATGTGAAGAGACAGCTTGGCTGGAAAGCGTCAGATTTCGGCAGAGTGGGGCTGGAATTTCATGAGCGATAATACGTTCCGGCCCGGATGGAAAAGGTACGCCAGCGCTGGATTCCTGTAAGCCAAATAGTGCCGTATCCCTATCTATCGCGATGCGATAATCTGTACATAACGTCAACACAAGCCCGCCGCCAAGCGCATGGCCATTAATGGCCGCAATGACGGGGCCAGGAATAGATAGCAAGTGGAATGTCATATCGGTAATTGCGAGCGCCATATCGTGGCGCTCTTCTGGTGAGTAGCTGGTGAATGCCTTGACGTCAACCCCGGCGCAAAAGGCCTTTCCTGTGCCTTCAAGAACCAGCGGTAATTTGGGATCATGCATTTTGAATAGGGCGCCAAGCGATCGGATTGCTACAAGATCGATGGCGTTCATCGGCGGTCGGTCAATTGTAATAACCTTGACCCCATCCTCAAGGACCTCGTGAATTGGCATTTGCTCTCCCTCGCTCTCCTCTATTTTTCAACCTGGCAAATTCAGCTGCCCAGCTTTTATATGTCAATTATTGCAGGGTATGCGGCAATGCGTTAGCCAGTTTTTATGACTGACTGTTTTTTACCTAGCTAGCCTTCCTATCCCATCCTTTCGGAGGCATAGCTGCCCGGGCTTGCAGGGAAGACGACCGTTTTATTCCCGTTTAGGAATACCCGCAGGTGGATATGGGCATGGATTGCGCGAGAGAGAACCTGACTTTCAACATCGCGGCCAAGACTCACGTAATCTGCCGGGCTTTGCGCGTGGCTGACGCGGACTGTATCCTGCTCGATAATCGGGCCTTCATCGAGATCCGCTGTGACATAATGAGAAGTCGCCCCGATCAGCTTGACACCTCGCTCGAACGCCTGCTTGTAGGGGTTGGCGCCCTTAAAGCTCGGCAGGAAAGAATGGTGAATATTGATAATCCGCCCTGACATCTTCTTGCACATTTCGTCTGACAGAACCTGCATATAGCGCGCAAGGACGATAAGCTCCGCGCCGGTTTCCTCAACAATTGCCATCTGCCTGGCTTCGGCTTCTTTTTTGTTCTCCTTCGTCACCTTGATATGGTGGAAGGGGATATCGTGATTGACGACGACCTTCTGATAGTCGAAGTGATTGGAAATCACGGCGACGATCTCGATCGGCAACGCGCCGATCCTCCACCGGTACAGGAGATCGTTGAGGCAATGGCCGAAGCGGGAGACCATGATAACCACCTTCATTTTCTCCGATTCATCATGGAAACCGAATTGCATTCCGAACCGCGCGCCGACTTCGGCGAAGCCGTCTGACAATGAGGAAAGATCTTTGCCTTCCTCGCTTTGGAAGCTGATCCGCATAAAAAAGTTGCCGGTTTCCTGATCGTCAAACTGGGCGCTGTCAGTAATATTGCAGCCATTTGTGGCAAGAAATGCGGAAATGGCCGCGACGATCCCCCGCGTGGATTTGCATTTTACGGTAAGCGCAAATGATTGCATGACGAAGTTACTTTCCTGAAAGACTAGATGTCAGGCGACACTATGTGCCGCCGTGACGAGAGTATGATGAAGTGAGGACGCCGAGGAGCGGGGCCCGAGGATTGTAAAATTCCTACCTGATTCACGGCAGATGATCAAGCAACCGAGGTGCTCGATTAGACATCGTGTGGCATGTCCCGCCGCGAGCGCTTTACTGTTCAGGTTGCATAAACGCTCTAACATTGGGACCAGATCATCGCCCGTTAGGTCGAAAATAACCCAACCGTCGGTCTGCTCTGTCACGCTGGCGGTATCCTTGACGAGGTCTTTTATTTCCGCAGCATAATCGGGATGCTCCGACAGCGGTGCCATAAGGAACCACTGGCCATTCCCCGTCCATATCGCGGTGGCACTTTCTGATAATACGGCTCGGCCCGGACCGGGCAACTCTCCGTCGAGGACCGGTGTCAGAAGTGTTTGCAAATCCTGACCCCGCCCCTGTCGAACGGCGAGGGAGGCAATTGCGAAATTGGGATTCTCGCAGAGGGTGATGCCGCCAATTATGTCAGTGGTAGATGTGGTCTTTCCAAGTGCGGTCAGTGGCGTAAGTATGTGATCAGACACGGAGCCGTTCTCCTTCCGGGTCGATGAAATGGGGACCGGTGACCGTCGCCTCGATATCGCCATCATCGAGCGGGTTTACAATACGGATCACGTCGCCATGACGCTGATCTCCTTTTTTAAGGAAAGCAAGTCCGATGGAAGAGCCAATATGCGGCGAATAGGCGGTGGAGGTGACCCAACCCTGATCATTGGCGGCGCTTGCGATTTCCCCGATGTTCATCAAATGTGCGCCAGCAAGGATCGTACTATCCGCACTTACCGGGGTCAGACCGACCAATCGATAATCATCCTCCCGGATCAAATGCGGGCGGCCTGCGAGAACCCGGCCGATGCTGTCTTTCTTTTGCGAGACCATACGTCCCATGCCAAGCATGGCGGCGGTACTCTGGCCGTTTAGCTCGTTCCCTGCGGCGTGACCCTTCTCGATCCGGAGGACACCCAGCGCCTCCGTCCCGTAGGGAATGGCATCGAACTCCCTGCCCGCCTCCATCAGCCGTCGGATGAGAGCATCGCCATACCTTGTAGGAACGGCAATCTCATAGGCCAGCTCCCCGGAGAAGGAAATCCGGAAAAGCCGCGCGCGCAATCCGCCGCAGATCGTGACCTCACCGCAGGCCATATAGGGGAAGGCCTCGTTCGAGATGTCATATGCGGGATCGACGATTTTTTGCAGGAGCTTGCGCGCGTTCGGTCCCGCCACCGCGAACTGCGCCCACGCTTCGGTGGTTGAGATGAGCTGCACATCAAGACCCGGCCAGAGGCATTGACGGCAAAATTCCATATGACGGAAGACAGACACTGCATTGGCGGTTGTCGTCGTCACAACGAAATGATCCTCGGCAAGCCGTGCTGCGGTGCCGTCATCCATGGCGAGGCCATCCTCACGCAGCATCAGGCCATAGCGCGTCTTGCCGACGGGCAGTTTGGCGAAACCATTGCTATAGATATGGTTGAGGAATTCTGCCGCATCCGCGCCCTGCACATCAATCTTACCCAGCGTCGTTACATCACAAACGCCGCCGGATTTCCGAACGGCAAGAACCTCCCGGTCAACTGATTGCCGCCAGTGGGTTTCACCTTCTATCGGGAACCATTGGGCACGGAGCCAGTTGCCTGCCTCTACAAAGATCGCGCCCTGTTCCTCCGCCCATTTATGGCTGGGGGTCAGGCGATAGGGCCGAAACTCCTTACCCCGCGATCGTCCGGCGAAGGCCCCGATGGAAACCGGCGTATAGGGCGGGCGAAAGATAGTTGTGCCAACGTCGGGAATGGCTTTCCCGTCAAGATCGGCCAGAACGGCGAGTGCACCGATGTTCGCCGTTTTCCCCTGATCCGTCGCCATGCCAAGGGTGGTGTAGCGTTTCACATGCTCAACAGATTTAAATCCTTCCTGATGGGCGAGTTTGATGTCCTTGACCGTGACATCGTTCTGCAGGTCGAGCCAGGCGCGGCCCTTCCCGCCTTTTACATACCAGAAGGGGGCGGCATTGATGGGCGCATCCTCCGCCTCGGGAAGGTCCGGCATATGGGCGGAGATATCCAAATCCTCAAGCGCGTCGATGGCTTTTTCCGCGCCTGATTTAAGCGCACCACGGGTCGAGAAAATCCCCGCCGCCGCTCCGGCAACACGCAGCAACGGGTCGCCGTCTGGCGCGGGAATAAAGGCGGAGATGGCTTTATTCCAGACCGGCCTCCCGCGCTTATGGCAAGTCAGATGCACATTCGGGTTCCATCCGCCCGCAAGCCCGAGCGCGCCACAAGCGATCTCCTTCACCGATCCATCCTGAAGCCGGACTTTAACGGATCTGAGGCCTAGTCTTCCGCGACTGTTGATGATCTCCCCGCCCGAAAAAACTTCGAACTCTTTCCATGTCGGGGCATTGGTGCGGCAATCAACCAGGGCGGCGATGTTGACGCCATTCGCCGATAGATCACGGGCTGTGCGGTGGCCGTCATCGTTATTGGTGAAGATGACAACGTCCTTCGACGCTGTTACCGCCCATCGGTTGGCATAGGCGCGCATGGCGCCTGCGAGCATAATGCCCGGTCGATCGTTATTTTCAAAGGCGATGGGCCGCTCGGTCGCTCCGGCGGTTAGGAGCGCGCGCTTCGCGTGGATGCGCCAAAGCACTTGCCGTGGTTTATGCGGCTGTGGTTCAAGAACATGGTCAAGTACCCGCTCCACTGCGCCGAAAATGCCATGATCATACTGACCGAAAACGGTAGTTCGCGTCATTAGCCGCACATTCGGTAGGTTTGACAATTCCCCGATAACGTCAGCTGTCCAGTCTGATCCTTGTCGAACTGACAGAAGGTCCTTCTCCGCTAACAGCCGCCCGCCCATGAGAAAATCTTCATCCGCAAGAATGACATCTGCGCCTGCCCGGCCTGCCGTCAAGGCCGCCGCAAGCCCGCTTGGCCCAGCCCCGATAATCAAAAGGTCGCAATGCAGGAAGCCCTTGTCGTAGGTATCTGTATCTTCTTCCCCCGACAGGCGGCCGAGCCCGGCAGCGCGACGGATGGCCGGTTCATAAACCTTCTCCCAGAAAGCAGAAGGCCACATAAAGGTTTTGTAGTAAAACCCCGCCGAGAGGAAAGAGGAGAGCGCATCATTGATTGCGAGAACATCGAAGCGAAGAGAGGGAAACTTGTTCTGGCTTTCCGCTTTCAGCCCGTCATACAGCTCCGTCACGGTCGCGCGGCTATTGGGTTCTCGCCGCGCGCCACTTCGAAGTTCGACGAGTGCATTTGGTTCCTCCGATCCGGCGGAAAAGACACCGCGCGGGCGATGATATTTAAAACTCCGCCCCATCAGGCGGACATCATTGGCGAGCAGCGCGGATGCGAGCGTGTCGCCAGCATAGCCGGTATAGCTTTTGCCATCGAAGGAGAAGGAGAGGGGACGGCGCCGCTCGATCAGACCGCCTTCAAGGCGGTTTCTCTGGCTCATCTGTCCCACCCCCGTCGTTTCGCATAGTCGGAGGCCAGCTCGACAAGGGAAATCTCCTGGGTCGTCGTATCGCGCGTCACCACCAGCCAGGACCGAAGCCCTTGCTCATGAAACCAGAGCTCCTTATGACTGCCCGCGGGGTTATCCCGAAGATAGAGATAGTCATGAAAGTCATCGAGAGCTGTTTCCGCGTTCGCGTCCGGCCGGTCGATCAGGCTGGCGTCGCCATGATAGACAAATTCCTGCGCATCGCGGGGCCCGAGTAAGGGATGGTTGATAATCATGGTCGGCTCAATGCAGGTTCGGCTGGGCGCCCGCGCCCTTTTCGTCAATCATGGCGCCGGACCGGAACCGGTCCAGCCGCAGCATCGTTGCCGTTTCATGCGGTGTGTCGGTCGCCAATAAATGCGCAAACACATAGCCCGAAGCGGGTGTCGCCTTGAACCCGCCATAGCACCAGCCGCCATTAAAATAGAGCCCGTCGATCGGGGTATGATCGATGAAGGGGGAGCCATCCATCGACATATCCATCAATCCGCCCCACATCCGCAGGAGCCGAGCCCGGCCGATCATGGGCATCAGGGCCATGCCACCCTCCAGCACATCCTCGACAACGGGCAGGTTACCGCGCTGGGCATAGCTATTATAGCCGTCGATATCACCGCCGAAAACAAGCCCTCCCTTGTCCGACTGACTTACGTAGAAATGCCCCGCCCCGAAGGTAATGACGCCCGGGATCACCGGCTTCAGTCCTTCGGAGACGAAGGCCTGCAACACATGGCTTTCGATCGGCAGGCGCAGGCCCGCCATCGCCATCACACGGGACGAATTGCCGGCGACCGCAACGCCGACCTTTTTCGCGCCGATATATCCGCGGCTGGTCTCCACCCCCTTGATCGCGCCTTTCTCGATCTTAAAGCCGGTCACCTCGCAGTTCTGAATGATGTCCACACCATAGCTGTCTGCAGAACGGGCATAGCCCCAAGCAACGGCGTCATGGCGCACCGTGCCGCCGCGCCGCTGCAACAGCCCGCCTTTAATCGGGAAGCGCGCATTCTCGAAATCAAGGAAGGGGGCCATCTCGCGGACCTGAGTTTCATCAAGCAGTTCCGCATCCGCACCATTCAGGATCATCGCATTGCCGCGCCGACGGTAGGCATCGCGCTGGGCGTCGCTATGACAGAGATTGAGAATGCCGCGCTGGCTGACCATGGCATTATAGTTAAGGTCCTGCTCCAGTCCCTCCCAGAGTTTGAGGGAGAATTCGTACAACGGCTCGTTGCCGTCGAGCAGATAGTTGGATCGGATGATCGTCGTGTTCCGGCCAACATTTCCGCTGCCGATCCAGCCTTTTTCCAACACGGCAATGCGCGCCTTCTTATAAACCTTCGCGAGATAATGCGCCGTCGCCAACCCATGACCGCCGCCGCCGACGATGACGTAATCATAATCGGTCTGTGGGGCGGGATCACGCCACGCCGGTTTCCATCCGGTGTGCCCCCGCAATCCTTCCATCAGCACTTTAAGAGCGGAATAGCGCAAAACTGGCTCCTTTTCACGATAGCCTGAACAATCGCATAATGCCTTTAATCCGATTGTTCTGACAGGGTCATGATTGGCATCAAAAAAGACATGTACCGCTTGATTATATGGGAGAAACGCAGAATGGGAGTTCTTTTTGGGCGGAATATAGCGACTGTATTTTCTGCGGCGGCCAGCTTGGCGATACTTGTAAGCGGTGGTGGAGGGACCTTACTCATCATTGTCATGACGCAAGCTTTTGGCCTCAGCCGGACAGGTTTGAGGCAGTTTCGCCATTATTGTTATACGTTGATGACTTATTTCGGCGCTATTGCCTACAGCGTTGCTGGATTTCTCGCCTTGGCCAGCCCTAGCCTGCGCAACTTTCGCTCTGTATCAATGGTGCCCCTGGCCTGACTCGAACAGGCACGCCCTAAGGACAACAGATTTTGAATCTGTCGCGTCTACCAATTCCGCCACAGGGGCTGCGTCGAAAATCCGCACTATAGCGATGAATGGAGGCGGGTCAATAGGCGTTCTGACCAGACGCGCATCGGTAGGATTAATAACGATAAAGATTGAGACCTCATTAAAAAACGGCTAAAAAGAGCCGTCTTCCTTTTTGTTTTATTCAGGTTCTGGCCCGCTCTATGCTGCGACGTTTGTATGATTTCACCATGGGACTGGCGGCAAAGCCGCGGGCAAAGTGGTATCTGGGGGGCTATTCCTTTGCCGAAAGCTCCTTTTTCCCCATTCCACCGGATGTCCTATTGATTCCAATGGTGCTTGCCAACCGTCGGGAAGCATGGCGGCTTGCGTTCATCTGTAGCCTGACCTCGGTTGTTGGCGGGCTGTTCGGATATCTCGTCGGGTATCTCTTTTTTGATCTGGTGGGCGCACCGATCATTGATTTTTATGGCTATACGGACAAATTCGATAGTTTTACAGATGCCTACAATGAATGGGGCGGATGGATTGTTGCCTTTTTCGGGCTGACCCCGTTTCCTTACAAGGTTATCACCATCGCTAGCGGGGTAACCCATCTGGATGTCCTGATTTTTATTCTTGCCTCTGTCATTTCGCGGAGCCTAAGATTTTTTATCGTCGCGGGTCTCCTCTGGAAATTCGGAGCACCGATCCAGATATTCATCGAGAAATACCTCGGCCTGCTGACCGTTCTTTTCTTTGTTTTGTTGATTGGCGGGTTTATAGCCATCAAATACATGCTCTAGGGCGCAGGAAAAGGCGGGTTGTGTTGGCTTACTTGATGAAAAACGCGTTGTGGGTGGCACTGTTGGGGAGTGTTGGCGCGCTCGGCACAGCCATTATTGCGCAGTATGAGTATGACCTTTGGCCCTGTGTTCTTTGTCTTTATCAGCGCTGGCCGTATGCTGCGGTCATCATGATATCTCTTGCCGGGATTGCCTTGCATAAGCGCATCGGGTTGGGTCCGTTTCTTTTGCTGTGCGCGCTGGGTTTTGCGGTGACGGCCGCCATCGGCGGATATCACGTGGGTGTGGAGCAGGGCTGGTGGGAAGGCACGGCGGAATGTGTTGGCGATACGGCCAAGGCCAGCAGTCTACAGGAATTGAAGGCCAAGATCATGTCAACACCCATTGTCCGCTGCGATGAAGTTGCCTGGTCCCTTTTTGGGATTTCCATGGCGGGCTATAATATCGTTGCTGGCGCAATTCTGGCTGTTTTTTCCCTAATTGCTGCGCTAAGTTCCTTCAAGGATAGGTAAGGATTGGCAATGCCAGATAGAATACCAAACGACGAGAAACCAGCCTTTGGCCGACAGCCCGGCGATCTTAGCCCGCGTGAGCAGTTGGAGAGAATTATCCGTGTTGATCACGCCGGGGAATTCGGTGCAGTGCGGATATACGAAGGGCAACTTGCCGTTCTGAAAGAAACCGAGACGGCAGGTACCCTTCAGCACATGAAGGAGCAGGAAGAGGTTCATAGAAAGAAGTTTGAAGAGCTTCTCCGGGATCGTCGAGTTCGCCCGACCTTGTTGAGCCCGCTTTGGCATGTTGCTGGATTTGCGCTTGGTGCGGGAACGGCCATGCTTGGGAAAGAGGCGGCGATGGCCTGCACCGAAGCGGTCGAGGAGATAATCGATGAGCATTACCGCGATCAGCTGGATACACTCGGAGAGGACGAGCCGGAGCTGAAAGAGACGATTTCCAAGTTCCGCGATGAAGAAATTGAGCATCGCGACACCGCGCGGGAGGAAGGGGCCAGCGAGGCTCCGGGTTATGAACTTCTGAGTTCTGCCGTAAAGGCGGGATCAAAAATGGCGATCTGGCTCTCTTCGCGTATCTGAGTGACGGTTATCTTACGGAAAATCACACCGCGTTGCAGAAATGGTGGCGAAACTCTGTTTGCCCGCCAGAATACTGAAACGATATTCGTTGGCCACGAAGACAACACTCTAGAGAAGGGGGAGAACGCCAGTCAGGAGCTCCTTTTGCCCGCCAAGCTGTGTGAAAGTGATTTCGACCGGCTGCGCCGGATCGTACCAAGCCTCCACCTTGCCTTCCGCATTAACGACAGATTTTCCATTTCCAGTAACCGTAATCGAGCCATTGCCAAGGCTGACTGAATTTCCGGGACTGGAAAAGATCGGCGTATTGACGATGAAACGCTTTGTTTCCGGTGCCGCGTCGCAATTCTGACTGTTCTGGGCGAGTGTGATGAGGGAAAGCAGCCGGTCCGGTTCAAGCCCATCGGCCATCCGGGTTTGCACCAGATCCAGAATTTCACGTGTTGGGCCGCTCGGGATTTCATTTTCGAACTTGTCACGCCACTGACGGGCTTCAGCCAAGGCGGCGCTTTGCTTATCGAGGGCAGCACGTGCCTGATCATTCAGCCGGTCATTCTCACTGGTAAGAACGATAACTTGTCCTTCGATATCGGCGATGCGTCTCTCGGCGTTGGCCTGACCTTCATAATACCCATAGACGCCGGCTCCGGCGACCAGCGCAATATACAAAACGAACTTGAAAAAGCGATTGCGGCGTTGCCGCGCCTGTTTTTTCTCTGAAAGACCAAGGCCATAACTCATAGTGCGTCACATCTTCAGCGATAAGGGAAAGATTACAAATTTGTTTCTATATAGACGTCGAAACGCACGAAAGGCAAGTGGGGGTAGGGAATTTCGTTCATTCTTCGAGTTCGGTATCCCAATAAAGATAGTCGCGCCAGCTTTCATGAAGATAGTTAGGCGGGAAGCCGCGGCCCTGATGATTGAGCATTTGTGGTGTCGGGATATAGGGGCGGATTTCCGGGAACATGCTTACTTCCCGGGTAAGCCTGCCTCCTTTCTTCATGTTGCAGGGTGCACAGGCCGTCGTAATATTCTCCCAGCTTGTCTGACCGCCGAGGCGGCGCGGCAAGACATGGTCGAAGGTCAGCTCCTCTGGTGAGCCGCAATATTGGCAGCGAAAACCATCGCGCAGGAACACATTAAAGCGGGTGAAGGCGGGCTGCTTGCCTTGTTTGACATAACGCTTCAGACAGATCACGCTGGGAAGGCGCATCTCGAAACTCGGCGATCGCACGACACGGTCATATTCCGAAACGATATTTACCCGTTCCAGAAATACCGATTTAAGAGTGTCCTGCCAGGACCAAAGCGATAAGGGGAAATAGCTTAAGGGCCTGTAATCGGCGTTCAGAACCAGGGCCGGGTATTTTTCCACAGACGTTTGCAAGGCTCTATTTGTCTCCAAACAGGGTGTTATGGCGGAAAGTTTGGCCTTTCCCTTCGTAAATTGCAAATCCTATTACAGTATTTTGTGTGAAATAATTATGAAGCCACCGCATCTAGGGGGCGCCATGATACCAAAAGATCCTGTTGTGGAAATATAGGAGTGCGTCCGCGCGTTTTCGCGGACTCTCGAAAAAATTAGGTTTATTCAGAGATTTTTTTGCGCGTCGGTGCCTGCACCACATCGGCATAATACCGCCACAAAATGCGTGCAGCGACCGTTCGATAGGGGCGGAGAGGTTCCGCCAGTTCATCCATCTTCGCCGCGTCAGGCCGGATGGGGAGTTTTTTAAGATGTCCAAAGGCGCTCTGAAGTGCGACATCGCCTGCGGGCCAGATATCTGTCCGACCAAGGCAGGAGATCATGTAAATCTCAGCAGTCCAGCGACCGATCCCTTTCACGCTGGTCAGTTGGATGAGAACATTGTCGTCGTCATGTGTGTGGAGGGCATCGAGTATGAGACGCTCATTCAGGATATCTTCGGCAAGGGCGCGGCAATAACGCGCTTTTTGACGGCTAAGACCGAGGTTGCGGAGTTCCTCTTCCGTATGCTCAAGCATTCGTTCCGGGACAAAGGGCGCCACGGCGCCCGCCAGCCGCTTCCATATGGCCTCGGCGCTCGCCAGGGAAACCTGGTGTTCGACGATGATCTTTGTTAGATGCTCAAATCCGGCGGGCCGACGCCGTTCCGGAAGCGGTTGGATCAGGGTGAGTGCATGGGCAAAATCGGGGTCCTGATTGCTAAGAAATTCAAGAGCCTCAGCGATATCCCCTTCATTCGTCATTGGGAGGTAACAAGCGCCGTCTTCATATCCATAGAGCAGTTCAGGCTTTGTGCAGCGAGGGCTATCTGTGCTTCATCGCTTTCGCCTTCGTGAACAATATGCGGAATATCCGGTGTTAGCCCAACCCCGTGAAATGTTGGGCCGCCGCCCGTGGTGAACCGGCCGGTCGTTAGCCGGAGGCCGCCGCCATTCTGCAGTGGCATTAGCGACTGCATCAGGCCCTTGCCGTAACTCTTTTCACCGAAAAGTTTTGCTCGCGCCTGATATTTAAGGGCGCCGGCAACAATTTCCGAAGAGGAGGCGGACTTCTTGTTCAACATGACGATAATAGGTGCGCCCTGGGTCTCGTCGCCCTGAACGGCGTCGCGTGACACTAGTTCCCGCCCGCGATTCTTGACGGAGTAGATGTTCCCGCTATCGAGAAAGGCGTCGGCGACAACTTCGGCCGCGGATACCAAGCCACCGGGATTATTCCGCATATCCAGCACGATGCCACAGAGATTGGAGCCAAGGGAGTATTGAATGTCCTTCAGCGCGGTTGCCACGCCGGGGCCGGTCTTGCGGGTAAAAGAGAAGATACGGATATAGCCGACATTTCCTTCAATACGATGTTCCACGGCAGCAACTTCCACTTCACGGCGCATAACATCAATCTGCAGTGGGGAAGACGCGTTTTCCCGCTGAATGGTCAGAAAAGCGAATGTATCTTCAGGCCCGCGCAGCGCTGCACGGGCTTGAGAGAGCGTAAGGCCCTTTATCGGCTCACCATCAATATGGGAGATAATATCTTTTTCCTGCAGGCCGGCCTCTTCCGCACCAGAGCCACGCAGCAGGCTCATGATGGTAAGATTACCCTCAATCATCCTGATGTGAATGCCAAGGCCGACGAAATGTCCTTCCAGACTTTCGCGGTAAGAGGAAAAACGCTGCGGTGCCATATAGCCGGTATAACGATCCATAGAAGCCAGCATCGCATTCAGCGCGCGCGTGGTCGGGTCGCTCTCCCCTTTTCCCTCTGTCGGGACGGCCTTCAATCCTTCAATCGCCTTATCAATCAGGTCGCCGGGATTGACGTCATCGACATAGCGCTGGTCCACCGTCTGGAGAACATCCGCCATGACATTAATGTTTTCCGCCATCATGGGGTCATTCGCGACGGTTTCGCGATAGGCAACCTCGTACCGGTCCATCGCTGCATTGATGTCATGGTTTCTGGTAATCGGAATGGCACAAGCCGTTACCAGCATTAATATATTCAGCGCGATCAATATTCTTTTAAACATTCGCTTCGCCCGTTGACAATTTTTATAATTAATAAAGTATTAATAAAGGCTAGCGTCGGCCCCAGCGGCTGACAAGAAAAACAGATAAAATTTTAAGCGTATTTGAATATTTTTTTCGGAAGCACTCTCTTGTTAACTATATGGTAACTATAACGCGTTTTGCGCCGAGCCCAACCGGTTTTCTTCATCTTGGACATGTTTATTCCGCTACTCTGGCCTGGAAAGCGGCATGGGAGAGTGGAGGTCGGTTCCTGCTTCGCATGGAAGATATTGATCAGACCCGAAGCCGTCCGGAATTCGAAGACGCGATCTATAAAGACTTGGCTTGGCTGGGGCTTGACTGGGACCCTCCGGTGCGCCGCCAAAGCGAACATTTTGAGGACTATGCGATACTCCTAGAAAAACTCAGCGATCGAGGTTTGGTCTACCCCTGTTTTTGCACTCGAAAGGAAATCGCTGCCGAGATTACTCGCAGCAACTCGGCGCCGCATGGGCCGGAAGGCCCTGTATATCCTGGCATTTGCCGTGATATGGCAGAAAGCGAGCGGCAGATGCGTTTTGCGCGGGGAGATGCATACGCCCTACGGCTAAATATGGTTAAAACGATTGCGGAAGTAGAGCGATCTAAGCTGCAGTTTCATGAGGTCAGTAAGGGGTTCATTCAATGCGATCCGGCGCCGTTCGGCGACGTTGTTCTTGCCCGAAAGGAGACCCCAACCAGTTACCATCTGGCGGTTACATTTGATGATGCGATTCAGGGTGTTAACCATATTATCCGGGGTCAGGACCTGTTTCCCTCAACCCATATTCACCGGCTTTTGCAGGCTTTGCTTGACCTGCCGACTCCGACCTATTTTCACCATGGGCTGATCTCGGATGCGAAAGGGCGTCGTCTGTCAAAACGTGACAAGGATGCAGCAATCAAATCTTTACGAGAATATGGTTGCCAGCCTGACGAGGTGCTGAAAATGGTCGATTATGGTTAATTTTCAGCACTTTTTTTGCGAATCCCTGCCCCTGCCCTGATCAGGCGACATCCTCATACTTCATGATCATGTCGACCATGTCGATGACGATACCGGCCATGTCGAAATCCTTCGGCGTATAGATCGCACTGACGCCAGCTTTCTTGAGCGTGTCCGCATCCTCGGGCGGAATAATGCCACCAACCACGACAGGAATATCACCAATGCCGGCGGCCCGCAGCTTCTCGCACACCTCGGTCGCGAGTGGCACGTGGGAGCCGGACAGAATGGAAAGCCCGACAAGATCGACGGTGCCATTGCGCGCGGCATTGACAATCTGGTCCGGCGTGAGGCGGATACCCTCATAGACCACCTGCATACCGCTGTCGCGGGCGGCCACGGCGATTTGCTCCGCGCCGTTCGAATGGCCATCGAGGCCGGGTTTCCCGACAAGAACTTTGAGCGGCCGTCCGAGTGCCGCCGCCGCTGCCGCGACTTTTTCGCGGGCGGGCTCCAGAATGTCGTTCTCGGCATTTGAAACAGCGGAGCCTACCCCCGTTGGAGCCCGATATTCTCCATATACGTGACGGAGCGCTTCGGACCATTCACCCGTGGTAACGCCCGCTTTGGCGGCAGCGATTGATGGCGGCATAATATTTTGCCCTTCTTTCGCAGCTTTCGATAAAGCTTCGAGGGCCTTTGTCACGGCGATCTCGTCCCGCTCCGCGCGCCATGCCTGCAACCGTTCGGTCTGTTCGGCTTCT
>ERZ1740062.539-NODE-539-length-20016-cov-7.539201_pt1 | contig 20016 bp, 18 predicted proteins | sample MGYA00581741_ERZ1740062 | MGnify/ENA primary metagenome ERZ1740062 (study PRJEB43018, sample SAMN04849747) | marine metagenome | isolation source: floating plastic debris | place: Pacific Ocean | collected 2008-09-01 | study: EMG produced TPA metagenomics assembly...
GGGTCGACCCTGATTTGGACCGTGCGCAAGCTGCACAGCCTGGAATACGTCGGCTGGTGGGGTAACCGCATCATCGAATGCGTCGCCGGCTGGGCGGTGCTGCTGACGGTCACCGGGCTCTATCTCTGGTGGCCGCGCGGGCGCCGGGTCGGCGTGCTGCGGCCGCGGCGCACCACGGGCCGCCCGCTGTGGCGCGACCTCCACGCCGTCACCGGGCTCTACACCGCCGGCTTCATCCTCTTCCTGGCGATGACCGGGCTGCCGTGGTCCGGCTTCTGGGGCAAGCAGTTCTACGACCTGTCCTATGCCGCCGGCATCGGCATGCCCGACGGCTACTGGGACAGCTATCCGACCTCCACGGTGCTGACCGGCGAGGCGCTGGAGCGCGCGCCCTGGATTCTGGAGAACCAGCCGCTTCCGCTGTCCGGTGCCGCCGAAGGCATTCCCGTCGGGCTCGATGCCGTGGTGCGCACGGTCGAGGGCATGGGCATTCATCCGGGCTACGCTCTGGCCATGCCCGGCGGCCCCCAGGGAGTCTTCACCGCCTCGGTCTATCCCGACGACATCACTTATGAACGGGTGATCCATCTGGACCAGTACACCGGCGCGGTTCTGTTCGACATGAGCCTTGCCGACCTCGGCGCCCTCGGCCGCGCGGCGGAATGGGGCATCAGCGTGCACATGGGCCAGGAATTCGGCCTGGCGAACCAGATCCTGCTGCTGCTGGCCTGCCTCGCCATCGTGCTGATGGCCGTCTCCGCCGCCGTCATGTGGTGGAAGCGGCGGCCCGCCGGGTCGCTCGGCGCGCCCAGCCTGCCGTCCGACTGGCGCCTGCCGCGCACGGTGCTGGTGATCGCCATCGCCGCGGGACTCTTCTTTCCCCTGGTCGGCCTCTCGCTGCTCGTCGCGCTGGCCATGGAGCTCACGCTCGCGGCAACGCGGCGGCTCAGGACGGCCTGACGGCCTACCCGCCCGGTTGTTTTAGAATGGCCGGGCGGGGTCCCGTCAGAACTTAGTCGCTGTTGGGCACGGGACGCTGCGGCGGCCCGTCGTAGCGCCACAGGCGCTCGCGCGGGATCGGCCCCTTGTTGCGCAGGCCCGACTGGGACTCCTCCCAGGCATGGGCCAGAATGCCGACCGAACGCGACAGGCAGAACAGGCCGCGCGCCAGCGGCGCCGGAAAGCCCAGTTCCGCATAGATCACCGCCGTGGCGCCGTCGATGTTCATCGGAATGCGCTTGCCCTTGCGGGCCGCCAGCGTGTCCTCCAGGCAGCGCCCGATGGCGGCGTAGTGCCCGTCGACCGCGCCCTTGGCCGCGTAGACATCCACCATCTCCAGCAGGCGCGGCACCCGGGGGTCGATGGGATGAAAGCGGTGGCCGAAGCCGGGCAGGAACCTGCCGCCGCCGGCGGTGAAGGTGTCCAGCTCCGCCGCCACAGCGTCTTCCAGGCCCGCGTCTTCCAAACTGGCGCCCTCTTCGATGCGCCCGGCGATGGCGCGGTAGATTTCCATCGCCTGCTCGCCGGCACCGCCGTGCACGTCGCCCAGCACGTTGACCGCCGAGGCCATGGCGTTGTTCAGCCCGACGCCGCAGGTCGCCGCCATGCGCGCGATGGCGATGGAGGGCGCCTGGGGGCCGTGGTCGACGGCGGACATCAGCGCGATGTCCAGCAGCGCCGCCTGGTCCTTGCCCGGCAGCTCGCCGCGCAGCAGCAGCCAGATCATCTGCGCGAAGGAAACATTGCCGATCAGCTCCTGGATCGGATAGCCGCGGTAGCGGATGACGCCGGGCTCCATCTCGATGATCTCGGTGGCCCACCACGCCGCATCCTGGGCGACGTCGGCGGCCACGGTCGGATCGTTCTTCTGGTCGCTCATATCGCTTTCTCCGTGGCGAGGTGGGCGATCTCTGCAGGGCTGTAGCCCAGTTCGGCAAGCAGGCTCTCGGTGTCCTGGCCCAGCCGGGGCGGCGGCGCGTCCACCTTCGGCGGCTGGCCGTCGATCTTGAAGCCGGTGCGCAGCAGCCGGACGTCGCGGCCGACGCCAGGCACGTTCTTGAAGGCGCCGATCATGCCGCGGTCGCGGACCTGCGGCGCGGCCAGCGCCTCGGGCACGCTCAGCACCCGGCCCGCCGGCACCCCGGCGGCGTTCAGCAGCGTCTCCCATTCCGCCGCGCTGCGGGCCGCCAAGGCGGATTCCAGTTCGGCCTTCAATGCGGCGCGGTGGTCCAGGCGATCCTGCCGCGCCACAAAGCGCGGGTCCTTGGCGAGCTCAGGCCGCGCGACCACGCGGCAGGCCGCTTCGAACTGCTCCTGCTTGTTGGCGGCGATGTTCAGCAGGCCGTCGCCGGTGCGGAAGGTGCCCGACGGGCTGGCGGTGAAGTTCTCGTTGCCCAGGGGCGCCGGGTCCTTGCCGGCCACCAGGTAGTTGGAGACCACCCAGCCCATGGTCGCCATGGTCGCCTCCAGCATCGACACGTCGAGGAAGGTCGCCTCGCTCTTGTCTTTTCTCGCGAGGGCGCCGGCGATGGCGAAGGCCGCGGTCATGCCGCCGATGGTGTCGGCAATCGGCGAGCCGACCCGGTAGGGCGCGGTCTGCGCGTCGCCGGTGATCGACATGACGCCGCTCAGGCCCTGGATGATCTGGTCGTAGGCCGGCAGGTCGCGCGCCGGGCCGTCCTGGCCGAAGCCGGAGATCGCGCAGTAGATCAGCCCGGGCCGTGTTTTCTTCAGCACCTCGAAGCCGACGCCCAGGCGGTCCATCACCCCGGGGCGGAAATTCTCCACCACCACCTCGGCGGTGGCGACCAGCTTCAGGAAGGCGTCTTTGCCGGCGGGACTCTTCAGGTTGAGGGTGATCGATCGCTTGCCCGGGTTCTGCGCCAGGAAGGACACCCCCATGCCCCTGGCGTTCAGCTCCGCGTCGGCGCCGAGCTGGCGGGCGAGGTCGCCGCTGCCCGGCACCTCCACCTTGATGACGTCGGCGCCCAGGTGGGCCAGCTGGTGGCAGCAGAAGGGTCCGGCCAGCACGTTGGTCAGGTCGAGGACGCGCAGGCCCTCCAGAAAGGCGACCATGAAATTCCGGCTCCTTTTTTCACGAGGCTTCGTTCTTGGCCTCAGGCTGCGGCTGTGTTCTGTTGGACGCAACGCAAAACCGGCAGAACGCCTCTAATCGTTCTGTCTGACGGAATTTTTGGAGCGAATCATGGCCGAAGACCGGGTCGCGGCGGTGGAGCGGGCGCTCAGCCTGCTGAACTGCTTTGCCGACGGCACGCCGCAGCTCAGCCTCGCCGACCTGGCCGCGCGCACCGGCTACTACAAGTCGACGATCCTGCGTCTCGCCGCCTCGCTGGAGCGCTTCGGCTATCTGGTCCGCGCCGGCAACGGCGCCTGGCGCCTGGGCCCGGCGCCGGCCCGGCTCGCCGCGCTGACCGCCGGGCGCGGCGACCACGGCGAAATTTTACGCAAGGCTTTGAAGGACTTGCGCGATGCATCGTCGCACACCGCGTCGTTCTACCTGCGCCAGGGCGACGAGCGGATCTGCCGCTACCGGGTGAACTCCCAGCGCGAGATCCGCCACCACCTGGAGGAGGGCGCCCGCCTGCCGCTGGCCCTGGGCGCGGCCGGCAAGCTGCTGCTCGCCTACACCGAAAAAAACCCTGAAAAAGCTGGCGAAAACATCCGCCGCGACGGCTTCGCCGTGTCCCAGGGCGAGCGCGACCCCCACATCGCCGCCGTCGCCGTGCCGCTGTTCGATTCCGGCGGCGCGTTCCTCGGTGCGCTCTGCCTGTCCGGCCTCGCCGCCCAGTTCACCGCCGGGCAGAAGGAGCGCTGCCGCGACCTGCTGCAGGCTGCGGCCGCGGCCCTGCAGCCGCAGCTCCTCTAGAAAACCAAAATAACTTTGTACACAAAACAAAAGTTTTTGATGGCTGTACGCGATCAATAGATGCCGTGTTTTGTAGCGTCTGGCATGGGAAACACAGCATGTTGGCGCCGTGTCAGCCGGTTATACATCGATTGACAGAAACTCTTTATCTTGCATACTAAACAAAAATAAAGACGGACTCGTTTGATCAGGGAGAGTTCGATTGGTGGGGTGTTATCTCCGCCCGCAAGGGCTTGACGATGCCGTGGCCGCTCTGGCCGACGGCCGCTACACGGTCCTCGCCGGAGGCACCGATTTCTATCCCGCGCGCGTCAACCGCGGCCCGGGTCTCCACAGCGACGACAACATCCTCGACATCACCGCCCTTGCCGGGCTGCGCGGCATCGACGAAACCGACGACGGGTTCCGCCTCGGTGCGCTGACCACCTGGACCGATGTGCTGCGCCAGCCGCTGCCGCCGGTTTTCGCGGCGCTGAAGCAGGCGGCGCGCGAAGTCGGCGGCATGCAGATCCAGAACGCCGGCACGCTCGCCGGCAACCTCTGCAACGCCTCGCCGGCCGCCGACGGCGTGCCGCCGCTGCTGGCGATGGACGCGGCGGTCGAGCTGACCTCGCGCGGCGGCAGCCGCCGCCTGGCGCTGGACGATTTCATTCTCGGCAATCGCAAGACCGCCAAGCGGCCCGACGAACTGGTCACCGCGCTCTACCTGCCCAAGCCCTCGCCGCGGGCGCGCAGCGTGTTCCTGAAGCTGGGCGCGCGCAAATACCTGGTGATCTCCATCGTCATGGTGGCCCTGCTGGTCGATCTGGACGACGACGGCACCGTCGCCAAGGCGCGGGTCGCCGTCGGCTCCTGTGCCGCCAAGGCGCTGCGCCTGCCGGCGGTGGAAGCGGCGCTGACCGGCCAAGCCTTCGACGCCGACCTGCTGCCGCGCATCGGCGAGGAGCAGTTCGATCCGCTGACGCCCATCGACGACATTCGCGGCTCCGCCGGCTTCCGGCGCGAGGCCGCCGTCACGCTGGTCCGGCGCAGCCTGGACGCGCTGCTGCGCCAGGAAGGGGCCTGATGGATACGGTTCTGGAAAACGCGGCCGTGACGGAGCCCGCGCAGGGCGCCCGGCAGATCGCCTTCACCCTCAACGGCCGGGCGGTGACGCTGTCGGCCGATCCGCTGGAGCGCCTCAGCGACGCGTTGCGCCACAGCCTGGGCCTGACCGGCACCAAGGTCGGCTGCAATGCCGGCGACTGCGGCGCCTGCACGGTGCTGGTCGACGGCGAGCAGGTCTGCGCCTGCCTGATGGCCTGCGCCCAGGCCGACGGGCGCGACGTCACGACCGTTGAGGGTCTTTCGGGCGACCCCGATACACGGCGCCTGCAGCAATCCTTTCTCGATCACGGCGCTGCCCAGTGCGGCATCTGTACGCCGGGCATGCTGATGGCGGCGACGTCGCTGCTGAAGCGCGTTGCCGCCCCGAGCAAGGCGCAGGTGCAGGATGCCCTCGGCGGCGTGCTGTGCCGCTGCACCGGCTATCAGAAGATCGTCGAGGCGGTCTGCGCCGCGGCGCAAGGCAGCGCGGCGGTGCCGCTGGGAGATCCCGACGTGGGCGCCGCCGTGGGCGCGCGCTTCACCAAGACCGACGGCCTGGCCAAGGTGACCGGCGGCGAACTCTACGGTGCCGATACCGCGCCCGAGGGTGCGCTGTGGCTGCGCGTCATCCGTGCGCCTCACCCCCGCGCCCGCTTTTCCGTCGGCGATCTCGACGCGGTGGTGGCGGCGACGCCGGGGCTGGAAAAAATCCTCACCGCCGCCGATGTGCCGGGCAACAAATGCTTCGGCGTCTATCCCCACATCAAGGATCAGCCGGTGCTGGCCGACGGCGTGGTGCGTTATCGCGGCGAGGCGGTGCTGGCGCTGGTCGGCACGCGCCGGGCGATCTGGTCGGTGACGGAGAACGACCTGCCGATCACCTGGGCGCCCGAGGACGCCATTACCGACTTCTGCCGCGACGACGGGCCTCTGGTCCAGCAGGACAAGGAGAGCAACGTCCTGGCGCGCGGCTTCGTGAACAAGGGCGATGCCGAGGCGGCGCTGGCGGCCAGCCCCCTGACGGCACAGGCGCAGAGCGCCACGCCCTTCATCGAGCACGCCTACATCGAGCCGGAAGCCGGCTATGCCGAGCGCAAGGACGATGGCCTGGAAATCTGGGTGACGACGCAGGCGCCCTACATGGACCGCGACGAGACGGCGCTGGTCATGGGCCTGGACAAGGAAAAGGTGCGCATCGTGCCCTCGGCCTGCGGCGGCGGCTTCGGCGGCAAGCTGGATATCTCGCTGCATCCGCTGATCGCGCTGGCGGCCTGGCTGCTGGACCGCCCGGTGCGCTGCGAATATACCCGGCCGGAATCCATGGCCTCGACCACCAAGCGCCACGCCTCGCGGGTTTCCGCGCGGGCCGGCTGCGACGCCGACGGCAAGCTGACCGCCCTGGTGTTCGACGGCGACTTCGACACCGGCGCCTATGCTTCCTGGGGACCGACGGTGGCCGACCGCGTGCCGGTGCACTGCAGCGGCCCCTACAAGGTGCCCCATGTGCTGGCGCGCTCGGCCGGGCGCTTCACCAACGCGCCGCCGGCCGGTGCCTTCCGCGGCTTCGGCGTGCCGCAGTCGGCGCTGGTGCACGAGGCGCTGATGGACGATCTCGCCGCGCAGATCGGCATGGATCCTTTGGAGTTCCGCGCCGTGAACGCCATCCGCGCCGGCGATGCCACGGCGACCGGCCAGGTGCTGGAGCACTCGGCGGGGCTGCCGCAGTGCCTCGACGGCCTGCGTCCCTACTGGAAAGAATGGCGCGAGGCTGCCGAGGAATTCAACGAACGGGGCCTGCGCCAGCGCCGCGGCGTCGGCATCGGCTGCGTGTGGTACGGCTGCGGCAACACCTCGATGTCGAATCCTTCGACCCAGTCGGTGGCGCTGGACCCGCAGGGCAGGCTGACGCTCTATAACGGTGCCGTCGACATCGGCCAGGGCAGCAACACGGTAATGACGCAGATCGCCGCCGATGCCCTGGGCCTGCCGGCCGCGCAGGTGCGGGTGGTGATGGGCGACACGGCGCTGACCGCGGATGCCGGCAAGACCTCCGCCTCGCGCCAGACCTTCATTTCCGGCAAGGCCTCGGAGCTGGCCGGGCGCGACCTGCGCCAGCAGATCCTGCGTCTGGCCAATGCCGGCGCCGACGCGCGCCTGGAGCTGACGGACGGCAAACTGCGGGTGCACGACGGCGTGGCGGTGCGCGAGATCGACCTGGCGGCGATGCCGCAGGATGCGCGCGGCGATGTGCTGTGCGGCAGCGGCACCTTCGATCCGCCGACGGCGCCGCTGGACGCCAACGGCCAGGGCACCCCCTATGCGACCTACGGCTTTGCCGCGCAGATCGCCGAGGTGGAAGTCGATCTCGATCTCGGCACGGTGAAGGTGCTGCGCATGGCCGCCGCCCACGACGTCGGCCGCGCGGTGAACCCGACGCTGGTGGAAGGCCAGATCCACGGCGGCATCGCCCAGGGCCTGGGCCTTGCCCTGATGGAAGAGTACCTGCCGGGGCGCACCGAGAACCTGCACGACTACCTGATCCCGACCTTCGGCGACATGCCGGAGATCGTCTCCATCCTGGTGGAGGACCCGGAGCCGCTCGGCCCCTACGGCGCCAAGGGCGTCGGCGAGCATTCGCTGATCGCCACCGCGCCGGCGATCTTCGGCGGCATCGAACAGGCGACCGGCGTGCGCCCGGCCCAGACTCCGGCGACGCCGGCCCGGGTGCTGGCGGCCTTGCAGGAAAACGGCGTGGTATGAGGACGGCACGGCGATGAGCGAAGTGGACGTAAAGGGCGCCGAGCAGGAAGCGGGCCAGCGCAAGAGCGCCGGCGACGACATCGTGGTCTGCGATGCCTGTCCGGTGCTGTGCCGAATCCGCGCCGGCAAGACCGGCGCCTGCGGGCGCTACGGCAATGTGGAAAACGCCTTGGTGCGCATGGACCCCTTCCTGCTGGCGCGCCAGGCCGCGGAACAGTCCCAGGACATGGTGCCCTTCCTCGCCACCGAGGGCGCGGGTGCCGAGTGGGACGGCAGCCTGGTGCAGAACCCGGCCGCTTTCGTGACCGGCATCGGCGCCGGCACCACCTATCCCGATTACAAGCCGGCGCCCTTCATCGTGTCGTCGAAGGTCGAGGGCGTCGACATGGTGACCGTGGTCACCGAGGGTATCTTCAGCTACTGCGGCGTGAAGGTGAAGATCGACACAGACCGCCACCTGGGCCCGGAGCAGGCCGCCGTGCGCTGCCAGGGCGAGCAGGTCGGCCATGTGACGACGGCCGAGTACGGCTCGCAGATGCTGGCGTTGGGCGGCGTGCGCCACCTGACCGGCGGCAGCAAGAAGGAAGGCAACGTCACCTGCCAGATGATGCTGGACCTCTGCAACAAGCAGGCGGTGGACCTGACCATCGACGGCGGCGCCGAATTGACCATCCAGGCCGGCAGGGCGCCGGTCATCAACGGCGTCGAAGAGGCGCGCATGCGCGTCGGCTGCGGCTCGGCCACCATCGGCATCTTCGCCCAGCAGTGGGTCGGCCATGTGGACGAGGTCATCGTGGTGGACGACCACATCACCGGCGTGCTCACCGAACACCAGGCCGGCAAGTTCCTGGACATGAAGCCCAGCGGCATCCGCGTGCGCGGGCGCCGTTCGACGCCGGGGCGCTACTTCCAGGTCGCCGAGCCCGGCACCGGCTGGGGCGGCACCAACATCAGCGATCCCCTGGCGATCATCGACAAGATCGACGCCAAGACCGCCTGGCCGGGCCTGCGCCTGCTGATGGTCAGCACCACCGGCGAGCACGCCGCCTGGTTCGAACTGGACGACGACCTGAAACCGCAGGAAGCCGATATGCCGGCGGCGGTGCAGGTGGTGGTCGACCGCATCGGCGAGAACTGCGAGCCGGCGCTGACCTCCGTCTTGTTCATGGCCGGGGCCGGCGGCAGCCTGCGCGCCGGAGCGACGGAAAACCCGGTACGGCTCACCCGTTCGGTGAAGGACGCCTTGACCCGCGTCACCGCCGGCGGCGCGCCGGCCTATGTCTGGCCCGGCGGCGGTATCACCATCATGGTCGACGTGCTGGACATGCCCGACAACGCCTTCGGCTACGTGCCGACGCCGGCCATCGTCGGTCCCATCGAGTTCACCATGCCTCATACCATTTACGGCGAACTGGGCGGCCACATGGCGGCGGTGAAGCCGCTGGAAGTGGTGCTGAAGGAACGCGGCACCGGCGAGCGCATCCGCATGACCGACTGGAAGGCGGAGAACCCCTGGCCGCTCTCGCCGCTCAAGAAGGCGGGCTTCTGACGATGCGCCCGAGCCTTTTCCAACGCCTGCTGCCCGACGGCCGCCTGCACCTGCAGGAAGGGCCCATCGACCTCATCATCGAGGCTTGCGGGGTGGAGGCGGAGGTGCGGCGGGCCTACGCCGCCGCGTGCCAATGTTTCGGCGCGGTGCTGCCCGGGTTGGTCGATGAGCTTGCCGATCTGCGCAAGCCCGTTGGACAAGCTGTTTTCCAAGGACCGGTGGCGCGGCGCATGGCGGCCGCTTGCGCGGTGCACGCGGGTACGTTTGTCACGCCCATGGCGGCGGTCGCCGGAGCGGTGGCCGATCACGTGCTGGCGGCGATGACCGGGGCGGCGGCGCTGTCCCGCGCCTACGTGAACGACGGCGGCGACATCGCCTTGCACCTGACGCCGGGCGAGACGCTGGCCTGCGGGCTGGTGGCGGAGATCGCTGACCCCAAGATGAACGGCCGCGCGGTGATCGCGGCGGAGATGCCGGTGCGCGGCATCGCGACCTCGGGCCGCGCCACCCTGAACGAGGGCGGGCGGAGTTTCTCGCTGGGCATCGCCGACGCGGTGACGGTCTTTGCCGGCAGTGCCGCCGCCGCCGACGTGGCGGCAACGCTGATCGCCAACGCGGTCGACCTGCCGGGCCACGCGGCCATCACGCGCCGACCGGCCTGCGAGATCGATCCGGACAGCGACCTGGGCGAGCGCCCGGTGACCCTGGCGGTCGGCGATCTCAGCCCGGTCGATGTGCTGGCAGCGCTGTCGCGCGGCGAGGTGGTGGCGCGGGTCATGCAAGCGCAGCGCTTAATCGAGGCTGCGGTACTGTATCTGCGGGGCGAAGCGGTTATCGTCGGCGGCGAAGGGATGTTGCCGTCGCCGCTCACCTGGCAACATTCATCGGAAACCGGCATTGGAAACGCGCCAGTCGCAACACCAAGGCTGTCGTCCCGGGGCTTGACCCCGGGACCCAATGCCCTTTCCGGTGCAGAGGATTTTGCCGCGATGGGCTCGGCCCTTGCGGCGGGCAAAGGTGCAAGTGTGGTGAGGCTTGCTCACGCGCTGACGCCAATGGGTCCCGGGATCAAGTCCCGGGACGACAGTGGTTATGATGGCTGGAATGCAGCCAGCCTTGCTGAAGCGTGATTGTCGGGCGTTTGTCGTCTGACGGGGGAGGAAAAGTGGCGGTCGAGGTTCGCAAGGTTCAGATCACGGTGGAGGAAATCTTCCACGAAGGCGGCCCGCCGGCGGCGATCCCGCTGAAGGTCGGCGCGGTGGCGATGGTCATCGCCAATCCTTTCGCCGGGCGCTATGTCGAAGACCTGCAGTCCACCATGGACGAACTGAAGCCCGTCGGCCTGAAAATGGCGCAGCGGCTGATCGACGCCCTGGGAGGCGATCCCAAGAAAATCTCCGGCTTCGGCAAGGCCTCCATCGTCGGCGGTGCCGGCGAGTCGGAGCATGGCGCCCTGTGGCACGTGCCCGGCGGCTATGCCATGCGCGAACTGCTGGGCGACTCCAAGGCCATCGTGCCCTCGGCCAAGAAGGTCGGCGGCCTGGGCGCGCGCATCGACGTGCCGATCACCCACATCAATGCCTCCTACGTGCGCGGACACTTCAACGCCATCGAGATAGGCGTGCCCGGCGCGCCGGAGGCCGACGAACTGGTGTTCATCCTGGCGATGACCACCGGCGGGCGCATCCACGACCGCATGGGCGGGTTGCGCGCCGAGGACATTAAAGGGGAGGATGGCCTGCGATGACCATTGCCATTGGCCTCTTTGCTCCCGCCACACAAAGGATGTCGTTCCGGGACTTGATCCCGGAACCCAATGCCCGCGCCGTTCGATGGCACTTAGAGCAAGGCGGTTTCGGAGTTTGCGGCGCGCGCGGGAGCAGACGTGGCAGGGGCGCCGCCCTCGGCAATCGCCAATGGGTCCCGGGGTCAAGCCCCGGGACGACAGCGGTGTTTGTGAGCCGCATGACGGGAAAAGCCGTTGGATGGGAATTGTGAGATGACCGTAAAGATTCGCAAGATCGTGACCATCGTCGAGGAGACGATGAAGGAAGCCGGCCGCGAGATCGCGCCGCCGACCCGCCGGGCCGCCGCCCTGGCGGTGATCGCCAATCCCTTCGCCGACCGCTACGAGGGCGACCTGGAGGTCCTCATGCAGATCGGCGAGGACCTCGGCAAGCTGCTGGGCGAGAAGGCGGTGGCGGCCCTGGGCGTCGCGCCGTCGCAGATCGAAAGCTACGGCAAGGCCGCCATCGTCGGCGAAGGCGGCGAGCTGGAACACGCCGCGGCGATCCTGCATCCGCGCATGGGCAAGCCGCTGCGCCAGGCGGTGGAGAAGGGCGCGGCCCTGGTGCCGTCGTCCAAGAAGATGGGCGGCATCGGCAGCGCCATCGACGTGCCGCTGGGCCACAAGGATGCCGCCTACGTGCGCAGCCACTTCGACGGCATGGAGGTGCGGGTACCCGATGCGCCGCGCCACGGCGAGATCGTGGTCGCCATCGCGGTAACGGACTCCGGCCGCCCGCTGCCGCGGGTCGGCGGCCTGACCACCGCCGAGGTCAAGGGCGAGGACGGCCTGCGATGAAACGACGAAACGAAGCCCGGGGGTCATCACTTGTCTCATGCAGGTGGAACTCGCCCTCGGCAGACCTAAGGCTGTCATCCCGGGGCTTGTCCCCGGGATCCATTGGCCTAGCCGTTCAAGAGGTCGTAGAGGTCTTGCCACTCCGGATTGGCGCGCTCGATCAGCCGGATCTTCCAGGCGCGCGGCCACTCCTTCATGGTCTTCTCGCGTTGGATCGCGCGGGCGATCTCGGCGTGGGTCTCGACATACACAAGTCGCGTGACACGGTATTTCTTGACGAATTGGGAGCCGCGGCCCTGCCTATGTTCCCAGACCCGGCGAGCGATATTGTTTGTGACACCAATGTAGAGGGTGCCGTGCTTGCGGCTGGCGAGGATGTAGACAGAGTAAGGCATCACCGCACGCTGACGCCAATGGGCCCCGGGGACAAGCCCCGGGGCGACAGCCGTGTTTTAGAAGACGTTCAGGACCGGCGGGCGATGTTTGAATCCCGAGACGATGGCCGAGGTTCTCTGCAATGACCGAGCAACGCCTTACCACCGACGTGGTGATCATCGGGGCGGGGCCGGTGGGCCTCTTCGCCATTTTCGAACTCGGCCTGTTGGGCCTGAAGGCGCATCTGGTCGACATCCTCGACAAGCCCGGCGGCCAGTGCGCCGAGCTGTACCCGGAAAAACCGATCTACGACATCCCGGCGCTGCCGACGGTGACCGGCGGCGAACTGGTCGAGCGGCTGATGGCCCAGGCGGCGCCCTTCGATCCGACCTTTCACCTGGGCCAGATGGCCGAGAAGCTGGAGAAGCTCGACAACGGCAACTGGCTGCTGACCACCGACCTGGGCATGGAACTGGAAGCGCCGGTCATCGTGGTGGCCGCCGGCGGCGGCAGCTTCGTGCCGAAGAAGCCGCCGATCGCCGGCATCGAAGCCTACGAGGGCGGTGCGGTGCACTACGCCGTGCGCAAGATGGAGACCTTTCGCGGCAAGCACCTGCTGATCGCCGGCGGCGGCGACTCCGCGCTGGACTGGACCCTGAACCTGCAGCCGGTGGCGGCCAGCGTCACCCTGGTGCACCGCCGCCCGGACTTCCGCGCCGCGCCGGATTCGGTGGCCAAGATGCACGCCCTGGCCGAGGCCGGGAAGATCAAGTTCCAGGTCGCCCAGATCGCCGGCCTGGAAGGCGAGGGCGGCACCCTGAGCGGCGTGAAGCTGAAGTCGCCGGAGGCCGGCGAGTGGGTCGAGCCCTGCGACACCCTGCTGCCGTTCTATGGCCTGACCATGAAGCTGGGGCCGATCGCCGGCTTCGGGCTGAACCTCACCGAGAACCTCATCGCGGTGGATACGGAGAAGTTCGAGACCTCGGTGCCGCAGATCTTCGCCATCGGCGATATCAACACCTATCCCGGCAAGCTGAAGCTGATCCTCTCCGGCTTCCACGAGGCGGCGCTGATGGCGCAGCAGGCCTTCCACTATGTTCACCCTGACAGGAAGCTGCGTTTCCAGTACACAACCTCGTCGAGCGAGCTGCAACAGAGGTTGAAAGTGGCATGAAGGTAAACGTGACATGAAGGTAAAGGTGACGGGCCGTGACGGCGGCAAGCACGAGCTGACTTTCCACCAGGGCGATACCCTGATGGTGGTGCTGACCGACGAGGACCTGGGCATCCGCGCCGAATGCGGCGGCTGCTGCGCCTGCGCCACCTGCCACGTCTACGTCGCGCCGGAATGGTTCGCCAAGCTGCCGGCGCCGAGCGACGAGGAGATCGCCATGCTGGACGAGGCCTTCGAGGTGGAGACCAATTCGCGGCTGTCCTGCCAGGTGCTGCTGAACGAGGCGCTGGACGGCCTGGAAGTGACCGTGGCGCCCGACTGGGACTGACGGAACGCCTAATGGAAGGAGTGCGACCATGACCTTTATCCGCAACGCCTGGTACGTCGCCGGCTGGTCGCAGAACTTCGGCCGCGACCTGACCCCGTTGACCGTCATGAACGAGGATATCGTCATCTACCGCACCGAGGCGGGCGAGGCCGTGGCGCTGACCGACGAGTGTCCGCACAAGCGCCTGCCGCTTTCCATGGGCAAGCTGAAGGGCGACGCGGTGGAATGCGGTTATCACGGCCTGACCTTCGGCTGCGACGGCAAGTGCATCCGCGTGCCCGGCCAGAGCAACCTGCCGGCCTCGGCCTGGGTGCGCAGCTACCCGATCCACGAGGCGCGCGGCATCGTGTGGATCTGGATGGGCGAGGCGGAAAAGGCCGACCCGGCGCTGGCCTTCGACATGGCCGAGTTCGACGATCCGCGCTGGGCGCCGCACTACGGCGACGCGCTGCGGCTGGAATGCCACTACCTGCCGGTCGCCGACAACCTCTGCGACCCGGCCCACGTCAGCTTCGTGCACCCGACCACCCTGGGCAGCGCCGCCAGCGAGGACGTGCCCATCGACTGCGAGCGCCAGGGCCGCACGGTGGTCACCTCGCGCTGGATCAGGGACGCCGCCCCGGTCGGCTTCTTCAAGGCCTTCGGCAATTTCGCCGGCAACGTCGACCGCTGGCATTACTACTACCTCCACGCGCCCAACGTAGCGGTGATCGACTTCGGCAGCGCCGCGGTGGAGGACGCCATCGGCGCGGACGAGCGCGACAAGGGCGTGCGGCTCTTCGCGCTGCACTTCCTGACGCCGGTGTCCGAGACCCAGACCATCGACCACTGGATGCACCTGCGCAACATCGGCCTGGACGACGAGGAGATGGGCACGCGCATGAACGAGCAGTTCCGCATCGCCTTTGCCGAGGACAAGGCGATCATGGAGGCGATCCAGCAGCGCGAGGCCAAGGCGCCGGCGCGCAAGCCGCTGCGCATTGCCATCGACCGCGGGCCGAATTTCCTGCGCCGCATCATCGCCGAGATGGCGGCGGAAGAGGCACCGGAAGGTACCGCTGACGCGCCGATGCAGGCGGTATCGTGAAGGAGAACAAAAACCACACGCCGCCATCGTCACCCTCGGGCTTGTCCCGAGGGTCCAGGGGCAAGCGACGGGACGGTTGCCCTGGATGCTCGGAACAAGTCCGAGCATGACATCCCTAGGGTGCGCATGAGACCTAGGGTGCGCATGAGAATTGAGAATCAACAGTAAACAAGCAAGTACACAACAGGAGGCAAAAAAAATGGGGACGCGTAAATTGTGGGGGGCTGCCGTGCTGGCGGCGTCCGTCGTGCTGTCCAGCGGCGTGCAGGCCGCCGACAGCATCAAGATCGGCGACATCAACAGCTACAAGAGCCTGCCGGCGCATACCATTCCGTACAAGAACGGGGCGGAACTGGCGATCGAGCAGATCAACGCCAAGGGCGGCGTGCTGGGCAGGCCGCTGGAGCTGATCTCGCGCGACGATCAGGGCAAGCCCGGCGAGGCCGTGCGCTACGCCGAGGAGCTGTTCGTCAAGGAAGAGGTCACGCTGATTTCCGGCTCGCTGTTCTCCCACGTCGGGCTGGCGCTGGGCGCCTACGCCGGCCAGAAGAAGCGCATCTACCTGGCGGCCGAGCCGCTGGCCGACTCGCTGGTCTGGCAGGACGGCAACCGCTACACCTTCCGCCTGCGCCCCAGCACCTACATGCAGGCGGCGATGCTGGCCGAGGAAGCGGCCAAGAGCGGCGCCAAGCGCTGGGCGACCATCGCGCCGAACTACGCCTACGGCAAGGACGCGGTGGCGGCCTTCAAGGAAGTCCTGAAGGCCAAGGTGCCCGACGTCGAGTTCGTCGGCGAGCAGTGGCCGGCCCTGTTCAAGATCGATGCCGGTGCCGAGGTGCAGGCGCTGGAGGCGCTGAAGCCCGACGGCATCTACAACGTCACCTTCGGCAGCGATCTGGCCAAGCTGGTGCGCGAAGGCACCCTGCGCGAGACCTTCAAGGACCGCACCATGCTGGGCCTGCTGACCGGCGAGCCGGAATACCTCGATCCGCTGGGCCCGGAAGCGCCGGAAGGCTGGATCGTCACCGGCTACCCCTGGTACGACATCGACACGCCGGCCCATAACGCCTTCCTGGAGGCCTACAGGGCGAAGTTCGACGACTATCCGCGCATCGGCTCGCTGGTCGGCTACAACGCCATGCTGTCGATCGCCGCGGCGATCGAGAAGGCCGGCACCACCGACACCGAGAAGCTGGTGGATGCCTTCGAGGGATTGGAGCTCGACACGCCGTCCGGCGCAGTCACCTACCGCGCTATCGACCACCAGTCGACCATGGGCGCCTGGGTTGGCACCACCACGGTGAAGGACGGCAGGGGCGTGATGGTGGACTGGCGCTACGAGAACGGCGCCGACTACCTGCCGTCCGACGAGGTGGTCCGCACGCTGCGTCCGGCCAGCGGCGGCTGAGGCTTTTGCGGCCGCGCGGGATGGGGAGCCAGGAAGGCCTCCGTCCCGCGCCACTTTTCATTTGCGCCTTCACTGGGATGATCGAGACCGCCTGATGGGTGTCTACCTGGTTCAGTTCCTTTCCGGACTGGCGAGCGCTTCGGCGCTGTTCCTTGCCGCGTCCGGCCTGTCGATCATCTTCGGCGTGACCCGCGTGGTGAACTTCTCCCACGGCTCCTTCTATATGCTGGGCGCCTACTTCGGCTATTCCCTGGTGCACCAGATCGGCGCCATCGGATTTGGGGGCGCGCTCGGTTTCTGGCTGGCGCTGCTGCTGGCGTCGGTGGCCGTCGGCCTGGTCGGGCTGCTGGTCGAGACCGTGCTGCTGCGCCGCCTCTACAAGGCGCCGGAGCTGTTCCAGTTGATCGCCACCTTCGGCGTCATCCTGATCGTGCAGGACGCGGTGTTCTGGGCCTGGGGCGGCGAGAACCTGCTGGGCCCGCGCGCCCCCGGGCTGACCGGCATCGTGCGCATCTTCGACGTGCCGATGCCGCTCTACGACCTGGCGCTGATCGCCATCGGGCCTTTGGTTCTGCTCGGCCTGTGGCTGCTGTTCAACCGCACCCGCTGGGGCATCCTGGTGCGCGCGGCGACCGAGGACCGCGAGATGGTCGGCGCCCTGGGCGTCAACCAGTCGCTGCTGTTCACCGGCGTCTTCGTGCTGGGCTCCATGCTGGCCGGCCTGGGCGGCGCGGTGCAACTGCCCAAGGGCGACGCCAACCTGCTGATGGACTTCGGCATCCTGGCCGAGGTCTTCGTCGTCACCGTGGTCGGCGGCATGGGCTCGATCTTCGGCGCCTTCCTGGCCGCCGTGCTGATCTCCGAGCTGAACACCTTCGGCATCCTGGTGTGGCCGGGCGGCACCCTGGTGCTGATGTTCCTCCTCATGGCCGTCATTCTTGTCATCCGCCCGACCGGCCTGCTGGGGCGGCCGGAGAACGTCGGTCACAAGGCCGAGACCGGCGCCACCCAGGTGGTGCTGCCGGCCGGCCCGCACTACAAGATCTTCGTCGCGCTGGTGCTGGCGGGGCTGCTGTCGGCGCCGCTGGTCGTCGACGACTTCATCCTGGTGCTGGTCACCGACATCATGGTGCTGGCGCTGTTCGCCACCAGCCTGCACTTCCTGATGTCGACCGGCGGGCTGGTGTCCTTCGGCCATGCGGCGTTTTACGGCGGCGGCGCCTACGCGGCGGCGCTGATGGTGACCTACGCGCAGACGCCCTTCGAACTCGCCGTGCTGCTGGCGCCGCTGGGCGCCGGCCTGCTGGCGCTGGTCATCGGCTGGTTCTGCGTGCGGCTGTCCGGCGTCTACTTTGCCATGCTGACCCTGGCCTTCGCCCAGGTCGCCTGGTCCATCGTGTTCCAGTGGTCGGACGTCACCAACGGCGACGACGGGCTGCTCGGCATCTGGCCGTCGCCCTGGGCCTCGGGCAGCGTCGCCTTCTACTACGTCGCCCTGGCGGTCGCGGCGGCGGGCATCTTCCTGATCCGCCGGGTGGTCTTCGCGCCCTTCGGCTTCGGCCTGCGGGCGACGCGGGACTCCGGGCTGCGCGCCGCGGCCATCGGCATCGACATCAAGCGCCAGCAACTGGCTGCCTTCGTCTTTGCCGGTGCCATGGCGGGGCTCGCCGGCGGGCTCTTCGCGTTTTCCAAAGGCTCGGTCTTCCCCGACGAAATGTCGATCCCGCGCAGCTTCGATGCGCTGCTGATGGTGCTGCTGGGCGGCATCGAATCGCTCTCCGGCCCGGTGGTCGGCGCCGCCGCCTTCACCTGGCTGCACGACGAGCTGATCTCCTTCGAATACTGGCGCCTGCTGGTCGGCCTCACCATCGTCGCGCTGGTGGTGCTGTTCCCGCAGGGCCTGGGCGGCGCCGCGCGCCACCACCTGGGCCGCCACCTGAAGCTGGAGGCCTCGCCCGGCGACCGCCACGGCGGCACGCCGGTGCCGCCCTCGCAAAAAGAGGAGCAGCAGGCATGAGCATTGCGACCAATGCTGAGACCGGCCTGCCGGCCCTCGCGGTCAAGGGACTCAGCAAGGCCTTCGGCGGCGTGCAGGCGGTGAAGGACGTTTCCTTCGCGGTGGACGAGGGCGAACTGCTGGCGCTGATCGGCCCCAACGGCGCCGGCAAGTCGACCTGCTTCAACATGCTGAACGGCCAGATCCGGCCCGACCGCGGCAGCGTGAAGCTGGCCGGCGAGGAACTGGTCGGGCGCCGCCCGGCGCAGATCTGGCGCCGCGGCGTCGGGCGCACCTTCCAGATCACCGCGACCTTCCCGTCGATGACCGTGGCCGAGAACGTCGCCATGGTGTTGATGAGCCAGCGCCGCGAGCTGTTCTCCTTCACCCGCAGCGCCATCAACCGTCACCGCGACAAGGCCCTCGAGCTGCTCGACATGGTCGGCATGGCGGGGCAGGCGGACCGGCCCTGCGGCGTGCTGGCCTACGGCGACCTGAAGCGGGTCGAACTGGCCGTCGCCCTGGGCAACGATCCGCGCGTGCTGCTGATGGACGAGCCGACCGCCGGCATGGCGCCGCGCGAGCGCGTCGCCCTGATGGGCCTCGCCGCCCGCCTGGCCCACGAGCGGCGCGTCGCCGTGCTGTTCACCGAGCACGACATGGACATCGTGTTCAGCCAGGCCGACCGCATCATCGTGCTGAGCCGCGGCGAGCTGATCGCCGAGGGCGACGCCGACCACATCCGCAGCAATCCTCTGGTCATGAAGACCTACCTGGGCGAGGGTCACGTTTATGGGCGAAAGGACTAGCCCATGCTGGAGATAAGAGGCATCCACAGCTACTACGGCCAGGCGCATATCCTGTCGGACGTGTCGCTGACCCTGTCGAAGGGCGAGATCGTCGTGCTGGTGGGCAGGAACGGCGCCGGCAAGTCGACCACCATCAAGTCGATCATGGGCATGGTGCGCGTGACCGAGGGCTCCATCGACTACGAAGGCGCGGAGATCCTGGGCGAGCCGGCCAACCGCATCGCCCGGCGCGGCCTGGGCTACGTGCCGGAGGAACGCCGCATCTTCACCCGCCTGACGGTGCAGGAGAACCTCGACTGCGGCCAGCAGCCGCCGAGGGAGGGCACGCCGACCTGGAAGGCGGCCGACCTCTTCGACCTGTTCCCCAACCTGGCCGAGGCGCGCCACCGCCTGGCCGGCACGCTGAGCGGCGGCGAGCAGCAGATGCTGACCATCGCCCGCACCCTGATGGGCAACCCGGGCTGCGTCCTGCTGGACGAGCCCTCCGAGGGCCTGGCGCCGGTGGTGGTGGAGCAGATCATCAAGGTGGTGAAGCAGATCAAGGCCGAGGGCATTCCGGTGCTGCTGTCGGAGCAGAACCTCTACTTCGCCGCGTTGGTCAGCGACCGCGCCTATGTCATCGAGACCGGGCGCATCCGCTACGAGGGAAGCATGGCGGACCTGGAACACAACGACGAGGTCCGCCAGCAGTATCTGGCGGTGTAAGGGAGTGCGTGGCGCATCCTTCGAGACGGGCCTTTGGCCCTCCTCAGGATGAGGGCAGAATTTGAGAGATTGACCTCATGCTGAGGAGCCTGCGCGGCAGGCGTCTCGAAGCACGAGGGCAATCGGCGTAAGGGAGAAACGCGATGAGCGAGAAGCATTGTTCGCGGCGATTGCAGGACAGTCGTGCTCACACACCGCTGTCGTCCCGGGGCATGACCCCGGGACGGCACAGATGGGGAGGCCCGGCAGTGCCACACCGGGAAGGAAAT
>ERZ1740062.540-NODE-540-length-19907-cov-7.057727_pt1 | contig 19907 bp, 13 predicted proteins | sample MGYA00581741_ERZ1740062 | MGnify/ENA primary metagenome ERZ1740062 (study PRJEB43018, sample SAMN04849747) | marine metagenome | isolation source: floating plastic debris | place: Pacific Ocean | collected 2008-09-01 | study: EMG produced TPA metagenomics assembly...
AATCCTGCCCCCGCAACCAGCGTTATCTGTCGCCCCCGAGCCTCTGCCCGGGGGCAATCGTCGTTTGTCAGCGCGAGGATCGCCGCGAGCGCACCTTCAAGTTCAATCAATAGGCGATCCTCGTGTGGGACAAGTCGGATTGAACTGATGAGGGATCGGATGATCTCCGTTGCCTCTGACTTCAGGCCATCTTCGTTGAGCGCATTGGTCAAGTCAGTGACTTTGCGCTGGTAGACCTCCGAGATGCCCGGATGAATTGCAGGAAGATCCTTTGGCGATGTGTCCATTATTGAGACCAGATCGGCCTTGCGCGCCTCCAGTGTTTCGAGTTCTGCCTTCATGGCAGGCGCGAAGAGCCCCTGCTTCACTGCCTCGACGATGTTGGTGATCTCGCGCTCGATTCGGGTAAGTTCGGCGCGTTGGGCACTCTCGGCCGCAGAGGCTTCTCGCTGCAGGCGTGTGTACTCCCGTCGGTATTCCGCAACGAAGTCAGCAGCAAGGTCCGGTGCCAGCAAGCGATCCCGCAGTCCATCGAGCACGGTCTCTTCAAGAACGTCGCGCCGGATGGTGAGACGGTTTATGCAGGTGCCGCGGTTGCGCGTGTTGGCGCAGCCATAGTGGCGTTTGCCGACAAGGACATATCCTCCGCCGCACTGTCCGCAGCTCAGAAGACCAGAGAACAGGTAACGCGGTCGCCGCGCGCGTTCTGAACGGGTGGCACTTGGGTCCGAGATCGCGCGTCTGTTTGCGATTTGGCGTGCCTTGACCGCGTCCCAGAGATCAACGTCGACGATGCGCAGTTCCGGCACCTCCTCGATCACCCATTCCTCAGCCGGGTTGAGCCTGGCCTGTCTCCTTCCGGTCTCGGGGTCCTTTAAAAAGCGTTGGCGGTTCCAGATGATGCGGCCCGCATAGAGTTCATTGTTGAGGATGCCTGTGCCGCGGCGCCAGTTACCATAGATGGTGCTTGGCCCCCAGGCCTTGCCGCGCGGTCCGGGTATCCCTTCCTGGTTCAGAGCCATGGCGATGGTACGCGGACTGTTTCCAGCGGCGAACGCAGTGAAGATCCGGACGACGACCACGGCTTCTGCCGTATTGATCGTGCGTTCCCCAGTCATCGGCAGACCATTGACGTTGATGGTGCGGACAAGCTCATATCCATACGAGATCCCGCCCGCGGACTTGCCTTTCCGGACACGTCCTTCCAGCCCGCGATGCGTCTTCTGAGCCAGGTCCTTCAGATAAAGCGCGGACATGGTCCCTTTCAGTCCAACATGAAGTTCCGAGATCTCGCCTTCGGCAATGGTTACAAGTTGGATGCTGGAAAACGAAAGTTGCTTGAAGAGGGCTGCGATGTGTTCCTGATCTCGGCTGAGACGATCGAGACTCTCTGCGAGCAGAATCTCAAAGCGGCCAGCACGGGCGTCTTCCAGCATACGCTGATAGCCTGGTCGCAGTGCCGTAGCCCCACTCAGTGCATGATCGCTGTAGATCTCGCCCGCAAACCAGCCCTCGCGCTCGATCCTGCGGTGGCAGATGCGGATCTGGTCGTCGATCGAGACATCGCTTTGCCGGTCGCTGGAGTATCGTGCGTAGAGTGCCGCTCTCATGATGTCGCCTCTCTCTTGCTCGGCCGATCGCCCCTCTTCTGCATCAGGTCGGTCACGAGTTTACCGTAGCGTCTTGAGATCTCCAGCGATCCAGCGGTGATGTAGTGGCGCCGTGTGACCTTGGGATCAGCATGGCCGAGCAGGGCAGAGGCATCGCCGGAGTTCGCACCCTCGGTGAGAACCAAGGTGTTGGCTGCAATCTTGCGGAAATCGTGCGGTGTGACCCGAATGCCGAGCGCGGCTTCTGTGACATCTCCGACCCGACGACCGAGGCCTTTGGCTGCGAGCACTGTGCCGCGTCGTGTTCGCCAGAGACGATCAGTGTGTCTCATCGGTGTTGGAAACAGGGGCATGATCTCCTCAATGTAGCGCTCCAACAAAAGACTGACCTCGGGATCGACATGATAATCGATGGGCTTGCCGGTCTTCGTCTGCTTTCCGGGGATTGCGACGCGGTAACCACTCGATCCTTTGAGAAGTGTCCGACCCCATGTCAGTTCTGCGAGGTTGCGTGCACGGATCGGATGATGCGCAAGAAACAGGATCAGCAGTCCGTCGCGCCAGGATTCTGCGGCCAGCACGCAGGAGCAGGGGCCAATGCCTTCGGCCTCCGAGATAAGGTCCTGGCCAAGTCGCACAACGTCCGTGACATCCGGCAAAGGTTCTGCAACGGCATGGCTATGTTCACGCTTCGCACGTCTGGAGAGATTGCGGCCGGCGATCTCGAGGCATTTAAGATCCGCACCTGGAAAGCCAGATCGCAGGACCGTGAACAGGCGCGCGGTATAGACGGACTGGCTTGAGGTGGCCAGCCTGTGCTGGTTCTCCAGAACCCAGCCGCGCAATCGCTCTGTTGTAATCCGTCGGGAGAGTGGTTCTGCGAAGATATCAATACCCTCGGCAGTCAAATAGCCGAGATAGTACCCATAAGCCGCCCGAAGCTCCCGTAGCGTCACCTGAGACAGGTTGTTCAACGCATCGGCGTTCTCGAACAGTGTCGTAGATGATACGAGGCCATCCCACATCGCGCGGTCGGCCTTGGGCCAGGTCTCATAGGAAAGTCCCACCCGGTCAGACATTGCGTCCCCCGAGGAGTGTCTTCAGGACGTCCGAATAGGCTTTGTGTACGGCGTCCATCTCTATCATGGCGTAGAACTTGATTACGCTGCTCGTGGATTTGTGGCCGAGCAGCAAGCGCATGGCTTCAAAGTCATTGCGATGCATGGTGCCATAGATGAGGCAGGCGACATGCCGGAAGCCGTGCGGTGTGAGATCAATCCCGGCGTGGACGTTCAGGGCCGTGGTGATCCGCCGCGACAGCGCGCTGTAGTCCAGTCTCCCGGTCCTGTTGCGTCCTACAAACAGGTATGGGCTCGCGCAATCAGAGAGCGCTGATCGATGCACCGTCACGAACGTGTCGATCATTGCGACAAGTGCCTCTGGCAGTTCGAAGGTCAGATCCTGGCCGTTCTTGACCTCGCTGGCAGGAAAGCACAGCAGCGTTCTGCTCTTGCGTCCGCGGCCAAGGCGGACAAGGTGTCGATCGAGCTCGATGGAGAGCAGATTTGCCGCGCGAACGGGGCAAAAGGTGAGAAGCGCAATCGCAAGTGCTGTCTCGTAGGCCGTGGCGGCTCGAGCCGGCGACTTAGCCTTCGAGGCAAGCTTCAGCAGTTCTGCCGGAACCTTGAGAAAATCGATCAATCGGTCGGTATCCTTGAGCGGTTCGAGGCGATCCCTGTTCTTCTCCGTGATCGCACCTGTCTGTCGTGGCGAGGCCTGGCTCACGATACGGACAAGTGCATCATAGTGCGCGGGGTCGACCTTCACGTACCACCGTGCTGCTGTCTTTAGCGCGATAGCTATGTTGGCCAGGCCAGGCGTCTTTTTCTGGTCGAAACGGTTCTCATGCAGCCAACGCAGACCGAGCTTGACGGTCTCAACGACAACAAGATCGGAGAGCCTCTTGAGGCTCGATGGATCGCAACCTGCATGCACGAGAACTGAGGCGAACCGCAGTATCGTGCCTTTGTGCCCCTTGCGTGTCGCCGGAGCCAGAGGCGTCGCAGGACCGTCTTCGGAAAATAGATCGTCGCCGCCGGCCATGGACAGCCAGGAGTCGACGTCTTCTTCAAGCGACACGGGAAATCTGTCCCACTCCAAAGCGTAGACGCGAGAGCGGTTCTCGGCGTGGAGTTCGATATCCGGCCAGCCAGGAATCTTCTTGCGTGCGCGGTTCCAGGCACGCGCGGCAGAACCTGCTGAATTGTGTGGATCCCGGGACAGTTCACTTTCTGAAAGGGCACTCTCATAGGCCGCGATGGTCCCACTGGTGACCTCGTCCGGCTGGATACCGCGTTTCTGGCAGAACCTTGGAAAGCGTGAGAGTCCGGTCTTCAAGCCGGTATCTCCAGAGTCCAGTATCGCCCGCCAAAGCTCTTTCCACCGCCCTCTCAGCTCGATTGTAAACTGGTCGCGTGAGACGCCTGTCAGACTTAATGCTTTCTTGAAGAGAGATCTGACGTTCCGTCAAGTTCCTTCCGAGAGGCCCAGCGACTTCGCATTATGGCGCTTCAGATGTTTGCGGGTCCAGGCTGGGTTGGCGAGGATCGACTCCAGCGGCACGCCAGGTGCGACCGTAGCCGCAATGCGGCGCACCGCGCTGCGGAGTTGTGATCGTTGTGCGGGTGAGAGGTCTGGATGCTTGTCGACGCATTCGAGTACGGTCTGAAACGTCGGGGCAGTGTGGGGAACGAGTTCCGTGAGACGGTCGTGCCGCATGTTCTGTTGCCTTGTGACAGGAGCCGCGTTGAGAGATGTGGTCATGTTTGGTCTCGTGTGGTCAGGGGTGACGATTCGTGACAACGTCGCACAAAAATCTTCGACGGATTTTTGTGCAACGTTGTCACAAATGGCTCCTAACGCATTGATTTAAATGGTCATTAATGGTCACGAGCGGGCACTGCTGCGCTGCTTGAGATACCGCTCCCAGGCGTCATGGGTGATGCCGATCCGGCGTTTTCCGGGCCCCAGGCGAACGATCTCGATGTTGCCCGCGGCGATCTCCCGACGGATGGATTTCTCGCTCAGGCCGGGGCCGCCGGCGAGCTCGCGAACGCTGTGAATCCTCTGCGTCGGCGTCTTTGGTTCATGGCTCACGATCTGGGTCCTCCTCCAGGTGCTGGTCGCCGGAAGATCGGGCGGTCGCAAAGTCCGCGTACGCCGCTGCCCGCGCCATTACCTGCACGAGGGCGCGCAGCGCTGAATGACAAGCTGCGCTGTCGGAGTGTTCGTCAGGTTTTTGCGGTATCGTCCCGGTCATGGTGGCACCGACGTGCCATGACTGTGGGTGACCAGAGAAAATGGGGAATCGAAAAAACTCTCTATGCGGAAACCCCATGTGTCTGCGCCGCGGGGGGCAGCCGCCTAGGAGTTGGCCTTTCGGTCAGCTTTCCAATCCTTGATCCAATCGGAAATTGTCTCGGCCTCGCGACCCTTTCTGGGTGCGTCAAGCCGGTCAAAGACGAACTGATAAAACTTCACGGCGGGACCGGACGGATCGTTGCCAGAGTGCGACTTGCTGGCGCTCGTGTGAGATACTTTGGGGTCTCTATCGAACAGTGCTACGTAAATCGGGACCAACTCCAGAAAGAGATAGTGGTTTGGGGACTTTGCATCGCCCAAGGTGATCCGCGTGTCAGCGCGGAGCGATCCATCGAAAGGTTTGCTCGAAAGCTGTTCACCGTCCTGGAGTTCGGCCAGACGATCCGAAGCTCCTGCTGCCAGGGCTTTGATCATGATCGCCAGTTCATTCAGCGCTTCTTCCTGTATGATGAATTGTCGAGGCTCGGATCGGTCGCCTTGGTAGTGGCGATCAAAGTGTTTGAGCACCCGCTCAAGGGCGAGGGGGATCGACGCTCCCAATGCCGCCGTTGGGTCATCCGGGAAAGCTTCGGGCATTCCGTCGTTGCGAACTTCTGTGCTCTGCATGCGGTCCGCATCTGACGGAACGCAGTCCACCTCCGCTGGATCTACGCCCTCGAACTCCGGTATGTCGTGCAGATCATCGAAACGAGGATTGAGGACCTTCAACAACCTGTTCGCTGCATTAAGCAACGACTCCACGTACTGACTCTCCTGCTTGTCGGTTGGCGCCATGTGAATGTCACAATAGAGCTTCCAGGCGCGCGCGGCCTTGTTCATCTTCTTTACGAGTTCGGAGAACTGGTTGCGTGAAACTTTGATCGCCGTTGATCGAACTGCGTCCTCAAGCGTGTCGAAGTCCCCATCAACGAATGGTGCGTAGTCCGGATCATACCCGGTAGGGCTGTAAGTACCCGCTGATTGCTTTGCTGCCAAATCGAAACCCGCCTGTTCTTTCTCGGATCCGCTTGAAATTGAATCACGCTTCCTCAGCGTTTGCAACGAGACGGGTTCGGCAAATTGCCGTCCACGAGATGATGCGAAATACCCAGAATTTTATCAATCATACTGGCAATATTACTGCCAAATACGCCTCGATTAGAAAGAAGGGTATTCCGCAGAAAAAATCTAAGATTAAAATAAATTGTTCGATTTGAAAGAAAGCTTCAAAAAAATTACTAATATTTTCTTAATGAGTGAAATAAAGCATTTTATTAAAATAAAAAAATATGAAGAAGGCCTTTTTGCAATATCAACGAATAAATCCAGAGAAATCACATGGCGCGCGAGCTGTGGCCAGGCTTTCCTTTCCTCCAGAAGGCTACGCTTAACTGAGATTTTTTTCCAAGTCCGAATGAATTCTTAAAGACAGTCCGCACTGCCTGCGCCGCGTTGAACTCGCCCGCGAACCAGCCGTAGCTGACGGGTTCATTGCTGCAGCTGCGTACCAGTTCGGCAACCTTCGCCGTAAATTCTTCCGGCGGAATAGCGGTCACGATCATCTCGGATGTCGGCATGTACCCATCGAGCGCTTCCTGTGACGGTGCCGCTGCAAAGACATGGCCCGTCACGCGCCCGCCGACACTCTCGATCAATCGCGCAATCGACGCCAGACCCGTGTAGTCAGCGGCAAGAACCACATTGTCCGTGTGCTCGAGATAAGGATCACCGACCGGACCCATCACGCCGACCTGTTGCTCGTCACCGTCATAGGCCGCCCAGTCCGAGATCAAACCGCCATCGTGATGCGCGACGTCGATGTCGATCTCGCGCGCGTCGACGCGGATCTCGCGGATCGTCACGAAGCGCTCGTGCAGCTTGTCATCTCCCTCCGGCCAACTGGTGGCGCCGTTCTCGGCAATCACGGGCCAAACCGGTGTGCACCCGCGCGTCTCCGGCATCATCACCCGGATGTGGATACCGTCCCGGGTCAGGGCCTGAACATCGACGCCTTCCAGCGTGACCCGGATCAAGCCCGGGAAGATCTCACGCCGAGCCTTAGCGCGCAGTATGCGGAAGTTCGACGGCAACTCGCCGACCTTGATCCCTCCCGTCCAGCGCATCGTCCGGACCGCCTCCGGGTCGAACTCCTCGACATGCTCGATGATCTCGTCGCGGATGAAAACTAAGAAGTTCTCGCTTGGCGTGTCGACCAGCACATCGACCGCGCCGTGCTCCGCCTTCATCTCGACCAGGCAGCCCATCTCCTCCATACGCAGCAGTCCCGGCTCGGGCCACGTGCACGTGATACCGTGTTCGGTGAACTCTTCGTCACAGAACGCCAGCAGCGCATGCGGATCGGCAACCGCCATCGTGCCCGTCGAGATCGCGCGTTCGCCATCGAGGCCCCGATCTGACGTCCTGAACGAGGAGAACCCGAGATAGAGGATCGCCAGCGGCACCAGCGCCAGCGGAATCGCTGCGAAAAACGCGGGCAGGTAGCCGTGAGTGTCGATGACATAGCCGACGATCGGGTCCGAGAATCCTGCCAGCACCATGTAGATTGCGATCTGGACCGAGAAATCGAAGCCTGGGATCTCGGGGCGCACCTTGTCCATGGCGCCCCGGAACATCACGATGTCCGTCGTTGCGATGGCGACCCAGGCAAGGATGATCGCATACCGGATACTGTCCGGTAACGCAGCTGCGAAGTAGGCGATCCCGATCAGCACCGGAATGTTGATCAGACCGACGATGTAGATCGCCCGCACCCTCGACAGATTGCGCAGCAATGGCCCTAAGATTGCTGTAGCGCCCCCACCCGCGCTCATCGCGAACAGACCGAACCAGATCGCAATCTCCTCAGTGCTCATGCCCTGGTCGACCATCATCAGCCGCATTGGCAGCATAGTCATGATCAGCGGCAGCCGCATCGTCCCCAGGAGCGCCAGCCAGCGCCCCATCCTGTCCTGGGTGAAGAACTTCAGCGCGTTGCGATAGTTGACCGGCGGTGCGCCGCGCAGGCGGGTAGGCTCCTTGACCAGGACCAGCGAACACAACGGCACCGCAAACAGCGCTGCCTGGATGAGCAGCGCCGCCGTCCAGCCGATCTGATCGTAGAGATATAGAAACCCGAACCCTCCGATGACTGCCCCGCCGTAGGCGCCGGCGTTCTGGAAAGTGGCACCCATCGTGCGCTCCGACGGGCGCATCAGCGAGATCGCTAGCGCATCGACCGCGACGTCCTGCGTGCTGACAGCAAGTGCCGCGATGAACAGCGCGATGAACAACGGCACCAGCGATCCGCCGGGTTCGCAAATCGACAGCACGATGATCCCGCCGACATGCAGCGTCGACAGAATGACGATCCAGGACTTGTAGCGGTCGCGACCGAGCTTGTAGCGGTCGATCAGCGGTGCCCAGAGGAACTTGAATACGTAGGGCAGCCCCGCAAGCTGCACCATTCCGATCATCGTCGCCGAATGCCCTTCCTGGCGCATGATGATCGGCAGCGCCATCACGGCAAAGAAGAACGGAATGAACTGGACTGCATAGAGCACGCCGACGACCGACAGGATTCTCCAGCGCATGGTCGCGCCCTTGCCTTCTCCGGCGATGGGGCTCGGTATTCCTTGCTGCACGTCCGCCATGGCTCGCTCCTGCCCTCTCTGCCTTGGTCAGAACCGGATCGTTGCCGCCGCCCCGAACGTTCTGGGCCGGCCGACTGCCGTCAGGTTGCCGCCGCCGAAGCCTGCCGGCAGCGCCTCGTCAAAGGTCACGTAACGTTCGTCGCCGAGATTGCTGATGAAGCCCTCGATGCGAACCGAGGTCGGCCCGGCCTCGAACTCGTAGGCCGCCGACAGATCTACCACCGCGTAAGAAGCGAGCGTGGCCTCGCCGAGCGCCGACCGGGTCGAGCCCGCGAAGTTCGCGCTTAGCGTCGTCTCGAACCCGTCGAAAGGAAGCAGCGTTATGCCCGCCGACGCTGTAATGTTCGGTGCGCGCGGGAGCTCGGCTCCGTCGAACTCAGGAACGATCGACCCCGCGTCAGTTATCTCAGTTTTCAAGAAGCCCACTGAGCCTTCGAGACGCATTTCCGTGATGGGTTGGAAGGATGCGGCAAGCTCGCCGCCAAATCCGACAGCTTTCGGAATGTTCCCAAACAGTCTCGCACCGTTCGCATCGATGGTCGCTGACGCGCCCGGAATTTGAGCGTCCGTCCAGTCGTAGTAGAAGCCCGTCGCCGACAAATCGAGCATGTTTTCAAACATACTGGTGCGAACAAAAACCTCGTGCTGGTCAATGTACTCCGGCTCGATGACCGATGTTGCGACAGGGAAAGTGAAAAAGTCTACGTCCAGACCACCATTACGAAAACCGCGGGTATAGGTGTAGCCTACGGTTGTTTGCTCATTCAGGTCATAGCGCAGCCCAGCTTTTGGCAGAAAAACTGTTTCGTTGAAGCTTGCCTTAGATGCAGGAAATCCGAATGAGAAGGTTTCCCGCGTCCTGTCATCGATTTCGAGGCGACCGCCCGCGATGACAGTCAGGCCCGGGACAAGGGCGTCTGCTGAGAGTTCGACCTCGCCATAGATACCGGTGTTTTTGATCTCGCCATCCAGCTCAAATGCGAGAAGTCCATTGCCGAAGCCTTCTTCGTTTTCGGTATTGTGTATGATGCCCAAAAGACCACGCTCCAATAGACCGAGATCTTCGACTTGGACATAAGCTTCACCCTCGAACTGGCGCTTGTCGAACCCGGTCGCGCCAATCGCGAACCCGAAGAAGTCCTCACCGGTGTCAACAAACAGCAACTCGTTTTCCTGAAACGCAAAACGACCGACGAGCGAGATGTTGTCATCCACATCATAGGTCAGCTTCGCCTGACTTGTGAATTGATCGACCTCCTCGTAGGAGCTTCGCAAAGAGAACAGTCCCGGAAAACTGGTATCGATCGTGATCGTCTCAACGTCCGAAACGAAGCCTTCTAGTGGCTTCTCACTGCGCGTACGGTCGGCCGTCAGCAAAAGACTCAACCCATCGATTGCTTCGGGTTCCCAGAGCAGCTTGCCACGCAAGCGGTTGAAGACTTCATCCTCAGGATCGAAACCAGCGGGTAGCAATGGTTGAATCTTCACATAGCTCTGGCCGATGCTGCCTTCACCAGTGATCCGCACAGCCAACTCGTCCTCGATCAGCTGGACGTTTGTCATGAAGGCACCATTCACGGTTCCGCTCTCGTTGAAGTAACCGACACGCACTGCGTTCTCGGATTCGAAGACTGGATCGTTCGTGTAGATCCGGATCGCACCGCCAAAGGCGTTGCGCCCTGTACTTGTTGGTTGAGGTCCGCGCGCAACTTCGATCGAACCAACATCCCAGAGTGTAACTTGAGAGATAGTTGAGGCGTCGCCTGCAGCTGTCGCTACATCATCGACGAGAATCGGAGTTCGCGGTTGCGACCCGACTGTAATGCCCGGCCGAGCACCACTCGTGCTATCGACACCCCGGATCGACGGAAGTGAGAAGCCCTCGTTTGCCAGTACGTTTGCCTGCCCGCCCAAGGCATTGTCGATGTCACTGTTGATCGGCCGCTGCGCTTCGTCGCCCGAGATTACTGTGGTGCCGGCGGTTGCGTCGCTCAAAAATCGTTGAATCTTGTCGCCACGAACAACGATTTCATCAGCGACGAGGTCTTCGAGATCCGTTTCCGGATCCTGCGCATTTGCTGTCGTTCCCGCAGTGAGCAGAAGCGATACTGACAGCACTGAGATGTAGCGAAATTCCAAGAGCCCCCTCCTCGAAAACACTTGTGTTGGGGCATTCAAGCGCTTTGGGGACAACGTCCGTCTACTCGATTCATGCTCTGAAATATGCGGTTTGTGCTTTTTTGACTATTTCACTAAGGTAATGCTGACTCAGGGAGCTCCGGATGGCATTTCCACCAGGTTCTATCGTGATCGAAAGACTCCGCGAAAAGGACGCGGAGGTGCACAGCATTCAGCTGACCTCGGATCGTTCCGTGCTGGTTTTCGATGCATCCTTTCCGCAGCGCGAAGCAGAGGTGAAGAGCTTCCCGGCGCTCTTCGCGATGATGTGTTTGACGGGTGGCGGGAGCATCACCCGAACCATGGCCGACCATGTACTCGACAGCGTGATCGAACCCGGCGACATTGGTATCTCCGCGCCTTCAACGCCTGGGTACGAGATCACGCCGGAAATGCGGGTGATCGGCTTCGGTGTCGAAGTGCGAGCGCTGGCCAACAGCCTCGGAGACAGTTGGCCCGCCAGCCTGCGACCTGAGGTTCTGTCCAAACCAATCCGCGATCCGATGGTTGAAGCCACGATGATGCAGATCGGGTACACCCACGCGGGCCGCATCTCGGACAGCGTTCTGCTGCACGCGGCGCACATGGTCGTGCATCAGCTTTGCGAAGCGCCGGTTGAGCCGGTGTCCGAATTTGAAAGACCGGACGCACATCCGCTGCCGTCTGTGACAATCGACGCGATCATCAAACATGTCCAAGAGCGGATCGAGAACACAATCTCGGTCGAAGATCTTGCGCGGCACGTCGGGATCAGTCGCTACCACTTCAGCCGGCGGTTTCGCGCCGCGACCGGCCAGTCGCCATACCAGTTCATCCTGGACCTGAAACTGGACTATGCCGCTAAGTCGCTCCGTTGCGATCGGAGCGCTAAGGTCATTGACGTTGCGAACATGGTTGGATTTCGAAACCCTGCCCGTTTCTCGGCAGCGTTCAGGCGTAGGTTTGGGCAGGCGCCACGGCAATGGCTGCTTGGGAGGCGATGAAAAGATGGATCTCCCAGGCCGGTGGCAATGACGAGTCCGGGGTTGATTGCTTACAGAGAGTGCAGTGCGAGTGTCTGAAAACCTATGGATTCGAGACAGGCTCGGCTGATGACCGAGAACACAGGGTATCGAAAATGACTTTGAAACTTTGTACTGTTTCACTGTTCGTGGTCTTGACCACCTCGACATTGGCTGCAGGAGCAGGACGCCTTGCAATTGCCGATGGTGTTGCGACCGAAGTCGTCTTCTTGCTCGAAGCACAAGATCGCGTCGTAGGCGTCGACGAGACTTCGCGTTTCCCGGATGCAGCGCGAGAGTTGCCGCAGATCGGATACTTCCGACGGCTCTCGGCAGAGGGTGTGCTGTCGCTGAACCCGGATCTTCTGCTTGCTGCACCTTCGGCTGGGCCCACTGTCGCGCTGGAACAGATCAAGAGTGCGGGCGTCGAGGTCGTTAAGCTGCCAGAGGTCGACGTGCTAGACGACGTAGCACCGAAGGTTCTGGCAATCGGGGCGGCACTCGGCATGACGCCGAGAGCACTAGATCTGGCAGCTACGATTCGGGCAGATATCCGGGATCTGCGCGCGAATGTGCCAACGTGGGCCGTGGCGCCGCGTGTGCTGTTTGTGCTTGCAATTCGAGAGTCGGCGCCGCTGGTTGCCGGTTACGGAACAACGTCGGACGAGATCATCCGTGAGGCTGGTGCGATAAACGCCGCTAGCTTCGAAGGGTTCAAGCCGATGTCGCGAGAGGCGGTGATCGCAGCAGCGCCTGATCTTGTTCTGATGACCGACGAGCACAGTGTTGCTCTTGGGGGCGCTAACTCGATCCTGAAGCGCCCTGAGTTCTCATTGACGCCGGCTGGGCGGTCACAACGATCGCTTACCTTGCCCGCCCTTGCCGTGCTTGGCCTCGGCCCGCGCACACCCGGCGCGATCCGAACACTGCGTGAAGCCCTCGGTCCTTAACGCCGAACCTGTGAAGGCGGATAGCCGAATTGGCGGCTGAAAGCCGTGGCAAAATTCGCAGAGCTGCTATATCCCGCCAGTGCAGCTGCATCGGTGACGCTCGCCCCTTTGTCTCGGAGGGCGAGCATGGCGTGGATCAGGCGCTGCTGTCTGCGATACTCTCCGACGGTTAAACCAAATGCGTCGCGGAAACGCTCTTGTAGAACTGTCACGCTCATCCCGAGAGACCGGCCGATCTGCTCTAACGACAAATTGAGATCGAGCGAGCCATCGAGAAACTCACGAATTTCGCCCGCGCGGTCGATACGAATTCCGTCGACCTCCGGCGCAACCTCATCTTCAAACAGACCGAAGGCCTCCTGAACGATCTGAAGTGCTTTTTGCTGAGTCGCTAGGCGCGCCTGCATCTTAGTGGTTTCGATGGGCCTAATGTTGTCGCGTGAGTTGCGCAAGGTGCTCGGTGATGGACACCATTGTAATTGCGCCAGATGACGTTCACGAAATCTCACCAACGCAGTGGGTAGCACCAAGTCAAGGTTTTCGAACCACTCGGGTTCCAGCGTGATCCCGACTTTGCTGACGTGTCGCCCGCGCCGCGTGTGACGCTCCACTTTCGTATCGTGTGTCCGTGACCAGATAAGTCCGGTTTCAACATTCACGCCTTCATCAGCGCCGAGTTCCCAGATTTCGCCGTCGATTGTGAAAGCGACGTAGCCCTCAAGAAGAATAAAGATCGTAAGTGCAGGACCAACAGTGAACCGCGCTGTCAAATCCGAATTTTCCACTCCGCTAGTGACATGGACTCTCAGTCCATCGCTGAACTGATGAAGCGCAAATTCACCTCCCATAACGACGCATTCCGGTGAAAGGTCGCTGTGCCAGGCGCTCTGGTATCCCGACAACTTGCTGAGTCGTTCGATCTCGGAGACAAGCACCGGCTTGTCGCGGTTTCGTGCACCCCAGGATCTGTTCGACGCCATGTTCCGTTGGCCTGCAAAGGTAATCCGTGAGGAGCAAAAGGCCGTCCCCATCCCAGCGAACTATAAGCGAAGGCGTTTCTCGATTGAAAGACTCAAGAATACGGAGCCGAGGGGATGATGGGCATGCCATTAAAGGAGTTCGTTTGGTCACCGCATAAATTAGTGCGGAGCTTACTCGTGTTTGCCACGGCACTGTCGGCAATGGCCCCCTTGTGCCTTGCGCAGGAAACCGACGAGCTCGTCGCAGATGAAATCGTCGTTGAAGGGGATGCGGGTGTGGTGACTGAGGGTACCGGCAGCTACGCTGCGACTCGCGCAACGGTCGGTGGGCGTCAGCCGCAGGAAATCCGGGACGTCCCGCAGACAGTCAATGTGGTTACGCGCCAAAGACTGGACGATGCGGCGGCCACGACAATCGAGGAGGCTGCCTACGTTCTTCCTGGCTTGACGACTGCGACCGGAGACGGGTTTATGGGCTCACTCTACGCCCGCGGTCAGGAGGTCTTCCAGTATTACGTTGACGGCGCGCAACGTCCTTTTCTCAGCATTTATGGAACCGCGCCAGATTTGTTCTTCTTTGACCGCGTCGAGGTAGTCTCTGGCCCGTCCGGTGCCTTCCAGGGTTCGGGCGAACCGGTGGGTACGCTGAACCTCGTTCGCAAGCGCCCATTGTACGAACAGGAATTGACCCTCGGATCCGCGGTCGACACGTTTGGCGGATACCGAGGCGAGTTGGATTTCTCGACGCCGTTTGCCGATGATGGTTCGATCCGCGGCCGCTTCGCATTGATCGCCGAGGAAGGCGAGAGCTTCACAGACTTCGTCGAACAGGATCGCTACGCGGGTTATGGTACGGTCGAAGTCGACATTGGCGACAGCACGACATTCGCCTTCGGCACGATAATTGAACATGTCGATCGAGCTGGCTTCAGCGGGTTACCAACCTTCACCGACGGACGCCTACTCGATGTTCCGCGCGAAACTTTTTTCGGCTCGCTCTATAACGCATCTGACACCGATACCATCGAGTTCTTCGCGGAGCTGGAGCACGAGTTCGACTATGGTGGTGTCGCGAAGGCGACCGTTCGCCACTACCATCGCGAGACCAGCTTACTAAGCGCATTGCCCAATTCAGGCGTCGATCCAACGAGTGGGGACTTCACGCTCTTCAACTTTGCACGGGAGTTCGAAGAGAATGATCTCTTCGCGGATCTTAATCTGACATCGCCGTTTGCGTTCGGCGAGGTTAGCGGCGAGGTCGTCGTCGGGGCGGACTTCACGCGGTCTGAGCAGATCTTTATGCAGAACTTCGACTTCAGCATCCCGCCGCAGAATATCAACACGTTCGACCCGTTCAGCTTTACCGCACCGGACATCACGTTCCCGGGCGTGGGGCCGGGGTTTAGACTAAACATGGTTACCGAAACCAGCGAGTACGGGATTTACGCTCAGGGCCGCGCCGAAGTGCTACCGGGGCTGAAGCTGAATGTTGGCGGGCGCTACAGCATCTACGAGTTCGAGGAGAAGGATACTGGTCGTGATGTGATCCGTGGTGAAGCAGAGGAGACGAACTTTGCGCCATATGCTGGGGTCACTTATGATGTTATCGATAACATAACGCTCTACGGCAGCTTTGCGTCGATCTTCCAGCCGCAGCCATTCGCACCGTTGGTCGTGGGTGGTCAGGTTGAACCGCGCAAGGGCCGCCAGTTGGAAGGCGGCATCAAAGCCGAGTTCTTCGACGGCAACCTGCAAGCGCAAGCATCATACTACAGGATCCGTGATAGGAACCGCGCGATAGAAGACCCGGCCAACTTCGGGTTCTTCGTCGGAACCGAAGAGGCTCGGACCCAAGGCTTCGAGTTTACGCTTCAAGGCAGCCCGTTCCCGGGCCTGGAGCTCAGCGCGGGCTATGCGAATGTAAATACCGAACTGCTAAACGACCCAAGCCCCGAAAACACCCTCGTCGCATTCGGCAAATATACGTTCAGTGAAGGCATATTGGACGGATTAAGTTTGGGCGCTGGCGTACGAGCCGCGAGTGGTTTCGACAATCTCAGCGGCACCACATTCATTGAGGCGCCAGGATACACCGTGTTTGATGCGCTTGTCGGCTATGAGTTAACCGAGGAGATTGCCTTGCAGCTCAACATCCGAAACCTGCTTGACCGAACTTACTACGAGCGCGTGAACGAGGTGAGCCGCGGCAATTTCTTCGGTGAACCTTTAAACGCAACCCTTCGTCTGATCGCAACCTTCTGAGGATACGATGCCAACAGCCACGAGCCAGTTCGCGACGCCCAACGCCTCGCGCTATCTCAAGCAACTTTGCAAACACTTCGCCCATAAGGTTGAGTCAGAGTTTTCCGCGTCCGAGGGCAGCGCGGAACTGCCCGGGGGCAAGCTGGTGCTTACTGCCGACGCCAACGCGCTTTCGATCCGGATCGAAGGTGAAGACGCCAAGGGCATGACCAAAGCACGTTACGTTCTAGAGGATCATCTAGTTCGCTTCGCATTCCGGGAAGAACTTCTAGGTCTGCATTGGAAATTCCATCGGGGATTTTGACCCACATGTGGCAGGTCTGAGCGCTTCAAAAGTCATCGAACTGGGATGGCCTTTCGTACTTTCGCGAAGGCACTCGATTCATGTTTACACTGCCATAGACCTGAGGCAGAAAGCTTCTAACGCAGACTTAGCTAGCACTCGCGAGCTGATTTTATTCAGAACGGGAGCTAGCCATGGGTCGAATAACTTCACGCACAATTCAGGGTGTCCTGCTGGGCGATCAGCGGACGGATCAGGTTCTGCTTCTACAGGACTTAAATGGCGACGGCGATAGCCAGGATGCCGGCGAGATCGGTGTCTTCTTCGACGAGACGAACGCTGCGGGGCTGGCATCTCCGACAGGGAACGTCCTCAACGTCCATCAGGCCTCGGACAAGTCTGTCTACGTCGGCGACGGCAACACCGACGCTGTCTACCGACTCGAGGATATCAGCAATGACGGCGACGCGAACGATGCTGACGAGGCCACGATCTGGTTTTCGGCGGCGAACGCCGGTGGCCTGACTCTTCCGACGCCAAACGGCATCCACGAGGGGAGCGACGGCGCTATCTATATTGTGAACGCAGGCACCGGCTCGTTACCGACCGATGCGATCTACCGGACTGTGGATCTGAACGGTGACGACGATGCTGAGGATGCGGGCGAGGCGACGCTTTGGCTCGATCTGGCCTCGATCATTCCGACTTCCTCAGCCTTCGATATCGTCTTCGACGGTGACGTCGCCTACGTGAATGACACGGCGGGCGGCGAGGACAATGTCGTGTTGCGCATCGAGGATGTCGACGGAAGCGGTTCGATAACCGCCGAAGAGCTCACCGTCTTCCTGAGCGAGAGCAACGCCTTTGGAGCGCCGGTCGGCTTTGCAAACGCCTTAGCTCCGGACGGCGCCCTGCTGACCCTCACGGATATTGCCAACCCGGGCCCAGCGGTGATCTATCGGCTGGAAGATCTGGACGGCTCGGGCAGCATCGACTCCGCCGAGGAAGCCATCGAGATCTGGAACGCCACGACACTCGATCTCGCTTTCCAAACCTTCGTAGCTTTCTCGCTCGCCGCGGACGAGGACGGCACGCTAGCGCTCACTTCGGATAACAGTGTCATCACGCTGACCGACGTCAACGGCGATGGCGACTATCTGGATGACGGCGAGACGGTGATCTCCGCCTCGGAAGATCTCGGCGATCCGATCGACCGGCCACGCGCACTTGCGTTCTACGAAGGCGCGCCGCAGCCGGTGGCCAGCCTCGTGGGCACGGGAAATCAGTTCTCGGCCTTCCTCGATACCGATACGAACACGCTCTACACGACGGGGGCGAACTTCTTCGGGCAACTCGGTAACGGAGCTGAGGGCTTCAACATCGAGCAGCCGCGCCCGGTAACACTTCCCGAGGGCTTCGCTGAGACCATCACCTCGGTTGCTGTCGGCCAGATCCACTCGACCTTCCTGACGGAGACCGGAGACGTCTACGCGTGGGGCTTCAACAACAACGGCTCGCTGGGCCTTGGCGACGAAGAAAACCGTACGGTGCCGGAGAAGGTGACGACGCTGGATGATATCAACGTCGTGGCAGTCGAGACCGGAAACGGCGTCTCCTACGCGATCACGGACACCGGCGCGCTTTACGGTTGGGGTTTCAACACCAACGGACAGTTGGGCCTCGGCGATCGCGACGAGCGGTTGGTGCCGACACTGGTCGAGGCGCTCTCGGACGAGACCGTTGTTGCAGTGTCCAGCGGCACATCCTACACGCTGGTTCTGACCGCCGATGGCCAGGTCTACGGGTTCGGCTCGAACAGAGACGGTCAGCTTGGCTCTCCAGATGGATTGGAGCCCGATGGTTCGACTATGACGCGCGTGCTCTCTCCGGTGCTGGCCGACGGTCTGCCAAGCGACATCGTGGCGATCACCGCGGACACGAACACCTCCTATGCCGTAACCTCTGATGGCCGGGTATTCGGTTGGGGTGAATCCAGGTTCGGACAATTGCTGCAAGGGACCGACCAGGGTGATGGCACATTCGATCCAGATACCACCGATGTGCTGGTTCCGATCGAACTGACCGCCCTGCCGCCTGGCGTGATCGATGTGAAGGGCGGTGCAAGATGGGGCGCTGCGCTAACCGAAGAGGGCGACGTCTACCTCTGGGGTCCGAATGATGAGGGTCCCACGGGCGGTCTTGGCGGCGACCCGGCGATCGAGAGCGATTTCAGTTTCTTCCCGGTCAAGATTGCGGAGTTGGACGACCCGAAGATCGTGGAGATCCAGACCGGGCCGAACGCGATCGTGGCGCGCGCCGAGGATGGCAGCATCTTCACATGGGGCATCAACGGTGATGGGCGGTTGGGCTTCGACAGTAACGGCGAAACGGTCTATTTCCCGCAGGAGATCGATCTGGAAGCAGACATCGCCCCGTGGCTGATTTCGGCGGACCCAGGGGACAATGGCCGTGACATCTCGAACGATACAAGTCTGACGTTCAATTTTACCGAAACGGTGATCGCTGGCGAGGGGGCAATCAGGCTCGTCAATCGTGATACTGGCGAGGCGACCGAAATTGATGTCGACGACCATCTGCTCGTCGATTTCGACGGTACTACGGTGACCGTCACACCGCCGGAGCATCTTGTGGCGGACGCCCGTTATGCGGTCGAAATCGACGCCAGTGCTTTCGTTGGGGAGGACGGTGATCCATATGCCGGGATCGACACAGGAGACACCAGTACATTCAACTTCACCGCGGCCGAGACCGCCGCCGCGTCGCCGGATGACCTGCGTGGTACGTTCCGCGATGATCTTTTGCGTGGCGGCGCTGACAACGACCACATCAACGGCAAGTTCGGTGATGATCTGATCTCGGGCGCAGGTGGCAACGATCGTCTGCGTGGTGGACTTGGCGATGACCAGATACTGGGTGGCGAGGGTAACGATGATATGCGTGGCGGCTTCGGACGAGACGACCTGGAAGGCGGCGCGGGTGACGATAACCTTCGCGGCGGGCTTGGCAGGGACCGGCTAGACGGCGGTGCGGGCAACGATGAGATGCGGGGTGGCTTCGGTCATGACACGTTCGTCTTCAACGGCGGACATGATGAGATCATCGACTTCGATGCCGGTGGCGGCTGGTGGTGGTGGCGCCGACCGGGCGAAACCATCGAGATCTCGATCGAGGGGGTAACAACATTCGAGGAGCTCGAAGCTGTCGCGACGCAGGAAGGCAGAGACGTTGTACTGACTTTCTCCGAGACCGACAGCCTGACGCTCAATCGTACATGGTTAGCAGAGCTTGACGAGAGCCATTTCGAGTTTGTTTGAGGGGGAGAGCGGCGGGCGGTATCAAGGACGCCGCCCGCCGGTTTTCTCCGAAGCTGCAGATACCGAATGGTTAAACTGATCGAACTTTATTGTATCGCAGCTTGATGAACGTTGTAGCCCTGATGCTCATTGTGTGTGCCTTGCTCGCCGGTACGACACTCTTCGCAAAACTTCTGGGGATGGGGCCAGAGGGGCTCGGCCTTCACCCTCTACAGGTTAGTGCCGGGCGCTTTGTTTTCGCATGGATCGCGATCGCGGGCTTTGCGGTGCTGCGCCCGCCATCCATTCAGGGGGCCAA
>ERZ1740062.541-NODE-541-length-19901-cov-4.997934_pt1 | contig 19901 bp, 16 predicted proteins | sample MGYA00581741_ERZ1740062 | MGnify/ENA primary metagenome ERZ1740062 (study PRJEB43018, sample SAMN04849747) | marine metagenome | isolation source: floating plastic debris | place: Pacific Ocean | collected 2008-09-01 | study: EMG produced TPA metagenomics assembly...
TATGGGAAAATATGCTATTGGATAATCCTTTTGGGAATATCAGTGCTGCTTCCAAAGCAAAGTCAGATGATACTTCAGTCAGCGTAGCTTCGGTAGTCAACAGCTCATTTAAATTGGCGATTTCAGCATAGGGTCCTTTCACAATAACGGAATCAGGTGAAATCTTCAATTGCCCTTCCAATAAAAAATTCGGTTCTAACTGAAGATTCAGCTGCGGCCTTACGGCAAGCTTTTTTCGTTCTACCTGATATAAATCCACTTTCAAACGTTCCCGGTCCAAATCCAAAACGGAGACCTGTTGCGAAAACTGTCGTTCCATTTGTTTGAGCACCGAAGATTTGGTCAAATAGAAGTTTGGGTTTTGGAAGCTGACCTCGGAAACATCCAAAACAATGTTTTTCTTGAACAGTTTGAAATACAACAGACGAAAACCGCTTGTGCGAATCTTGGTTTCCATGATTTGAACCGCATCGTTGCCCAAAAGCAAGCTATCGGGAACGCTTTTATACTCCAACGTAACATCCGTTCGGGTTTCATACGGTTCGGATAAATTGCTCAAGAACCAAGACACGAGGGCAAGAAATAAGAAAAGGGAAAATACCTTATTTTTCTGCCGTTCTGTCCTTCAAAAAGTCCTTTGTAATCCAATTAGGGTCGTTTAAAAAACAATTTTGGGAAAATTGTTTGAGGTTCCTTAGCACTAAAATTAACCAAGATTGTGGATTTAAGAAAACCGTAGCCATAACCAGCGAATTGAATCAGCACCGCCCAAAGTGACATTATCGCCACGAAAATATCTTGATTGCGAATTAGAGAATGGAAAAACAAAAGTGAAAAATAAAGGCCGTAACCTAATAATGGCAGGTGATACCCAAAAACTGCCAAGACTATGGCCGTCAGTAATCCCAACATAAAAAATGTTGGAAACCAGTAGGTCAGACGTTTGGTTTTCGGATGCCATTTGTTCAAAATAGGACGTACCATCCCAAACTTATTGACTTGAATCCAAAATTTGTTCCAGTCAATTCTCCGCTTGTGGTATACGAAGGCCTTGGGAAACAACCGTGTGGTAAAACCTGCATTCCAAATACGAAAGGTTAGGTCTGGGTCTTCTCCTGGATGAATTTGACCAAAACCACCTACTTTTTCAAAGGCGGTTTTCGAAATCCCCATATTGAAACTTCTGGGTTGAAAGCGGTCCACAGCTTTTTTTCCACCACGAATACCCCCCGTGGTGAAAAAAGAGGTCATCGCATAATTGATGGCCTTCTGTACTTTCGAAAATGACTCATGGGCATTATCTGGACCACCAAAGCAATGCACAAAATCAGTATCCAATTCACGCTTTACGGCTTCCAAATATTGTGGAGGGAGAATGCAATCCGAATCCAAAATGATAAAGTAATTCCCTTTGGCATGTTTCATTCCATAATTCCGGGAATCGCCAGGACCGCTATTGGGTTTCTGGAAATAGGAAATATCCAAAAGGTCGCGATACCACTCTACTACCCGAGACGCATCCAAAGTGGAACCATCTTCAATTACTACCACCTCAAACGGTTCTTGGGATTTCTGCTCCACCATGCTGTTCAACAAGTCGTCAATTTCGTCAGGTCTATTGTAGACCGGAATGATGAAAGACAGTTTGTATTCCATGGTTCTGGGTTAGCGGTAATCCGCTTGAGTTGAATGAGACTTATTCCGAAAAATGATCAACCACTTCCTGGCTCACACCAGTATTGGAGAAACCACCGTCATGGAATAGATTCTGCATGGTTACTTTGCGAGTCAAATCCGAGAACAGGGAAACGGTGTAGTCAGCACAATCTGCTGCTGTAGCATTTCCTAGAGGAGACATTTTTTCAGCGTAGCTGATGAATCCATCAAACCCTTTCACACCCTGACCGGCAGTAGTCGGCGTTGGCGATTGTGAAATCGTATTCACGCGTACCTTGTGCTCCTTACCGAAAAAGTACCCAAAACTTCTAGCTACAGATTCCAAATAGGCCTTATTGTCGGCCATATCATTGTAGTCGGGAAAAGTACGTTGCGCAGCCATGTAGGTCAAGGCGACAATACTACCCCACTCATTCATTGCGTTCGCTTTGTATAGGGTCTGCATTACTTTATGAAATGAAAGTGCAGAAACATCCCAACCTTTAGCGGTGAAATCGTATTTCTCATCGGTATAAGCGCGTCCTTTTCTAACGTTGACGGACATCCCAATCGAATGCAATACAAAATCCAATTTTCCACCTAAAAACTCCATGGATTTGTCTACTAGATTTTGCAAATCTTCCTCATTCGTCGCGTCTGCGGGGATGATTTCGGAATTGGTTTTTTCGGCCAATGTTTTGATTTGCCCCATGCGCATGGCAATAGGTGCATTGGTCAACACAAATTCTCCTCCTTCTTCATGAACTCTTTCTGCTGTTTTCCAAGCGATTGAATTTTCATCAAGCGCACCGAAGATGATGCCTTTTTTTCCTTTGAGCAGATTGTACCCCATATTGCTAGCTATTGATTTAGGCGCCAAAGATATCCATTCTTTCTGATTTAAGAACTCTTAATGTAATTCTCAAGATTGCCCCAAAAGTGATTTCGCGTGTGCCATGGCTGAATCCGAAAGCGTTTTGCCACCCAGCATCTCGGCAAGTTCTTGAACCCGTTCCATAACATCGAGTTGCTTCATTTGCGTAAAGGTCTCCCCTTCCCGCTCCTCTTTGTATACTTTGTATTGGTGCTTTCCTTTTGATGCCACTTGCGGCAGGTGGGTTATGGAAAATACTTGCATGGTATGCCCCATGTCTTGCATGATTTCGCCCATTTTGTTGGAAATCTCTCCTGACACGCCAGTGTCAATCTCATCGAACATAAGGGTTGGGAGCTTTTCATACTCTGCCAAAATGGATTTGATAGTCAACATAATACGACTCAACTCCCCTCCCGAAGCTACTTTTTTCAACTCACCGTAGTCAGAACCTTGATTGGCGGAGAACAAGAAAACCAATTCATCTTTTCCATGACTGTTGAAAACCTCTGCTGGGGAAATATTGATTTTGAAGGTCGCTGAAGGCATGCCCAGGTCATATAGTTTTTCCTGTAACATGGTCTTCAATTTGGGAATGACGGCATTCCTAGCATCTCGAAGGGCAATGGCCCGTGTTTCCAAATCAGCTTCCAATTGGGCAACAATACTTCGCTTCGCTTCAATATTTGTGTCGATATTGACTACGGCTTCTACCTTTTCAGCCAGATTCTGCTTTACTTCCAGCAAGCCAGTTATGGAGTCTACTTGATGCTTTTTTTGAAGGTCATATACTTTTTGCAAAAGGGCATTGACCTGGTCCAGTTTTTCGGGATTTGCCTCCACACTATCTGAAAGCTGTTCTAATTCAGCAACCATATCGTCCATTTCAATATGAACCGATTCCATTCGCTGTGAAAGATTTTCATACTGTTTTCCAAAGTCGGAAAGATTTTGAAGCGCTCTTCGCAAGGTATCCAATTGCGCAAGTACACCAACAGTCTCCGCCTGTAAAACTTGATTGGCTTCAGATAGTTGTTGAATAATCCGTTCTACATTATCCAATTGTTGTTGTTCTGCTTCCAATTGGGATAGCATTCCTTCTTGAAGATTTGCGGATTCCAATTCTTCCAACAAAAAAGTGTTGTAATCGTGTTCTTTGAGAGAATTGCTCTGAAAATCCTCTAACTCCTTCAACTTCGCCTGTTCTGCACGATACTGTGCCAAAACCTTTCGATAATCCTTTAAACGGTCCTGGTTTTTCGCCAAGGCATCCACCACCCGTAATTGAAAGGCGTTATTGGTCAACTGTAAGGTTTGGTGCTGGGAATGCACATCAACCAATTGCGAACCGAGCTTCTTTAAAATGTCCAAAGTTACCGGGGTATCATTAATGAAAGCTCTGGACTTTCCGCTAGGCAGAATCTCTCGTCTCAAAATGCTTAGGGTCTCAAAATCCAAATCATTCTCCTGAAAGAAACGTTCAAGTTGGTAACTGGCGATATCAAATTCAGCCTCAATAATACACTTTAAAGAGTCGTTTCTTAAGGAAGATAAATCAGCCCGATTACCCAAGGCCAATGAGAGTCCACCCAACAAAATAGATTTTCCCGCACCGGTTTCACCGGTAATGGTGCTGAATCCGTCGGTAAAATCTACCCGGATGTCATTTATGAGTGCGTAATTTTTAATGGAAAGTTGAGTGAGCAACCCGTTATCTTTTGGGATAAAGATAAACGTCTTTCTAGAAATGGACTAGTAATTTATTTCATTCCAAATGTTGGAATAAAACGGTGCCACACGATTTAACGTCTCTTTGAGTTTGACGATATCTACTTTGGGGCCATCTGAGAAAATATTCTGGATTTCCTCAGATTTCGCATCAAAGAAAGTCTGAATCAAAAAGGCATTTGGTCTTCTTTTGATAAGGGTTTCAAACAGGCGCAAACTTCCAGCAATCACTTGCTTACCAGTACTATTGTTGTCGCCTAAAATATCCAATCCCTTGCGGTGGTAATTATACATGGCAATGCGGTACTCACGAAAACTATTGCTTAACAAGTTGTCTATTAACTCAAAACGGGTACGTTGTCCCGTTTCTTGGTTCCAACCGGAAAAATTGGAGCCTTGCGCTTGGGTAACTATATTTTGAGCTTTTCTATAGAATTCATCTCCCCCTTGAAGGGAGAATGTATCGGCATCCAAACCTAAAATCACGTAGACATAATAGGTCAGAACCCCTATAAGATTGGATTCAAACACATTTTCATTGTACACCAAGGGTTGAAATTCTTGGTATTGAAAATTGAAGGCATTGTCCTTGAAATTGAATACTGGGCTTTCGTAAGAGGTATTGTAAACTGGCCGTGATGACTGTATTTGAATATTGGCTTCAAAGCGGTCGGATTCGTATTGGGTAACCGTTATGAACATTCTTGCGTTCACCCGCTCATTTTCGTTGTAGACCCTGTCCGTCCATTTGCTCTTGTTCACAAAATCGTTCAAAGAGCGCTCCAGGGTTCTAAAAATTTGTTGATTGGTTTGGTTGACTTGGTCCGAGTTGACCACCACCTCACAATTCAGCTCCTGTGCTCTAGTGTAAACAGCAACCAATAAAAAAATAAGAATAGGGATTTTTCTACCCATCGATACGTAAAAGTATTTCGCTCCAAATATCAGAAGCCACTTCTGGCTTCGTCTTCAAAGCAAACGTTTTTATCGTGGAATTCTTATCGATGAACGTTATTTTGTTGGTATTTCCACCAAAACCTGCGCCTTTGTCATTTAGGGTGTTCAATACGATGGCATCTAGGTTCTTGCGCTGGAGTTTTCCTTTGGCGTTTTCCAATTCATTTTCAGTTTCCAAAGCAAAGCCCACTAAAAACTGTTTTTTCTTGATTTCTCCCAAGGATTTCAGAATGTCAGGATTGCGTTCCAATACCAAAGTTAAGTCGCCTTCCTTCTTCTTCATTTTTTGTTCGGAAACGTTTTTAGGGCGATAATCGGCCACCGCGGCGGCGGCTATCATAATGTCTGAAGTCTCAAAATGTGCATGGCAGGCCTCATACATGTCCTGAGCCGAGGTGACATCAATTCGATTGATATTTGGATGCGTTGCCGAAAGTTGGGAAGGTCCTGATACCAAAGTTACTTCCGCACCGAGATTAGCAGCGGTTTTGGCCAATTCAAACCCCATGGTTCCGGTAGCTCTATTCCCTAAAAAACGAACAGGGTCCAAGGCCTCATGGGTTGGTCCGGCCGTAATCAATACTTTTTTGCCGTGCAGTGGCGATTTTTTCAAAAGATTGTATTCCAGAATCTTCACAATATTTTCTGGTTCTGCCAGACGTCCCAAACCACTCAATCCACTGGCCAGTTCACCAGACTCTGCTGGAATCATGACATTTCCGAAAGATTGGAGCTTTTCAAAGCTTTCCGTAGTGGAAGGATGACGGTACATGTCTAAATCCATCGCCGGCGCAAAATATACTGGACATTTAGCGGAGAGGTACACTGCCAACAAAAGATTATCGCAGGTACCATTGGCCATTTTGGAAAGTGTATTCGCGGTAGCTGGTGCTATAACCATGAGGTCGGCCCAAAGCCCCAAATCCACATGGTTGTTCCAAGAAATACTGTCGTCGTCTTCTTTCACAAAATCCATTAGTACCGGATTCTGGGAAAGGGTGGATAAGGTTAAGGGAGAAACAAAAGCGGCAGCGCTTTCAGTCAAGACTATTTTGACCTGCGCTCCCGCTTTTATCAATAATCGTGTGAGAAAGGTAGTCTTGTACGCGGCGATTCCTCCTGTAATACCCAGAAGGATTTTTTTTCCGCGCAACATATTAGGCGTCTTTCTCTGTATTACGGTGATAAATCTTGTCTTCCAACCATTCGATAACCGCCAAGGCATGCGGTTTTGGAAGTTTTTCGTAAAACTTGGATACTTCTATTTGTTCCTTGTTTTCAAATACTTCTTCCAAACTATCGCTGTACGTAGCAAACTCCTCAAGCTTCTCCAGAAGCTCTTTTTTGATTTCAGAATTAATCTGAATGGCTCTTTTGGCCGTTATGGATATCGCTTCGTAAATATTGTCCGTCTTTTGGTCAAACTCATTACGATTGAGCGTTTTGGTTGAAACCGGCGCTTTGGTGTTTTTTAAATCCTGCATATGCTTCTTCAAATTATAAGGTTACCGAGAAAGTCCTATACTCTTCCTTTCTCGCTGTACTTTGGCAAAAAGGTTATCGGCCTTTTTCTTGAATTGTGTTTCAGGGAAATACTTCATTAACGTATTGTACGCTTCTTCAGCTTTTTCCAGTCTTGCTGCTTTTTTTCCAGGTGCACTATTTAAGGCCAAAGCTGTGGTAGCTTCAATTTTATAATATAAGGCCTCCTCGCGATATACTGAACCGGGATTATCTGAAATAAAATTGTCCAAAGCCGTGATGGCCGAAATTAAAATGGGGAAATTAAACTGCCCCAACTTGTTGAACTGCTTTGCTATTTCAATTTGTTTTTTCTCCTTTTTTGTCGTCAACTCCTTTGCCATCTTATTGGCTTCCTCAAAAAATTCAGATTCAGGATAGGTGTTGATAAAGGTTTGCAATTTGGACAAGGCCTTATCCGTATCAGTCTGGTCCAAGGAATATCTGGGAGAAAGGTAGTAGTAACTTTTCGCACCCAAGAAAGAGGCTTCTTGAATCTTATCACTTTTCGGATACGATTTTACGAAACGCTCAAACTGATATCCCGACAAATAAAAGTCTTCATTTTTGAAGTAGGTATCCGCATAAAAGAACATCACACGCTCTCCTTGGGGTTTACCGACGTATCTTGGTGCTATTTGCTCAAACAATCGTTGCGCGCGCTTGTAGTCTCCTTCATTGTAATACTTCTCCGCTAATTCATATTTGGCTTTGATATCATCCTCCTTGAGTACCTTTTGGTATTCACTACAGGAAAAGGTGACCGCTCCGATAAGAATTATAAGGCTAAGTTGTGTTGCTTTCTTCAAAAACATTTTGCAAAAATAGAAATTCCAGTGGATTATGGAATGTATTACATATCCAAATTTAACGGGATAGTAGTATGCCCAAACGATTTTAAAGAAGCTTTAACCTTTTTAAGAAGCTAAATCCACTGCAAAATGTTGTTCCATAAAGCCCGAAATACGTTGCGTAAGATTTTCCGAAGCTTGCATCAAAGGCAAACGCACACCAGCTTGTATCAAGTTTTGATGCGCCAAAACCGTTTTGATTCCAGCAGGGTTTCCTTCCTCGAATATCAAACGCATCAACGGACTCAATTGGTGATGAATGGCATAGGCTTCTGCGGTAGCATTTTGCAATCCCAAACGAATCATTTCCGAAAAAGCACTAGGCAAACCTTGTCCCAAAACCGAAATTACCCCAGCTCCACCGGCAAGCACCGTAGGAAGGGCGGTAAAGTCATCCCCAGAAATAACCATAAAACCTTCGGGTTTGTTTCGGATGAGTTCGGAAACTTGAACCATATCGCCACAGGCTTCTTTCAAACCAATGATATTACTTTGCGTTCGTGCCAAACGTACTACGGTATCCGGAGCCATATTGCTTCCTGTTCTGGAAGGCACGTTATACATGATTATAGGCAATGAAGATACACTCGCTACCGCTTTAAAATGTTGGAAAATGCCTTCTTGGGTGGGTTTGCTGTAATATGGGGAAACTGAAAGTATCCCGTCATAGCCTGCCAAATCTGTATTTTGGAATTGTTGACAAACCAAACGAGTGTTATTACCGCCGATACCCAAAACCAGTGGTTTGCGATTCCGGTTGATTTCTCTAATGGCATTAGCCACCTGTTGTTTTTCTTGTGTATCCAATGTTGCGGTTTCCGCGGTAGTACCCAAGGCCACCAAATAATCAACACCACCTTGAATGCAGTGCTCTACCACTTGTTCCAAAGCGGTAAAGTCAATTTCCTGATTTTCATCAAAAGGGGTTACCAACGCAACACCCGTACCCATCAACTGTTCCATTATAACTCGTTTAGAACGGTTAAATACTTTTTCAATTCAGTTTTGAATACGTTGAAGTTTTGAAAGGGTGTATGTAGAATAAGGTCGTTAAATTTCGTGTCTACGGCACCAAAACCTACTTTGAGTCGCGCCATGGTTTTAATGGACAACAACTTCATCAACAGATTATCCTCTTCGTAATAATTGATGAGTAAATCGTATTCCCTTCCCAAAAATTCAAGAACGTATCCATTTTCAATTTCTCCCTTCCAACCCAAATCTTTATCTGAGAAAATTTGGATGGCGTAGGGCGAGTTGTTATCAAAGTCGCGGCGGTATCCAATAATTTTAATGGCATTTGGTCTAAGGGAGAATTCCTCAATAAGCTCGTAGAAAATGTCTGGTTTCGAAAACCTATCGGTATCTACAATGCAGCCGATACTGGTAATTCCCTTTTCCCTATCTACCAGCACAGGTGGCTTTGCCAACTCTTCTTGTAGATATTTCAATCCCGATTTAACCTTAAATTTATCTTGGATTCCTCTGAAAAGCATATTTTTCGGCCTTTGTGCAAAGGTAAAACTTCTCCTAAGATAACATTACAAAGATACGTTCGGTGACATACTCAAAAATCAAACAATTTGTTATAATTGCAACAATGGTATTGACATGGGGTTGTAAGCAACAAAAAGTGCAACTCCAAGATATCGCTGGAAAGCAGATTACCATTGACTCCACCCAAATTGCTGTAGATTCTATTCAAGAGTGGATTGCCCCCTACAAAAAAAGTGTAGATGATGTTTTGGATGCCCCACTCGCCTATTCTCCAAAAGCATTATCCAAGAATGATGGCCTTAAAAACACCTCGATGGGAAATTTTTTCTCCGATATGGTCTTGGAAGAGACCCGTGCTTTGTTTGAAAAGCAAAACAAACCAAAAGTGGATTTCGTGGTTATGAACCATGGCGGGATTCGTGCAGTACTGCCTAAAGGCTCGATCAATGCCCGAAATGCTTATGAAATCATGCCTTTTGAGAATTTTATTTCGGTGGTGGAACTCAATGGTACCCAAGTAAGGGATTTGGTTCGTTTCTTGGTCGCCTCAGAACGGCCCCATGGTGTCGCCGGAATTACCATCCAATTCAATGCAGATAAAACCTTACGGTCTATTGACATCAACGGCGAACCTTTTGATGAAAGTCGCCATTACCACGTTGCCACTTCTGACTATTTGGTTACCGGGGGTGCCGAAATTGGTTTTTTTCCAGAAGTAGAACAGGTTTTTGAAACCGAATACCTTTTGCGAAATGCCATTATTGACCATTTTAAGGCCAAGGATACCTTAACGGCAGAGGTTGACCAACGCTTTATCCAATTCCAAAATTGATATGAAAAGAAGAACCTTTTTACGAAATACCGCAGCTTCTGCTTCTTTGTTATCCGTTGGCGCCCTGGGATTGGAATCTTGCGCAATGACCCGAAAAAAGCAAGTCACCATTCTGCATACGAATGATGTGCACAGTCATATTGAACCGTTTCCGGATACACATTCGCGTTGGCCCAATTTGGGCGGGGTTGCCCGTAGGGCGAGTTTGGTGGGACAAGTTAGAAATGAAAATCCAAACACCTTGCTGCTCGACGCCGGGGATATGTTCCAAGGCACGCCCTATTTCAATTTTTATGGCGGGGAGTTGGAATTTAAACTCATGAGCAAACTTCGCTACGATGCGGCAACCATTGGCAATCATGATTTTGATAATGGCATCGATGGACTGCTGGCGCAAGTGCCGCATGCCAAATTCCAATTGCTGTCTGCCAATTATGATTTTTCGAACACCGTTATGGATACCTTCGTCAAACCATATCAGGTTTTTACGTTGGATGGCATTCGGGTTGGCGTTTACGGCGTTGGGATTGCCTTGGAAGGCCTTGTGTTGAAAAAACTGTACAAGGAAACCCAATATTTAGACCCTTTTGAAATGGCTTTGGATACCGAACGCATTTTGAAGGAAGATGAAGCCTGTGACCTCATCGTTTGTCTCTCGCATTTGGGTTATGATTATCAAAATCCAAACAGGGCTTCGGATACGCAACTGGCCGAGCGGACCGAAAACACCCACCTCATCATTGGGGGCCACACCCATACTTTTTTGGATAAACCCGACGTGCGTACCAATGCCAAAGGGCAACCTGTTTTGGTCAACCAAGTAGGTTGCTATGGGATTAACCTAGGGCGGATTGACTTCACTTTTGGCCCGGAAAGTTTGGAATCGGAAGGTTGGACGATTTCGGTGTAAACCTTCCATACATTCTTTTCTACTAGACATACAAGTTCTGGAGGATTTCTTTAGAATTTACCCTACTTTCTTTGAGGATATTTCTTTAAACACACTCACATGGAAAACGTACAAATCTTTTGGGACCCCAACGGCATTGAACTCGAACAACTTGGTAGAAAAACGAAATCAGGTGACCCCACCGACGGGGATACGCCTTATGTGCGCATGCCCATTCGCATGCTAGGCATTGACACACCTGAAACCAATTATCAAGGGGGCGAAACCACCGCGAACAACAAATTCGCTGACTTAAAAACCAAACTGGAATCTGGGGATTTTGATAATTGGATTGATGCGGGATTAAAAGCCCAATTACTCCCTAAGCTCACCAATGCGGGAACACTACAAATCAGTCAAGGGGAAGCGGCCAAAGTGGTTTTTAAGGATTTGTTGGATGTACGGCTCACCAAACCGGGAAGCAACACGCCGAGAAGTTTGTTCATTCGGTCGGCGGATGACCATTTCGACAGTTTTGGGCGATTGCTCGCCTACATTGCTCCAAACTATTCCAAAAACGAACTGGCAACCCTAACCGACGATGACCGAAAAACCTTCAATTTATTGATGCTGGAATCGGGTTGGGCCGCCAGTATCATCATTTACCCCAACCTGCCCAAGAACAAAGATTTGCGCATGGCACGTGAGGCTGTAAAAAATGCGAAAGCAAATGGACTTGGTGCTTGGAGCGATTCCAATATGCTCACAGGTTATGAATACCGTATGTGCATGAAACTGCACAAAGCCATGAAAGATGCGAAACCCAGCAATGGCTTTTTTATCAAAGAATCGAGTTGGGTGACTCGTTTTTGTGTGGACATGACCACCTTAAAGGTGTACACCCCTCAAAAATATTACCAAGTGGAACCGCACAACCGTATTTTCATTTGGCCCAAAGATGTAAGGCAAGCCGTGGGTGAATTGAATTTGATTGCGGCGGAGTAGTCCTTCGCGGCTGCGCCGCTTCGGACTATAAGGGTAAAAGGATGAAAGGGTAAGGATTGGTCCTTCGCGGTACTTAGACTTCAGACGTAAGATTTCAGAAGTAAGACTTTTGATTTTTGGTTTTTATTGCTTGGTGCTTGATTGTCCTACGCTAGCATTCTTCGCTGAAGTAGCTCGGCTACGAAGGCTGAAAAGCTTCGGACCACAAGGGTGTCTGATGTCTGATGTCTGATGTCTGATGTCTGATGTCTAAAAAGAAAAAACCGCAAACTGTTAAGAATCTGCGGCTTTTCGTTTTTACTCATTTACCTGTTTATGGGCAAACAGCAGGGTCTGAACCATCATCTTCGATATTCCATCCTCTACCCAGCAAATTGCTTCTTGCAACATTCGCTGAGCATAAATATTTTAACCCAACAGCGCCTAATGTGATATCTCCAGGAATATCTCCTTGACCATCCCAACCAATTAAGGTATTTGAATAATTCTCAGACGACATACTAGTGTCATTAAACATATTGCTCATGTTTTCCGTGCTTGAAATATTCCAGCTTCCAAGGTTTTGGTTAAAACTGGAGGCGTTCTCAAACATGCGTGTAAAACTGGTGACTTCGGAAACATCCCATGAGCTGATATTTTGATTAAAATCACTAGCGCCTCTAAACATCAAAAACATGTTGGTCACCTTGTCAGTTTTCCAATTGCCTATGTTTTGGTTAAAGGCTTTGGCATTTTGAAACACCGCTGCCATATTCACAACATTTGAGGTGTCCCAGGCTCCAGTACTCGAATCAAAGTCAATTTCTTGGTTAAAGCTCTCAGCACCATTGAACATTCCATTCATGTCTATTACGTTTGACGTATTCCAGTTTCCCATTGCACCATTAAAAGCTACTGCATCCCTAAAAGTTTCTGACATGTTCACCACATTGACAGTGTTCCAATTACTTAAATCACCGCTAAAGCTTGTTGCATTTCGAAACATCCCTGCTAAACTTTCAACCTTCTCCAAATTCGGTGCATCGAGAGCCATGTAATCGGATAGATTGATGCATAATCTAAAGGCTTCTTCAAAACTTTCCCATGAAATGGCACCCCATTGATTGATGCTTGTCAAAGCTTTTCGGGAATCGTCCAAGCCATCCTGAACACCTTCATACATTTTTATCGCAGGAAACGCCCCTTTTATAGCCACCGTATAGGTGTCTTCTGTATCGTACACATGGGATGGGTTGTTGGCCAAATCGACAAAGGTTTCTTCATCAGAACCGTCGCCCCAGTCAATGGTAAAATTATAATCCAAGGTACTATCAGTGCCAATGACCAACTCGAACCCGTCTGCAGGGGTTTTCCAAGTGGTGATAAACGATTCTGGGTCTTCGAATAGGTTTTCAATGACATTGTTTACGGTAATTTTGATTTCAGCAGAGGCATTTTTATCCCCATCAGACACGCTGACGGTGATATTATGTTCTGTAGTGGTTTCATAATCCAGCGAAGCACCGGTTTCTAAACCAAGATTACCGTCTTCCGAGATTTTGAAAAGATTATCGGAGTTTGACACGATTTCAAAGGTCAAATCATCACCATCTGAGTCTGTGGCGGTTACTTCAGCAAAGGTTTCCGCATCTGAAATGTCTTCAAAAACGGAATAGGTCTGTGAAACGATTTGAGGAGCTGTATTTTCCGACTCTGGACTTGGGTTAACGGGTGTCGTGCCACCATCATCGCTGCTGCATGATAACAAAAAAGTTCCAGCAACAAGGGCTAACAAAATTGTATTTAGTTTCATTTTATGATATTTAAATTGTCCAACCTAATCTTAGTAAGCTTAGGAGGAGATTATGTACTATTATCTAAGGTTAGGAAAGACGCCCAAGGTAACGGGCGCCTATCGATTTGAATGGATTATTGAAAGACTTCAAAAACGTAAATGCGCTCTTCACGTTCCACATCTTCAGTTTTTCTTCCAAACTGGACATCGCGATAGTCATCATAACGTGAAAACACATCGATATCTTCCAAGAGCAAAACGATACTGGCATCTTTAAAAACGATATCTGTTGCATTGAATACCTCACCGGTGGCGGTTACCACTTCAGTAGGTATTGGAGGAAAAGACACCTTATCATCTGCAGAATAGCTTCTCCACACAAAGTTGAAATCGTCACTTGCGGCAATTTGGCTTGTCATGCTCAAGAAATCGAAGTCATCACCAGAAGTAGCGGTAATATCCAATTGTGACATGGTTTTGTTGGTCGCCATGAGGGTTACGTCCATTTTGGTCATGGAGGTTAGAACTGCATTGTACGCTTCGTGCACATAGGTTTTGTTGTTGGCTTGCAACCTTGCGTTCGTATAGTAATGGTCAAAGACATTATCTGCTTCATTGGGCACATGAAAATTTGCTTCAAACGGCGCACCATTCAATACAATGTTTTGACGGTACACCGTCGTGGAAGGAGAAAAGCGTCCAGAGCTGGTATGCCCCTGTACTAGAAAACTAGCCGTGCTGTTTAAGTCATCATCAATAAAGGTATATCCTTGCATTGAAGTATTCATCTGATCTAAAAGCAAGTCGTGATTGTCCACGCTAAAAGGAGACGCCAAGTAGGACCCTTCTCCATTCGATTGCAAATACACGTAACCGATATCTAAATTTTCGTATACGGTAAAAGAGCGCTCAATTCCTTCGTCAATAGGGGTTGTATTTCCTCCAGAAAAAATCATGGCATAATCATGTTCGGGCACATTTGAAAAGGTCACCGCAGCATCACCCAACTCATTTCCAAAATCAATGCCCTGTGATGGCTTGGGAATAAAAATACCAGGAGTCACACTATGGTAAGTGGTAATTTCCCCAATGATCATGTCGCCCTTGACGTATTGCAGAAAGTGTACGTCAAAGGTTTCTCCATCAAAATCATCTGGCCGTGGTACCTTCTCTTTGAAGGCGGCCCCTGTTACCTGCGTTATAAATAAAATTTCCTTTTCAGGCGCAGGACTGGTAATATAAGTGTAATTCAAGGTACTGGCGTCGTCACTAAAATAGCCTTCGTAGGTATCATAGTCGAGCAAAACGTTGTAAACGTTTACGTTGATAGCTTCCGTCACGATAGCTCCTTCATCATCGGTAACCGTGACTTTCAGTTCAACGCTACCATCTTCGACGGTCTTGGTATCCCAATCAAAGTTGTATGGTGCTGTGGTGGCTTCACCTTGTTTTGCCCCATCCACAAAAATCTCGACCTTGGCAACTTCTCCATCACTATCATAGGCAGTGAGTTCTACCACTACCGTATTCCACACACTTGGTCCACCCACTGGCGCATTGGCGGGGCTAACAAAAGAAACGGTTGGATTTTGGTTTTCTGGTTCAGGAGTTGATGTGGTTCCTCCGTTATCATCGCTGCTACATGACAGTATCGTCAATGAAATGAAGGCTGTAAAAAAAATGTTTTTTAATTCCATTGTATCACTTTTATAGGTTTATGGCCGCGATATTAGCATGTCATAATTTCATAAAGAGGCCTCAATTGACGGATGACCCTTTTGAATTGACGGATGTTGGTTTTCAAATAATCCAGGGAGTTCGCTTTAACCATTCAACGCAAGAATTCGCATCTACAGCCATAACCCAGGCCATTTGATATGTTTGGAATGAATTTTGGACGTTATTTGATAACCACAACCACTCACTTTATGAAGAACACGCTGTTTTTTATCCTACTATGCTTTGCGCTTGGAGTGTGTGCCCAAACAAATTATGGTATCGTAACTCCTGATTATAGAGGGAATGTATATCAGACCCATTGCAAACCATTGGAGACCATTTTCAATAACACCAGAAAAGAAATAGGCTATGGGGTTCGGCAAGATGACCGGATGAACGTCTACTTTCAATTCAACGATAAGGCTTGGTTTAAAACCCTTTTCGAAAACCCCAAGGACGGACTTGCCATCAATGTGGTTACAAAAGATATTTTTGACTGTGGGGCTGAAACCATTCCCGAGGGCGTGACCGGTGAAATTCTAAAGCCAGTGTATCGCAATACCTTGTATCAGAACATCAAGGAAATCCAATCTGGGTATTATCGCGTTTTTGTTGGCAAACTCCCTGCGAAGTATTACCGCAAGGAACTGGAATTCAATGTGATTTTCTTGAAGCAAAACTATAATTGCAGGTATCAAACCTTCTACAAGCTGAATTCTTATAATTATGATTTGTTGGATATGGGTTTGTACTTGGATTCCATTTCTTATGATAATGATTTCGCCTCCATTTCCTCAGGAGATTCTGAAATGAAATACAAAACCTTGCGTTTCAAGGTACCGTTTGAAAAGAACAAAGCTTCGTTTGCACCGGCTGACATCAAACCCTTATATGATTCCCTGAGACTTACTGATTTCAGTATTAAACGAATAGAAATACAAGCTTATTCCTCCGTAGAAGGAAGCAAAGCGGCCAATACCGCGCTTCAAGAAAAAAGAGCGCAGAGTATTGTAAAAGCTTTGCAGTCCTTTCAAAAACCCAATATCGAAACCCAGATTGCATCGGCAGAAAACTGGGTAGAGTTCCTCAATGATATTCGCGATACGGAATATGGTTATTTGACCGATTTACCCAAAAAAGAAATAAAACAGGAACTAAAAGGTGAAATGCTAACCGCTATGGAGCCTTATTTAAATCAACATCGAAAAGCGTTGATAACCTTATACTTACAACGAAAGGACGAGTATGATGCGTTGACCAAAGGTGAACTGATAGAAACTTTCAACACTTTTATTGTTGATAAGAGGTTAACTGAGGCGGAAAAATTACAGAACTCTTTGTTCAACCGAATCCGGGCCAAGGAAGTAGATCCAGAAGCGCTCCAGGAACTCAAAATTCCAAAGCAGAAGAAATACATCGACTTTTTTAACGCGAATTCCGCGTTTCGTTATCGCCAAAATGCGAATGAATTATTGACAACATACTATGATTTTCAGGAACTGAATCAACTATATCCTGAAAACAAAAAGATAGCCTACAATATGTTGGCGTTAAAGTTAAGGATGAACCATTCCTTTAAATCGATACCCGAAGAAGAGAACCTCATTAATAAGATTCGTTCATTAGAAAAGATGGGCATCAACAAAGGATTGGTACTTCGCATGTTGGTCAATTATCACATTACCAAGTCAGAATTGCTCATGAAGAAGGGTAAATACGATGAAAAAGACAAGGCGGTACAGTTTATTTTGGACACCTACCGTTCCATTACATTAAGTGATTTAGACTATTTGAGCTTAGCTCAGTTTTTGGCCTATTATTATGACCGAGAAAGCGCTGTAGAACTGTTGACAAACAAAGTAAAAGACATCGATATTGATAAACGCTTGTTGTTTTACTACCTCAACCTCACTTTAATTGATGATGAACTGACGCAAGATTCCCAATACCGAACCATCATGCTGAACGCGGTGAATCTAGATAATCCGAGATTTTGCAAAATCTTTGATTCCTCTATCAAAGGTGGGGTGACCTTTCAGTTGTTGGATAATGCCTTTTTGAAAAAAACCTACTGCGAAAACTGTACGGAATAGCTAAACTTTTTTTAGAAAATCCTCCTCGGAGATAATCGGAACACCCAGTGTTTCTGCCTTGGTTTTTTTACTCGGCCCCATATTGGCTCCCGCAACCAAAAAGCTTGTCTTGGAAGAAATGGAAGAACCCACTTTTCCGCCATTGGCTGCTATCTGCGTTTTAAGTTCAGTACGACTGATTTTCTCAAAATCCCCAGATACGACAAATGTTTGGCCTTTCAACTTATCTGTCTGCCCCTCCAATTGTTCCTCAGATAAGGAAAACTGAAGTCCATAAGATTTCAATCGTTCCACTATCTCCACATTTTTGGGTTCCGCAAAAAACTGTACCACGCTCTCCGCGATACGCTGCCCAATTTCATCAACAGCCACAAGTTCATCTTCCGAAGCCTGTTGTAAGGCATCAATATTTTTATAGGCTTTGGCCAGTTTTTTGGCAACGGTTTCTCCCACGTACCGAATACCCAATCCAAATAAAACCCGTTCGAAAGGAATAGCCTTGGATGCCGCCACCCCGTTAACCAAATTCTCTGCCGACTTTTCTGCCATCCGTTCCAAAGGCACAACTTGCTCCTTGGTCAGGGTATACAAATCTGCATAGTTGCCGATGAGTCCTTCTTTAAACAAAAGCTCAACCGTTTCGCTGCCCATGCCCTCGATATCCATGGCCTTTCGGGAAATAAAATGTTGTATCCTGCCGGTAATTTGCGGAGGACAGCCGGTTTCATTAGGGCAAAAGTGTTGCGCCTCTCCCGGTTTTCGCAGCAAAGGAGTCTGGCACTCTGGGCAATGGGTGGCATATTGCGTTGGCGTTAAACCAGCAGCTCTTTGGGTGAAATCCACAGCGATGATTTTCGGAATGATTTCCCCTCCCTTTTCCACAAAAACGGTATCGCCTTCGCGGATGTCCAGTTTTTCAATTTGGTCTGCATTATGAAGGGAAGCACGCTTTACGGTGGTCCCAGCTAACAAAACGGGTTCTAAGTTCGCTACGGGGGTGCTGGCTCCCGTACGTCCTACGTGATAGGTGTTTTTATGCAACACCGTAGATACCTGCTCCGCCTTAAATTTATAGGCCATGGCCCAACGTGGCGCTTTGGAGGGGTAGCCCAATTCATCTTGATATCTTAGCGTATTCACTTTGACCACTACGCCATCCGTTTCATAGGGCAAATCATGGCGATGCACATCCCAATATGACACGAATTGCAAGACCTCATCAATACTTTTACATAGTTTGGCTACTGTTGGTACTTTGAAACCCCATTCACGAGCTTTGTCCAAGGCATCAATCTGTGAGGTAACCCCAAGGTTTTCCCCTGCTAGATTATACAGCAAGCATTCCAGCGGACGTTTGGCCACCAAAGCACTGTCTTGCAGTTTTAAACTCCCCGAAGCCGTATTCCGCGGGTTCATATAAGGTTCTTCCCCATTCGCTAGGCGTTCTTTATTCATCTCGGCAAAACCTTCCAAGGTCAAAATGATTTCACCTCGGATGTCAAATTTTGGCGGATAGTCCCCTTTCAATTGCAAAGGCACCGTTCGGATGGTTTTGATATTGGTGGTGACGTCATCCCCTTGAAAGCCATCCCCACGTGTGACGGCGCGGACCAAAACACCTGACTCGTAGGTCAGACTTAAGGAGGCCCCATCATATTTTAACTCACACGTATATTCGACCGGAACATCGCCCAAAATACGTTGAATGCGTTTCTCCCAGTCTTCCAAATCTTCTTTGGAATAGGAGTTGTCCAACGAATACATCCGATGTTCATGCTGAATGGTATCAAAGTTTTTGGTCACCTCCCCTCCTACGCGCAATGTAGGCGACGTCGGGTCATGGAATTCTGGATGCGCTTCTTCCAACGCTTGGTGCTCCTTGAGCTTCATATCAAACTCATAATCCGAGATGGTCGGACGGTCCAAGATGTAGTAATTGTGGTTGTGCTCTCGGAGTTCTTCCCGCAAAGCGGTGATTTGTTGTTTACTATCCATTTGTAAAGTTGACTATCCCGCCCAAGTTGCTTTGAGCATTCGGAAATTACCAAAAATATCTTTTCGTATTTCAATTTCAGAAAAACCATCTTCTTCCATCAAGGCCCTCATCTCGTTGGATAAGTATTGATTGATTTCATAAAAAAGCATCCCGCCAGGAGTCAAATACGTTTTGGCCAACTGGTTAATCCTCTTATAAAACAGCAACGGATTATCATCCGGCACATAAAGTGCTTGTTGTGGCTCGAATGCCGTAACATTTTGCTTTATTTCTTTTTGCTCCAACAAACGGACATAGGGCGGGTTGGATACCAGCACATCGAAATCCCCATCTATTTTGAAACTTGCTTTCAAAACATCTGCTTGTTGAAAAGATACTTCTACTTGATGTGATTTGGCGTTTTCTTGGGCCACCGTTAAGGCTTCGTCGGAGACATCCAATGCACCCAGTTGCGCATTTGGTAGGTTCTTGGCCAAAGAAACAGCAATACATCCGCTTCCTGTACCTAT